>MDSX01013138.1_pt1 | contig 10080 bp, 15 predicted proteins | sample 811141 | NCBI WGS metagenome assembly MDSX01 (sample SAMN05326642, study PRJNA326480) | marine metagenome | isolation source: seawater | place: Atlantic Ocean: South East | collected 2010
GGAACTTCAGGTGTCGGCGGTTCGCTCTATTTACGTGCTGGGTCTGTTTCTGGCAATACTAATGGTGGTGCTACATACATCAATGCAGGACATGGCTCCACAAGTGATGGCCAGGTTTACGTGAGACATGGCACGTCAGCTATCATCTCTATTTCTTCAACTTCCTTCTCCGCATCCCACACATCTGCGTCGGTGGCCGCATCATCTGCTATCTCGATTGCAAGTGGCGCAATTATTTCACTTAGTGGTGACTCTGGAGTCACATTCTCCTCCAGCTATGTGTATGGTTTCGAACGTACCACATCCGCTGCTACGGTATCTAGCGCGAGCGCCACGGTAAACACCATGGGTGGGGTCCTAACGAGTGAATCCAGCTCCCTTGGCTCCGGTAGTTCAGAGACTATCACACTATCCAATTCAAGAGTGACTGCTACCAGCATCTTATGGGTAACCGTCAAGACCAGGTGCTCGGGAGGCTATGTGACAGTTGCCAGTGCGACTGCGGGCAGTGGCACTGCGACGATCGTAATTTACAACCTCGGCTCTTCAGCTTGCTCTAGCACTTACCAGCTCTTCTTCCTCGTGCTGAACTAGGCAGTGTACTCTCGGACGATGCAATAACTGAGTTATATTGAAATGGCGATTACCATGCTCCAGTATGTCAGCGTCTGCGGCGCCATGCTTCGCCCGTGACTGGAGCCATTTCGCTCTGTGTCCTCGGACGGCTCGCGTTGTAAACAACCTCACCAGGCGACACTGGGCTGGCGAAGGGGTTGCTCACATTGGTGTTGGAACCTTCAGGCATAGACCCAGAGGACCAATGGGCTGGATCGGCTACAATAGCACGGTCGCAGAGGTGAGATGCGCCTCAGATCAAGTCGAGCGACTGCAGCATACTGGGTGTGTCGTGTTCGCCGTCACCACCCAGACTATCCCCAGGTTCTATCGCCCCAACCATTATCCCACGCACGAGGGGCCTGGGTAAGGAGGGGCCCTGCGCAGTCACGGTCGGCCATCGCTCCGGCGATTATAGCCGCGCCGGTGACTCAAGGGGAATTGCCGGTTTGGAGAATTGCCGGTTTGGTAATTGCTGGGATCACCGCGGCCCGGGTATTCGACACTAGGTCTAGGGGGACTTTCGATCTATTATAGTGTGGTACTTGATAATTCATTAGGTACCTTTGTATGGGGCATAAGAGGTGATGCCTCTCCACCGTGACTCAGTACGAGTCTCGATAATCACAGGCTAAGGGCAGTTTGAGTGGGTGCTAGGATTGACTTAAGAAGGAGGCTACTCTCGTAGACTCGGGCACGGCACCGCACAGACAAACTGCCAGCGAGGCTATTATTAGCATCATCGTTTGTGGCGGGATAACTGACTAAGGTATTATGTTTATGGTCAAGTTCAGATTCCGACTCAGATAGGGTGGTATGTGGGTGGGCCCGTGGCCGGGTATGGGGCTGCTATGCCGGTGGTACGCGGCTGCTATGCCGGTGGTATGCATGCGGCCGCTATGCGGCCGCTATGCCGGTGTATGCCCGGGCTGGTGTATGCCTGGTGGTCGCCCCCCTCTGGGCCCCCGGAGCCGCAGGCGGTTAGTGAAAGGGCCGAAGCTCGTGAAGTATATGGACGCAGATGGCAACCCTTTGAAAAAGAGACCGCTCAGCACAAATCGGGGCGTGATCGACTTGCTCAACGACACTAGCTCGGACGACGAATCGCAACCCGAGGGCTCCCTAAACTGGAACCCCCCCCCCCCTGTTGAAGTGCAAGTTGAACATATAGCTCTATGTTGAAGTTCTTTGTGGCCGCCAGAAGCCGCCGCAAGGCAATGTGTGGGCCGCAGGGCTTCACGAGGAGAGCGGATGGAGTAGCTTCTCCGGTGATATTGGCCGCCGTAACGGGCCGGAAGGGTGGTTTTTATGTTGATCGAAGCGGGCAGTAGGTTAGTTGGGGTTAGTAGGCTACTAGCCCCCGCGCGTTGGTTTTCTCACAGGTTTCTCCGAGTCATGTCCGCACGGGCCCCGGGGAGGGGCGCTGGGGAGGGGCTAGAGCGCGTCGAATTTCGCGGGCTCCTCTCACGAGGCTAAGTAAGAAGCCTTGCAAGAAGCCTCGTTATCCCAGTTTACGGTGCTCTCATCGGGGAGCCCCCGCTGGTGCCAGGTATTCCCGCGGAACACGCAACGAACACGTGGCACTTGCGGCCGCCTAGGAGGTCCGGCCAATATTTGAAGCGTCCGGGGTGCTTAATCGGACCTGGAGGCAACTGACAGCACCCGAGGGCTACGAGAGGCATGATCAGGCACTTTTGATTTGTGTCAGTTTCGTGTGTGCAAACGCTCACGGTGGCACTCGGGACCACAAGCCATCAGCTGTTCAGCCCTAAGCGAGTATGTTCAGTGTCCCTCCCGTTTGCGAGGAGCACATTTCACAATGTCATCAACACGCAGAATCATCTCTGCAGCTTCGGCCGCCGACACCTAGTAAGGATATTTAGCTTGGGCGGATCGAGTGACACTCGGGATAGCACAAGAACGTGTAGCTTCGATTTATAGGATTCACGGATCCCCAGTTTGCCCATATCGGCGATTTCACCGTTGGTCATGTCGAGACCAGCAGTAGTATGACCACCAGCATGAGCAGCTCGCAGGCGGGTCACTAGCTCAGAGGAATCGAAGCCCCCATTATCGGCAATTATCGCTGGCAAGGTGCGCAGCGCTTTGGCAAAGGCCTCCATGGCAAGAGCCTTTTTACCGGGCGTATTTGGGACTTCGGCATCAATTGCACGGGCCATACGGACCTCAGTACAACCGCCACCCGGAATGGTGCGGGTTTCAGCTACAGTGCGAGACAGAACGCAAAGAGCATCATGAAGTGACCCTAGATGGAAGAGCTAAATCGTGATCAAATTAGGTGATCGATATGCGCTGCTCAATGCGCTCTGCTTCGTCAAGAACATGAGTTGAAGCACCACGGAGTACAATCGTGCATGCTTCACCAGACTTGCAACCGGAAAAACGGATGAGCTTGTCCTCTCCAACCATGATTTCATCAATAAGCTCGCACGTCCCGAGAGTAGCAAGTTCTGGTTGCTCAAACGTAGAGCAAATCTCGGCCCCTAATACGGCCTATAATCATACATGTGTTGCTCATTATCCACTGAATATGAATCCACCCAGGGTTCCACGGCGAGACGTTCGACTCCTTCGAAATCAGCGTGCTCAATGGCCATGACACCACGTTTGGCAAATATTTCTTCAGGATAATTGTATATGAGCTGGCGATTAATGAAAACGTTGATGCCATGATCGCATATGCGTGCACACTTGGCCGCCATTTTTTCTTTTTCAGCGGCTTCTATCTCTGCAACTTTCGCGAGGCTGGCTACCTTGACACGGGCACCGTAGATTTTTATTTTATCGGTGTCCATGGCAGTGTTTGCCACCATTACCTTCGCAGTTTCAATGCGACGTGGTTGGCCAATGCCAATCTTTTTGTCAAGCACAAAGCCATCAGCTAGATACGAGTCGCGCAATGAGCCACCAGGCTTTTTAATGAGCTGCACGTAGTCCAAGTTTTCTGATCCTCGGATTCGCAATACTGCATCGACAGCCAGTGTAGCGAAGTGTTCCTAGAATACAAGCAAGTTTGACCATTACCTTCGTCCGCAGCAATGGAATATTACCTTTTCATATAATACTAGCTTTGAGCTTAATGTTGTCTGGGCGATTTCCTGCAGATCTTGTCGAAATGCAGCTGGGCTTTCATCGGCGTTAGAAGCTGCTGCATTCTCGAGTTCGATTCGCGCCAGTCTTACTGCTGCACGCCATCCAGCCTAAAGCAATGACCACTAGTTGACATGCACATTTCAACCCTAAGAGACCCACCGCAATAGTTTGTGGGTGCACGCGAGCATCGATAAGTTTTTCTGCCTCTCGCAATAATTCTCCACATAGTACCTAATTCACACTCAATAAAGGCGACACCTTCGCTTAGTCTTAAGCTGCAAGTTAAGCACTGAAAGTGACAGCTACACTAGTTGTGCCATCGCCAACCTCTTCGTCTTGGGTCTTCGCAATGTCAACCAGCACTTTCGCCGCTGCATTGTCGATATGTACTGAACGGAGGATCGTGGCACCGTCATTTGTTACCTATCCGACAGTAAAAAATCTCCGGAATGTGCGATATTGTCAAACCTCGATCTTGTTTTCTCGTGAAGAAACAGACTGCAAGATCTTGTCCATACCTATGTGATCACCGGGGGTTAAGATCTCACATTTAGCAACGTGTGCTGTGCCTTTAGGGCCAAGCGTTGACCTACATAATCGGAGCTTCGCATGGTCAGGGATTTTATGTAAACTTGCTTTACAAGATCGGCGATAGCAATCGCGCCAACGAAGGAGGCCATTCTCGCGTTTTCGCCCTTTTCGATCCCAGCTTCTTCATTTAAAATCTCTCCCTGCATTGTCGTTCGCTGGCCGGCTGCGCGATATTGATCGGCTCACCCGCTCCAAGCTTCGGCGCGCCCTCGCCGGGGAGGCTCCGGGGGAGGCCTCGGGGTGGTTTTATCGTCTCCAGCGGCAGCACGCATCTCGGGCCGGTCGCTGGGCTGGCTGCCGGCGCGCGCGCGTCGACGGCGCGGGCGACGCCGCGGGTGGTCGGGCATCGCCGGCGGGTGGAGATCCCACGCACTTCTCGCGCAGGCTGCGCTCGCGGGGCGCTCATGTAGCTAACCTCGACTATCGAGGTCAGAACGCGAGTGTGATTAAGCACAAACAAAGTGCGCTTGGCGATAAGCCAGCTGCCTAGGGAGCCTACATTCCGCTCCTTGGGCTATGCTACCCTAACTCGGGACTATGCTCGCTATCCTCCCTATGCTGGGGCGCTCATACTGGCCTATGCTGGCGCTTCATACTAGCATACTCGGATTCTGACAGATAGTTCACCCTCGGACAGCTGCCGACAGCAGGGCAGCCCCACTAGGCTGCCTCCAGGCTGCCCCCCCTGTCCCTGAGCTTACTATATCGATAGGGACGCCCCCGACAATTTGGGGCCGTCGACTGGGGTTGCAACTCCACTGTGTGGGGGAGAAAAGAAACGCGCATCGAGCTTACGTGTCCTAAGGGCCCCGAGGGCTCTTCTGCTACCCGGAGGGAGACCACAATATATTTGTTCTTTCCATATCAAAGGAAAAGCCCTGATTCACAAACATGTCGGATCCATAGAACCTGCGCGACAGTTGATTGAATGCCATGATCGGAAGATAATATGGTGTAATATTTGTGTTTTAGCTCCGGATAGCGCTCGTTGAGATCGCCAATATAGTTAATTTCACGGGCCTTGGCTTCAAAGTCACCAAGTAAGACCTTCAGCACCGAATCATTTGGGTGGCTATCACGTTGTTGAGCTTTGAGTGTAGCGTAGGTCTGAGCTTCGCGGAGGAGTGATCGAAGTGCATGTAGAAGTAGATGAAAAAAGTCGCCAGCGCGTGTTAAATATTTTCGAAAGCCACGCTCAAGAGATTTTCGTACTGAAAACTTCTGAGCACTGATGAACGAAGTGAGAAGGATGGAGATCGCCGCATCAACGTCATCATCACGCACGTGCTCACGGAGGGACATTTTGGCCTATTAACGATGCAGCATGGGACTAGAATAAAACGAAACACGGAGTGGCAACATGAGCCTCCGCCATGCGCATCAGAGATTCGAGATGACGGACGGCGATGGGAACCCCGCCACAAATGGCTGACTCACGGCGAAGGTCTGCGTAGAGGCGCGAGATTTTGTCTTGATCAATGGAATGCAAGCGAGGCTGGCATGTATCGCGGGCGTGTGAAAGATACTTGCGAAGAAAGTCTTGCGGTATCGTTTCGTTGCTGTTGGCGTACGAGTGGGGAGATGACCCGTCAGCAAGGGGCTTGTTTGCATAGCCCATCTGGGAACTTTTGATAGTGCCTTTAGTGTTCTCGGGACCTAAGTTTTGGGTCCCTGCAGGCAAATGATGTGTACGTAAGTACTGTGCCTGAGAGAGATTGTGCCCGACGATGAGATCCAATGACATAAGCTGCCAACTGCTCATCGAGGAGCCTGTGTTTGGTCGGATTTGGTGTTGTCAAGTTAAAGATAACACGGCCGGTTGCGGATCGACCACATCTTGAAGCACGCACAGGATGTCGAACCGCTGAAGGATTGGATCCTAATCAGTTCGGTCAAAATAGGCGAACCAATATTCAGATAGATGATACGCAGCGCGATTTGCGGTGAGCTCGACATTGTCTGCAAATGTTGCGCCCGAATCATATCTGACAGGTGAAATAATCACAGGAACCGTATTCAAAAAATTTCAGGCGCGGAACTGCACTGTCCTCCGATTGGATTTGCAGCTGCAACAACGGCGCAACGAGCTTGGAGTGACGTCACAATGCCGGCCTATGAACACTTGAGGCCAGAATACACAGGATGAGGGCCTACCTTGGAAACTGAAATTGACTGCTGTTCCATGGCTTCGTGGATCGATGTGCGATCCTGTTCATTCATCTTATCGAATTCGTCGATGCAGCACCTGGTTGAATCAGATGAAGGCTAGAAACAAACTCAAGACACACTGTTCCATGCATGCCATTGTCTGCCAGCACAAGTGCCCCACCCTCTAATGTCCACTCCTTTGTGAGCGGATCTTTGTGCACACCAGCCGTGAGTCCAACGGCAGATGCACCCTTGCCGGTGGTGTAGATTGCGCGCGGCATAACAGCACAACAGTATTTGAGCAGTTGTGACTTAGCGCAACCTGGATCACCGAGCAGCATCACATTAACCTGCGTGAAACTAATTAATTTGGGTCAAACATACTAAGTAAAAAATGAAACATGCACGATTGTTTTAAGTTCAGGTACGAACGTCGCCACGGATTCTATGTTTACCATCGACATCTTTCGAGCACCCGCCAAACATAGCCATCGCCAAGGCACGTTTGACATGCTTTTGGCCATAGATGGAAGGAGCAAGTGAGGCAGCCTAGGCAGGGAATTTGCATATCTATCCAAAGCGCAAGCGTTGTGACGTACAATTCGCTCATCAGAATTAGGATCGCGTGCGAAGCGTAGAACGTGACGCTTTTCTTCCTCATTCATCCTGGAGGATGGTCGCGTTGCTGCGGACGTTCGCTTTGCTACCTGATGATGGGTCTGTATAGATGCACAGATGTTCACAGATGGATGGGCGCAGTCAGCGTGCATGATTTGCCTCAATTGTGGTTGAGAAAATTGGAAATCCTGCGCGACCTGTGGTTCTCAGAGATGCCCTTGTTTGTGATGTTAGGTTGCGAAGTACCCGAGATGCCTGTTTCATACCTAGGTCGCAGCCGCATCTGTCACCGTAATTGCGGGCAATTTCGGCTCTGGATGGCGCGAGTGAACATAGACCCCAGTCACTTCAACTTCTTCGCCGGGTCTAGCAACATCAATTAGATCAGCAAGCAGCACAACACCTTTGTGACGTGGGACACGCCCCGGTGGTACCGCACCTTTGCCACAAAGTCTCGCAAATTAAGGCAATACAGGCATAACCTGGGGCTTCTTGGATTGCTAGTTTCTGGTAATTTCCATATAGTGTTTGCTCTTCGTCAACCTTGAATGGCCCACGTTGATGACAGCATGGGCAGGAACCTGGGCTCACCTAATGCCAATGTCGCTAAAAATCGATCAAGGGGTCAGGGATGTTGACTTCAGTGGAATTGTTTTGCTTAAATGGCCCGAGGCTCACGCCACAGCTCAAGCAAGTGAAATAGACCATTTTGAGCTGTGGGAAGACAGTCGACCTGCGTGTTACCACCTGAGAAAGTGTGCTGCTCACTTAGGTGAGGTAGGTGGGTTTCGACTAAAAAGCACAGGTAGCCGTGCGCCATTCACACGGACTAGCCTAGGGATTGGACAATATAACAATGCTGAATTTGGTTGGCTCAAACCCTGTCAGTTACTGGTTTAGGTGAGTCTGCCTCAGGTCACGGAGTGTATCGACGATGGGTAAATCACGAATTCTCACATGCACTTCATCTTTTATCTCACCTGATTGAATTTGCTGGAGCGAAAATCTGCAGTCTCTACACTAAGCCGTGACCGTAGTCGGGAAAATGTTCCGAAGAAAGGACTAGTTCATTCGCAACTTCATCGAAGATCCTATGACATCTCGTCGAAGTAACTTGAGTCACACCAACGCCGATTTGACTCAATGATGTCGCGAGGTGCATCAGCAACCCAGATAGCAAGTATAGGAACATCAGAACTGAGGCTTTGATAAGAAACTTCGAAGCTAGCCTACGTGGATTGCGGAAGCAAATATGACGAGCTATATGGTAAGAGCACGTACGAGATTATTTGCACACATCGAACGAATACTTGTCATATGACTTTCATCTGACTCTAGGTAATTTCGGAACCTGCGAGCGGACTTAACAATGGCTGCGCGGGTGGATCTCTCTGGACACGGTCACGTGGCCTCCGCTTGATCTCACGGCGAGTCCTGTCCTGGGCTATCCACCTGAACGTCGATGTTTTGAAGCGTAACTAAGGGTCGACGCATTAGCACACTCGCGAAGGGGCATATCCATAGTCTCAAGGTTGATGTCCCCAATCGAGTGCCCCGTCGCCTCATGTTGGACGTCCGATAAGTCGCGTCGCCGCAGCATACGCCCGGCCTCGTCTATAATTGCACTTAATACTTTTGTAATTTGTAAATAACACGTACCCTCCTTCCCGAAATCATCAAGTTGATTGATGAGGTGTCCTTGACGGCCTTCATGCCGAGCGTCAATTTCCATCTGCAAGACTGCTGAAACAAAAAATATGATAATCTGTTACCTCAGCAGCTCGTCGGGCCCTGGGGTCGATGTTGTCATAGCTATCGCCGTCAAGAACGCCATGGTCGTATCGGTCTAACTCAGGGATCGCAACGTAATCCCCTTCCATATGTTCCATAAGATTTTCTCCGGAGTCGTCATCAGACAGTGCGTCGGAATCGTCATTTTGGCGCTTCATTACGAGCTCCGGTAGCAAAATTTTAGTGGTGTTTAAAATGAGCCAGCGACGCCTCAGTTTTCTCGAGACTACTCCCCGTATTTAGTTGTGCGCCCCGCGAAGGCCTCCGCGAGTACTGCCGGGCTCGTCGGGGCGTCCCTACGGACGCGGGTGGTGGACTGGTACCGGCCCGGGGTGGTGTAAAGGGAATTAGCTAGGCTACCCTTCACTAAAATCATACGGCTAAACCAGGGGGTTTCAAACGCACCTGCTGCGCGGCCGGCTTCGCGCCCCCCTAGGCCTCCTGGGCCGTCTGATATTACTAATGGAGCCGGCCCTCGTGCATCTGGCAGCGATGGTGCCGGTCTTACGCTGCGTTTTGCGGGCATAATTGTCAGCTCGGCGGTGTTAGGACAGTCAGGTGCTCCGTGGGTGCCGTTCGACCCGAACCTGCCGAAGTCTGCTACACTTGCGACTGCGACCGGATCAGCGGCAGTCCTGCCGCATTCCTGCAGCCCCGCATCAAGGTAATGCTGCTGAAAAGCAGCAACTTGATTCTTATGAGCAACAAAACAGCCATAGCCGTGGACAGATGGGTCGCCGAGCGTGTACGGGAATTTATCGAAGTTGAGATTTTAACATACATAACGGCGACCGCCGGCGGAAAAGCGGACTCCGAGGCCTAAACTGGAATCCCGCTGGATCCGCCGGCCCCGCCGGCCGCCCGTCGCGCGCCCACTGTGCCCCCCTCGCCCCCCCTGTTGTGTCGACCACCCCCCCGCACCCCGAGGCCTCTCCAGATAGGCCGGGCGCGGTAACTGTGTCTCGCATCGTGCGATAATTTTGGGTCGGCAGCCGGGGGCTTTACTCAGGCGCTGGGGGGGCGGGCGGGGCCCAAACTAGAGCGCGTCGAGTTTCCCGCGGGCTGTTCCGGAGGGGTTCTGGCACGTGGTTTGGGGCGGGTCGCCAAGGACGAAAACAAAATCTGAAAACGAATAACCCAAGGTGATACTTCCCTTCAAGTAAGCGTTTTGTTGAACATTTAATTACGACTCCCAACCCGAAC
>MDSX01021271.1_pt1 | contig 10079 bp, 8 predicted proteins | sample 811141 | NCBI WGS metagenome assembly MDSX01 (sample SAMN05326642, study PRJNA326480) | marine metagenome | isolation source: seawater | place: Atlantic Ocean: South East | collected 2010
AACCACGACCTTCTGGAAGAGATCAACAAGGGCCGGATTTTTCACGTTCTCGTCGCTGTATGTCTCAAGTCGTGCGGTATCCTCACCGGCGATCGCGATAGCAGCGCAGAATCGCAGGCTGAATTTTCCCTCAAGACCGGTCTCCGGTGTCGGAATGCCGCACACGTCGAGGAACCCGGTCCGCACCGCAAGCTCGACCCGCTCAACATCAGCGGGGTCGATCTCATTCTTCGCCCGAATGGCGTGAATTGCCTCAATCGTGCCATGCGTCCCATAACAGGCCGCATGGTACTTGAAGAGGGCATCGCGGACCTCAAAGCGATCCCCGAGCCCGAAGAGACCATCATCGATATTCGGTGCCTCGGACTGCGTATGCGCAAATCCCTGGTGCCGCTCGAGCACATCCGGACGAGACGTGAAGCCACGCGCCGCCATGTTCGCCGCGAACAAACCATTCTGCGCCGCCTTGCCAGCATGAAGCGGCTTGCACATTGTGCCAAACATGGATTTCAGGCCTGCCGCCTGCGTTCCGGCGATACCCATGGCAAGAGCAGACTTCTCCACATCAAGGCCCATCATTCGCGCGGCCCCGACCGCACCGCCAAATGTGCCGATCGTTGCTGTTGAATGCCAACCTTTATCGTAATGCGTCATGCCCATATAAGCGCCGATGCGGCATTCCACCTCTACACCTGCGGCGAACGCCGTAATCACGTCCTTACCGCTCCTTCCCTCCATTTCACCAAGCGCCAATACAACCGGTGCAACAGGCACCGTCGGATGACCTTGGAGCCGGGTCTGCACGTCGTCATAGTCCAAGGCATGCGACGCGCTGCCGTTGATCAAGGCCGCCTGAGACGTACTGAACTTTCGACCATCACCGACAACTGACGCCTGTGCATCGCCGCCATCCGCTTCCGCTTGCGCGATGAGCATCTGGGTCAATGGCTCCTCAAGCCCGGCGACAGTGACACCTATCCAATCGAGGAGACAGTGCTTAGCCGCCTCGACAGCGTCATCCGATAGATCTTCGAACTTCAGTCCGGACGTGTACGAAGCAAGGGTCTTCGTGATCTCCGGATCGTGATCGTGGCTTTCAGGTGCTTGCGACATCGTCTTCTCCAATAGCATCGGGAATTTGCGGAAGAAAGTATAGCAGGATTGGCCTTCGTCCAGCGAGCCCCTTTGCTTTGGCGCGAGCCTTCGGTAGGTTGCCGTCATGAGTGACGTTCCACTGCGCCTGCATATCGGTGGCGAGACGGCAAAAGAAGGCTGGACGATTCTTAATGTCCAACCTGGACCGCATGTCGATACCCTTGGCGATTGCCGAGACCTGTCGGCCTATAGCGATGGAGCAGTCAACGAGATATATGCCAGCCATGTTTTTGAACATCTTGGATATCTCGACGATCTGCCACAGGCCTTAAAGGAATGTCACCGCGTCCTGGCGGCGGGCGGAACACTCCGGATCAGCGTGCCAGACTTCGAAACGCTGTGCCGACTGTTCCTGCATCCGCAACTCGATATGAAACAGCGCTTTGCCTTGATGCGGATCGCCTTTGGCGGCCAGACAGACCCTTATGACCATCATATGGTTGGCCTGACCCTGGAGTTCCTCGACGACTACCTGAAGGTCGCGGGCTTCACTTCAGTCGAACGGGTCAAAACACACGATCTGTTCGACGACTCCAGCACCCTCGAGATCGGTGGCGTGCCCATCAGCCTCAATGTCGTTTCCACCAAATAAACCCACACCTCAATGAAGCCTCACTTGATAGACGCTGCCATTTGAAGACCGGCAATCATTGAGCTCTTCAGAAGATAATCACGCGCTTTTTCCGGATCGGCGGTCGTTGCCTGAAGGTCCGCCAGTGCGCGTGCCCGCGCATCTGGGTCCTTTTGGGCCATCCGACGCCGGTTAAGGTCGGCCTGTCGGAGGATCGCGGATTCCGCGACCAACCGACGTTGGCGCGTGTATAAGTCCAGTAAAGAATCGTCGCCGCCGCGCCAGATCTCTGAAAGCTTTTCGGCGAGACTGAACGCATCGTGAATACCGCCGTTCATCCCCATACCACCTGACGGGCTGTTGATATGGGCGGCATCACCAGCGAGGAGGATGCGCCCGACCCGATAAGTATCGACGATACGCTGATGTACGCGATAGGGACGGACGTCGACGATTTCGTAAGGCTCCGGGTTCGGGAGAACATCGTTCAGCTGAAATTGTATGCGCTCGTCAGACGTGGCCTCCTCGAATGTTAGATCGGGATCGTAGTAGAGGCTGCAGCGCCAAAAATCTTTGAGGCGCAGCAGAGCGAAGTTCCCACCTTCGCTCCAACAATAGCTCACGTTGGACAATCCCTCTATATAGTCCTGAAACGGAAATGTTGTCGATGCGAGAACGGTGGTCTCCGGATAAGTCGACCCTTTGAATTCAAGTCCCAGGCTTTCGCGGACGACGCTGCCGGCGCCGTCGGCACCGATGACATAGCGTGCGGTGAGGGTTTCTTCCGCGCCGTCATCGACGCGTTCAGTCAGCACTTCGACGGTCTCGTCGGTTTGTGAAATACCGGTCACCTTTGTGCTGTACTGAATGTCGATACGGTCGTCATCGGAAAAACTGTCTGCTAGAAGCCGACAGAGTTTCGCCTGTTCGCATTGCAGTCGATAAGGATGCGCCGTCGCATCCGAAATCAGCGACAAATCAAAAACCGCCTTCTCACCCGTCGCGTGCATTCGTATCTGCCAGGTTGGACAGATCAGCCCCTGCGCAATGAGTTCGTCCGTCAGACCGTAAGGCTCGAGCATATCGAGTGTCGGCGAGTGAAAAGTGGAGGCGCGCAAATCGTCGCTGATCACTGCGTCAGCTTCCAGTATCAATACCGGAATATCCTGTTCAGCGAGGAGCATGCTGGCCGTCAGGCCAACCGGCCCCGCGCCGACGACGATCACGCGATCGACAGTCATGAGTGCTTGACCGCTGATGCCGGAAAGAATCGACTAGCGCGCGCTCACCATCTCGACAAAGGTGTCGAGACTGCCTGGTTCTTCGAACGCACGAAGCAGGTCGTAAAACTCACGGCTGCGGTCGCCGAGGGTTGACGCGACCAGCGGCTCGAACTTCCGCCACATATCGTCCCAACCCATCGGATTGTCCGGGTTGCCGAGGGCAAGCGGAATATCGGCATCGAGCCGAGATCCGTCTGCGAGTTCGACGACGATACGTGCCGCGGTCTGAGCCATGCTTTCCGTCGGCTTCGTTTCTACGCGCGACAACAGGTCCCTGAGCTCGGGGTCAGCAATACGCTCGTCGCAGAAATCCTCTTCGGTCGCCTCATACCCCTTGAGACCCAGTGCCGCGCAATAAGCGAGGCTGAACTTGCCTTCGAGCGGCGTCTGTGGATTGGGCTTACCCGCGAGTTTTACAGCTGGCTCACTGACGATCGCTTCGATCTTCGCGACATCCTTGCCCTTGACCTCGTCAGACAGGCTACGCGCCGCGTCAATCAGCGCATGGGTCAGAAGACACGCCGCATATGGCTTGAACGTGTTTCGGGTAATCTCCCAGCCTTCCGAGAAATCAAGCGACGCCAACGCCGCCCCACCATCCTGGTAAATAGAGGTCGAAAGTCCGCCATCTGGCTCCAGCAGGTCTTCTTTGGCAATGAACCCTTCGCCGGCGAGCTCCGCCGAGAGCACGCCATTAAGGGCCGCTTTCCCCGCGTGGAATGGTTTCGACATGGTGCCGAACGATGCACTGAGGCCACCCGTCTGGGTCGCGACCGCACCGAAAGCATTGCGAGCACGCGCTTCATCAAGGCGATACAGCACGCTCGCCGCCGCCGTCGCTCCAAAGGCGCCGAAAATGCCAGTGGCGTGAAACCCGCGTAGGTTCGCCGGTTGGCCTGCACCGTTTCCGAGACGCGCTGCGACCTCAAAGCCGGTAATGATCGCGGATAGAATATCCTGCTCGGACGCACCGAGATGCGTTCCGACCGCCAATGCGGATGCGACCGTCGGGCCGCTGACATGTGTGGTTGAGCCAACATGGGTATCGTCGTAATCGAGACAATGCGCCATTGTGCCATTGATCATTGCTGCTGCCGACGGCGCCGCCTTGCCTCCAAGAAGAACTTGGGCATTGCCATTCGTCCCCCAGTTCATCGCAACATTGCGAACCGCTACTGCCGCTTCCTCGTTTTGCGCACCGAGTGCCACGCCGCACCAATCCACAAGACACATTTTGGCAGCATCCAGAATATCGCTCGGGTAGTTCCGACCTATGGCCGAGCCAACGAACCGGCCGGCTTCGACGGCGTTGTGTGTTTCAGTAGTGCTCATGACCCCATTGCTCCCGTTTTTTTCAGCTTCGCAATCTCTTCGCTAGTATAGTTCAAGTCGGTAAGAATTTCTTCCCCGTGCTGGTTCAGCGTCGGCGCCGGCGACCGATTGCTCTCCGAGAGGCCCATCCCGGCCAATGGATTGCCGATTTGCGGTATACGTCCTTCACCCGGCGTCTCGACATATTCGATCAATCCACGATGCTTCACATGGGGATCATCGATCGCCTCTGTCGGTGTTAGAATTGGGCAGATCGGTGCGCCGATTGCCGTCAACTCCTCAACAATTTCATCACGGGTTCGTGCCGCGCAGTATTCCGCCAGCACCTTCTTATAAACTTCGCCCTTGTCGCCGTGGGTTGTGTGCCGGTCCGCGGGGCTTTCATCTGCGTCAACCAAGTCCTGACGACCGACAATCTCGCAGAATTCGCGCCACAATTTCGCTTCCAAAAGCGAAATTGCGACCGCCTTGCCGTCTTTGGTAGCGTAGTGGTTATAGCGCGGGTTGCCACCATAAGATTCCATGACCGGCTCACCGCTAAATCCCGCCTTGTGGGCCATGCCCGTAGTAAGGGCAATGTTCGCCATCGAGAACATGCTGTCGAACATGGAGCAGTCGATGAACCGCCCCTCTCCCGTCTGCTCTCGACGCATCAAGGCCAACAGAATGCCAATCATGGCGATGACGCCTGCGGAATAGTCAGCCGCCTGAAACAGCGGCACCTCGGGCAACCCGAGCCCCCGCTCAAGATTAACACCCATAATTCCTGTCACAGCCTGGATCACGAGATCATGTCCCGGAATGGGCGCCAAAGGCCCGTCCTGACCGAAGCCGGTAATCGAACAATAGATCACCTTTTCGTTCAATTGCTTGCAAGTTTCGTAGTCGATGCCGAGCTTCTTGGTGACCCCGACCCTATAGGATTCGAGTACGACGTCCGCCTTAGCAATCAGACGATGGGCAACCGCCTGCGCCTCTGGCTTAGCAAGATCGAGAGCGATACCGCGCTTGTTGCGATTGACACTATGAAAATACGCGCTCGTCGTCTCGTAGTTCGGCGGATTATGCCGCGCACCGTCCCCGATGCCCGGTTGCTCGACCTTGATGACCTCGGCGCCGAAATCTGCCATCATCTGGGTCGCCCAAGGCCCCGGCAGCAGACGGCTGAAGTCCACGACCTTTATACCGGAGAGGACATACTCCGGTGCTATACCGTTATCACCTGACATTTATTCGCCCTTGAATTTCGCGTCGCGTTTCTCGAGAAACGCACCAATGCCTTCCTTGCGGTCGGCTGTCTGATAGATCGAGCTGACGATGAAGCGCTCATAATCAATCGCCGAGCGCAGGTCCATCTGCATCCCGTTGTAGACGACACGTTTTACCCACGCGAGGCTGAGGGGCGCGCGTTCCGCGAATACCCCGACCATCTCTTTCGCTTTCGCAAGCGCTTCGCCCTTCGGGGTCAGCTTGTTCAGCAACCCGATGCGGTATGCCTCATCCGCTTGAACCGGGTCCCCCATCAGCATCATTTCCAAAGCAGCACCCACGCCAACGATACGCGGCAAGCGCTGTGTGCCGCCCGCACCGGCCACGGTCCCGATACGTGAACTGGTAATGCCGTAGCTCGACCCTTCCGCGCCGACGCGAATGTCGCAGCAAAGGATGAACTCTGCGCCACCGGTCATGCAGAATCCTTCGATCGACGCAATCACCGGAATCTCGAGCTCCTCCATCACCCGGCAAAGCTTTTCCCAATTGGCCAGGTAGTCAACGACACTCTTTGGTCCGGCCAGGGCCAGAGCCTCGTTCAAGTCCGCGCCAGATGCGAAGTACTTATCACCTCCCGAAACAATAACGCCAAAGATTTCCGGATCGTCCTGACCTTCCTGAGCGGCGGCTGCCAGTTCACCCATAAGTTCGACGCTGAACGAATTTCGGCTTTCTGGACGGTTCAGTGTAATGACGAGCGCCGGCCCGTCCTTTTCAACGAGGATCGTGTTGTAACTCATGGGCTCCTCCCGTTGCGGGGCGCCGATCAGGCGTCCTTATGGAAATCGATAATCAGTCGGTTGACGTCATCCGCTCCCTCGAACATCGCCCAATGGCCGACGTCGGGTAGCACATTAAGCCGGAAATCGGACACATGTTCGCGAATCAGGTTGGCGCGATATTCGATGGATGGAAAAGCCGTAGGGTCGGAATCGCCATAAATCAGCTGCACGCGGCAACCCGCCTTGCCCAAATTCTCCGGAAGAATGGGCTGCGCGCTTACATTGCGGCTGTTGAATCGCGCGCGTCCGACGTTATCGTGCTGCATGTCGAGAACCTCTTCGCTCAATGACGATCGGTGTTTCAGCATCAACTGCAGGAGATTGTGTCCGAGCGCATCCCTATATGCCTCAGGATCCTGCTTGACGTCGCCGTACCTGATGAAGTCGAGCCGCGGTCTTCCTTTGATCGAAAATCCACCCGGACCAATCACGGTCACGGCACGCACCTTCGACCCGAAATTCGCGGCAATAGCACTGCCGCAAGCTCCCCCAAACGAAAATCCAGCAATGCTGAAACTCTCGTCGTCGGCGACGAGCTTTGCGATTGATGCCACATACACCTGCAGGTATTCCTGCGGAGTGAGGCCGTAATCTACCTGCTCTGAGCCGCCGTAGCTAGGTGCGTCGACAGCGCGCACCTCAAAATGCTCCGCAAGCACGTCAATATTGCGAATCCAGTGGGTCCAGGACCCCATACCACCGTGAAACAGAAAGATCGGATGGCCGGAACCTTTGCGTTTCACATTAAGACGAACGCCCTCGGCCAGTGCCTTTTCCTTGTCCCAGCCGTCCGGTATCCGCTTCTGGTCCATTCCGCTCTCGCTCCTAAATTACCTATTCGCATGGCCGAATTCGCGGCCCTGTCAGCTCACACGACGCAGCGCCGCCCAACAGGGCGGCGCGGTTCAGAAAGGATATAGCACGTGGCGGACGGATTTCACGGCAAGACGGTGCTCATTCCCGGTGGTGGCCGAGGCATCGGATACGCAGCGGGCGCAATGATGGCTCGCGGAGGTGCAAAGGTCGCCCTCGCTGACGTGGTTGGCGATCGTGCCCAAGAAGCCGCTGCAAGCCTGAAGGATGAGACCGGTGCAGAAACACTAGGCATCGCCTGCGACATTACGGATATGGAACAGGTCAAGCATATGGTCGCCAAAACCGAAACGGCACTCGGTCCCGTCAATGTTATGGTCAACACAGCGGCAATCGTCGCGGACAAGACCTTTATGGAATCGACGCCGGATGACTGGAAGGAGATGCTCGACATCTGCCTCTACGGATCGATGAACGTCATTCATGCAGTCCTGCCGGGCATGGTCGAGCGTGCCAATGGTCGTATTGTCTGCCTTGCCTCAGACGCCGCACGCACCGGACAGGCACGGCACTCCTACTACGCGGCCGCCAAAGGCGGTGTCATCGCTCTAGTGAAATCCATCGCGCAAGAGGTCGGCCGAAACGGGGTCACGCTGAACGTCGTCTCACCCGGCGCGACTGACACTGAACTTCGCCAAGGCCGCGAAAAAGAAGTGCTTGCCGCCATCGGTAAGGAACGCTTCGCAAAACGCGAGCAGGCGATTTTGCGCATGTATCCGACCCGCCGTCTCGGTCAACCGGACGACATTGCGGAAGGCATCGTCTACCTTTGCGGCGACGGCGCCTCCTGGGTCACGGGACAAGTTTTGAGCATTAACGGCGGATTCGCAATGGTGTAGTAAGGGGCTCATCTTTCCGGAGACGCGCCAGCGTGATCTGGAAATAGTGCCCGAACATTACCAAAATGGCCCAACACCGAGGTATACTCAGGCTAAAATTCGGGGTCCATGCATTGCATACCCCGGAGTGACGAATTGAGCTGAAACGACGCTGGAACCGCGAAAGTCAAAACATGCAATTCGAACTCTCGACCGAACAGAAACTGATACAGGACTCGGCCCGCAGCATGGTAGAGCGGGATGTCCAGCCGATCATCGACAAGCACGACCCAAACAAATCCCTGCCGAAGGAAGCGATGCTGGAGATATTTTCGCATCTCAAAAATATGGGTCTCATGGCTCCACGGCTTTCTGAAAAGGATGGCGGCTCGGGAATGTCGATGCTGACCTACGGCCTTATCTACGAGCAGTTGCCGCCCTTCCTCGCGATTGCCGTTATGGGGCACGAATGCACCATCGCCCGTATCTTCGCCGAGGCGACGGACGAACAGAAGGAATTGTTCCTGCCCGACCTGTTCGAAGGGAAAAAGATTACCGGCACGGCAACAACGGAACCCGGTGTAGGATCGAATCCGCGCGAAGTAGCGACGCGCATCGTTCAGGACGGCAACGAGCTCGTGATCAACGGGCGGAAGATGTGGTGCAGCAATGCCAGCATCGCAGACATCATCAACGTCACCTGCGCGGACGGGCAGGATGAGCGCGGGAGCAATCTCCGCCGCGTCGTGGTCGAGAGCGACAATCCGAATATGGAAGTGACGGAGATCGATACGATGGGTCTGAAAATGGGCCATCTTTCCGAAATCGCCTTTGACGATTGCCGGATCCCGACCATCAACACATTCGGTTCGGCAGGAGATGCTGCACGACTACTGACAATCACATGGAATGGCAACCGGCCCCTCTGCGGCCTCGCGGCCGCCCACCTAGCCCAGAAGGCGCTTGATAAAGCCAAGGTATACGCCGGTGAGCGGACTCAATTCGGCAAGGCGATCGGCGGTCATCAATTGGTTCAGAAGCTGCTAGCCGACATTGAGACCAATGTCGTCACCAGCCGCCTTCTCTGCTATTACGCGCTAGACGAATTGGATCGCGGCGATCACACAAACGGTATTTCCGCGATGGCCAAGCGTTATGCGACGACGGCATGCGAGCAGGCAGTCAACATGGCGATGCATGTGCATGGCGCCATGGGCATCGCCGAGGAAACTGGCTTGGATCAGCTCTATCGTGACGTCCGAATGCTGCCGATCCCCGATGCCACGAATGAGATTTTGACGTTGATTCAAGGCCGCGAGATAACCGGCATGGCAGCATTCCGGTAGAAAGGAATGAGCATGCGCCCCCTTGACGACATCACAGTAGCGGAACTCGGTGGACGATACGCCGTCGGCGCCTGTGGGTCGCTTCTGGCGCATCTCGGCGCGACCGTCCTGTACGTCGAAACGGAAGATCTTCCTGGTGACAAATGGGCGCATCGCAGCACCTTCGCACTTGGCAAGGAGCCAATACCGGAAACGAAACGAAATACGGCGATCGCCCGGGCGGATATTATTCTCACGTCGAGCGATATCGATGGGGATTTCACCCGTTTCGAGAATGCGATCCACATTGATATCACTGCCTTCGGTCATTCAGGGCCGATGGCAAGAAAACCTTACTCGGATGCGCTGATACAGGCGCTGACAGGTGTCACCGACACGAACGGAAGGGAGGGTGGCGGCCCCTTTGCCGCCGGCGCACCGATTCTCGAGTACGAAGCTGCCATCTATGCCGCCGCGGCCGCAGTATCCGCGATACGTGTGCGCCGCCTCGACGGGCCGAACCAGTTCGCTGACATCTCCCTGTTCGACTGCGGGATCAATTCGCTGCCGACATACCTCCCCGCGCATTACGACGGCAAAATCCCGAAACGAGAAGGTAACCGGCATCCCCTTGTTGTCCCGTGGAACAGTTTCTCGACCAGCGACGG
>MDSX01104448.1_pt1 | contig 10077 bp, 8 predicted proteins | sample 811141 | NCBI WGS metagenome assembly MDSX01 (sample SAMN05326642, study PRJNA326480) | marine metagenome | isolation source: seawater | place: Atlantic Ocean: South East | collected 2010
ATTTTATGAAAGAGCAGAAATTAAAGACTGTGTTGCATATTTAAGATTAATTCATCAAGAAAAGGATGATTTAGCTTTTGAAAGAATTGTTAATAATCCAAAAAGAGCTATAGGAGATAGTACACTTAAAATTATTCATGAATTTTCTAAAGAAAATAATTTAAGTCTAGAAAGAACTTCAGCAAAAATGATAGAAAGAAATTTAATTAAACCAAAAGCTAAAATTGGATTAAGTATTTTTCTTAATTCTCTTATTAAATGGAGAAATGATCTGCAAATTAAAAAATTAGGGCATATAAATTTACTTAAAAGTATTTTAGATGAATCTGGTTACTCAGCTATGCTTAAAAATAAAAAAGATGTAGATAATGAAAACAGGCTAGAAAATATAAAAGAATTATTAAGTGCAATGAAAGAATTTGATAATTTAGAGAGCTTTTTGGAACACGTTTCACTTGCAACCTCTATAGATCAGGAGTGGGATGGTGAAAAAATAAATATGATGACAATGCATGCAGCAAAAGGGCTTGAATTTGACGTAGTTTTTTTACCGGGTTGGGAAGAGGGACTTTTCCCCCATCAAAAATCTATAGAAGAGAAGGGGCAAAAGGGTCTAGAAGAAGAAAGACGCTTAGCTTATGTTGGAATTACACGTGCAAAGAAAAAAGCTGTAATATCCTTTTCGATGAATAGATTTTATCAAGGTGACTGGATAGATAGTATGGCTTCAAGATTTATTGACGAGTTGCCAGAAAAAAATGTTGAAAAAAATACTTTTTTTGATGAAGAAATAGATGGAGCTGATGATTTTGAGTTTAACCAAGATTTCGAAGTCGAAGAAGGTACCAGGAGTCCTGGATGGATTAGATATCAGAAACGCATTAAATGATTAAAAATATTATAGATTTAAAAAAAAAAATTTAAAAAATATAAAATAGATGGATATATAATTCCAAAAAATGATGAATTTTTTGGCGAATATTCTAAAATTAATAGGTTAAAAATAATATCTAATTTTAGTGGATCGGCAGGGGTAGCCCTAATTTTAAAAAAAAAAAATTATTTATTTACTGATGGAAGATACACGATTCAAAGTCAATTAGAATCTGGCAAAAATTTTAAAATATTTGATTTTGAAAAACTAATAAACTGTAAACTATTTAAAAATCTAAATTTGGGTGTTGATCCTAAATTGTTTACTTATGATGATATAAAAAGTTATTTTTTAAAAAATAACAAAATTAAACTTATTCAAAATAATTTAGTGGATGAAATTAATAAACAAACAATTAAAGATATATTTCCTTTTTTTTCTTTAAGTAAAAATATAGTAGGAGAAAGTTCAAATTCTAAAATAAATAAAATTTCCTCTTTTCTTAAAAAAAATAAATCAGATTATTTATTTGTCACAGCACCTGAAAATGTTGCATGGATTTTAAATATAAGAGGTGGTGATGGACCAAATAGTCCAATTCCAAACTCAAGATTAATAATTAGTAAAACAAAAAAAATAATTTTAATAAGTAATAAAAAAAAGTGTAAAAAATTATTTAAAAATAAAATTCTAAGCTTAAAGGAAGTAATGGATGTAAATGAATTACAAGAAAAGATTAAAACACTTAAAGGAAAAAATTTTATAATTGATAGAAAGTCTTGTTCTATATTCTTTGAAAATTTAATTAAATCTAGATTTCGAATTTTAAAAAGAAGTGATCCTACTTACTTACTTAAAGCAATAAAAAATCAGACAGAAATTAATAATATGAAAAAAACACATATCTTCGATGGTGTTGCTGTGACGAAATTTATTTTTTGGATAAAAAATATTAATAGAAAACCAATCACTGAAATTGAAGCTCAAAACAAGTTGGAAAAGTTCAGAAGACAAAATAAAAATTATTTATATCCAAGTTTTGACACAATAGCAGGATCGGGGAAGAATGGTGCCATTGTTCATTATAGAGCTGATAGAAAAACCAATAGATTTATTAAAAAAAAGGATATTTTTTTATGTGACTCAGGGGGCCAATATAAATATGGAACAACAGATGTAACCAGAACAATATGTTTTTCAAAACCAGAATCAAATATCAAAGATATATTTACAAAAGTTCTCAAGGGTCATATTGCAGTGGCTAATACTAACCTTAAAAAAGAGAATATAGGAAGTAAGATAGATAAAAGAGCCCGTAAATTTCTCAGAAAAAGCAACTTAGATTATGCTCATGGAACAGGGCATGGTGTTGGATTTTTTCTTAACGTTCATGAAGGACCACAGTCAATATCTAAAATGAATAAAGTTAAGATTAATGAGGGTATGGTTTTAAGTAACGAACCTGGCTTTTATAAAAAAAATAAATTTGGAATTCGTATAGAAAATTTAGTCTATGTAAAAAAAGAAAATAAAAAATTATTCTTTGAAAATTTGACAATGGTACCAATTGAAAAAGATTTGATTAATTTTAATTTGTTAACAAAATTAGAAAAAATTTATTTATTTAAGTACCATTTTAACATTTATTCAAAAATTTCAAAATATTTAAATTTAAATGAAAAAAAATGGTTAGCTAGTTTTATTTAACATTTTTAAAAATTCGTCCTGATTTATAATTTTAATCTTAAGTGCTTTAGCACTCTGTATCTTTCTTTTAGTCGATTTCTCTCCAATAATTAAATAATTTAATTTTTTAGATACACTGCTCACGGTTGTTCCAGAATTTTCTTCAATCAATGATTTTACTTCTGCTCTGCTGATATTATTTAACTTTCCAGTTACCAAGAAAGACTTATCTTTTAATAAACCATTTTTTTTTTCAATTATAAAATTTTTTATATTTAATACTTTTGCAAGCTCATTTAAGACTTCCAAATTAATTGAAGAAGAAAAAAAGCTTTTTATAGAGTTAATCTGGGTTTCACCAATTCCATCAATATTTAATAACTCATTATATTTATTTAATTTTGATAAACGTTTAAAATTTTTGAATGACTTAAAATATTTTGATAACAGTTTCGCATTTTCTAAACCTATATGTCTAATACCTAAAGCATAAATTAATCTCTCTAATGGGATATTCTTTTTTTGATTAATAGAATATCTTAGGTTCTTTACAGATAGCTTTCCCCACCCCTCTAAATTTTCAATTATATTATAATCTAATTTAAAAATATCTTGTGGAAATTTGATTAAATTTAATTTCCAAAAACTTTCAACAATTTTCTTACCAAAACCATCTATATTAAATGCCTCCTTTGAGACAAAATGCTTTAATTTTTCTTTAGAAATTTTTTCACAAAAATAATCCTCGCTTGAGCATCTACGAACAGCATCCTTTTTTTTAGTAATTAAATTGAATTCTTTAATTGTTTTTGAACCACATGAGGGACATTTATTGGGAAATATGAATTTTAAGCTATTGTTTGATCTTTGTTTCAAATCCACAGAAAGTATATGTGGAATTACATCTCCAGCTCTTTCAACAGTTACTGTATCACCCAGCCTAATGTCTTTTCTTTCAATTTCATCCTCATTATGCAAGGTTGCATTAGATACTAATACCCCACCAATATTAATTGGTTTAATTTTTGCAACTGGAGTTAATGCTCCTGTTCTACCAATTTGAATATCAATATCTAAAATTTTTGAAACTGCTTTGTTTGAAGAAAATTTGTGAGCAATGGCCCATCTTGGTGCATTAGCGGCGTTTCCCAATCTTTTTTGTATCGTAAATTTATTAATTTTATAAACAATTCCATCTATATCAAAATTTAGATTTATTCTTTGCTTTTCGATATTATTATAATTTTTTATTAAATTTTTTACACCTGTAATTAATCTATTGAATTTATTAACTTTGAAACCCCACTCACTAAGTTTTTCAAGATATTCAGACTGGTTATTTACTTGAAGACCATTTTGAAATCCAAACGTATATGCAATAAATTTTAATGGAATTTTTTTTGTATCATCTGGATTTTTTTGTCTCAAAGAACCTGATGCAGCATTTCTAGGGTTAGCAAATTTATCCTTAAATTTTTCAAAATCGCTATTTTGTATAAAAACTTCACCTCTAATATGAATTTCTTTGGGAAAATCTTTAGATAATACATTTTTTGGAATATCTTCAATTGTTTTTAAATTTGCAGTTATATCCTCACCTTCTTTTCCATCACCTCTTGATAGACCTTTTTCTAATTTTCCATTTTTATAGATAATAGAAGCGGAGATTCCATCTATCTTTGGCTCTGCACTATAAGTGATTTTATAATCATTTTTTTCAGACAAATAATTGATTATTTTTTTTTCAAAGTTAATTAAGTCCTCTTCTGTAAATGCATTTGCAAGAGATAGCATAGGAACTTTATGAGCAAATTTTTGAAAGTTTTTTGATGGCTTAAAACCTACTTTTTGTAGAGGTGAATTTTTATTTCTAAGAAAGTTATATTTATTTTCTAATTCAATTATTTCATTTTTTAAAATATCATATTCTTGATCAGATATCTCTGATAAATTTTCGTCATAATATTTTTTGTTATAATGTTCATATATTTTAATTTTTTTTGAATAATGATTTTTGATTAAATTTTTTTTCATATTAATCAAAAAGTTTTTTAAATTTATCTATTACACCTTTCTTATTTTTATCAATTTTTTTTGGTGTTTTTTCCTTATAATCTTTATTAAAAACTTTATAAGATTTCTTGTACCACTCACTAGATTGATAATTGTAGCCTAAAATGTTTGCATATTTTTTTGATTCATTAACAAGCCCAATTTTATAATTTATTTCTACTAAACGGTGCAATGCTTCCTCAACAAAAATCGTATGATCGTACTCTTCCACTATATATTTGTACCTATTTATAGCCGCAATCCATTTATTTTTTTTTTGATAATGTCTCGCTAAATACATTTCTTTGGATGCAAGAATATCCTCAATTAAATCTAATTTAAACTTTGCATCTAATGCAAAATCAGTATTTGGATAATCATTAATAATTAAATTAAATTTTCTTTTTGCTTTTAAAATAGGGTCTATGTCTCTTTTTTCATCCTCTATCATCTCATAATAACAAATACCAATTAAGTATTGAGCGTAAGCAACATCTTTATCTTTAGGGTAAGTTTTTAGATATCTATTTAAATTTGATAAAGCCTCCGAATAATAATTTTGAAGATAATATGAATAAGATGCCATAAGTGCAGATTTTGGAGCCCATGTTGATTGTGGGAACAAAAGTTCTGCCTCTAAAAATTTTTGTGCGGCATTGTACGTATCGTTATTTTGAAGTTTTTCATAAGCGTCTTCATATGCAATAGTCATTTCAAGCTCCTGGCTTGTTTTTTTAATATTTTGAATTTCCTCCCCTTTTTTACTGCAAGATGAGATAAAAATTAAAAAAATTAAAATTAAAGATAATTTTAACTGGATCATAAAACATATATATAGTTTTCAATGATAATTTGAAAGTTCTATATATTCTATGCTATTGATTTTAAAAGGCCTCTGTTAATTAATGTGTGAGGTACGTTTCTTTCTTTTATTTCTATTATTGAGAAATTTTCATTACTTTCAAAAATTTTCCTTAATAATTCATTTGTTAGGTAATGTCCCCCTTTTGAGCATACAAGACTTCCTATAATTCTGTAACCAGAGGTAAATAAGTCACCAATACAATCAAGAATTTTGTGATTAACAAATTCTTTTTGGTTTCTTAGACCTCCATCGTTTAATATTTTATCATTTTTAACAACTATTGCATTTTCTAAGCTTCCACCTTTGGCTAAACCAATTTTTTTAATAGCTTCTATATCTTCAAATAAACAAAAAGTTCTTGAATTAAAAACATCATCTAAATCATCTTGATATGCATTAATTTTATTTCTTTGCTTACCAATTACAGGGTTTTCATAATTTAATTCAAAGTCTATATCCAAACTTAATTTTGAAGGTTCAATCGATATTGATCTATCTCTGTCTTTAAACTCAATTTTTTTATTAATTTTAATAATTTTAATTGGTGCATCACTAATATCAAAACCTGCAGGAATAATTCTTTCTATAAATTCTTTAGCTGATCCATCTAAAATTGGCACCTCCTCATTATCTAATTCAATCAAAACATTATCAATACCCAGACCAAATAAAGCTCCCATTAAATGTTCTATGGTTGAAACTTTTATTCCATACTCATTTGTAATTGTTGTATTTAGAGAAGTACTACTTACATTTAAAAAGTTTGGGTAAACAACGTTATTTTTTGCTAAATCAATTCTTTTAAAAATTATACCACTATCTGGTGAGGCTGGTTTTATAGTAACATTTACTTTTTTGCCATTATGCAATCCTAGTCCTGTAAATGAAATTGGTTTATTAATTGTTTTTTGAGTTAAATAAGACACTACTAACTTATAGTTTGGTCATGAGATCTTTAGAAAACAACTAATGTTACAGGAAAAGACAAAACTAACTGAATAATTGAAAAAACTTTTCAAAAAAACCTTTATTTTCCTTATTTTTTGGGACTAATTGAACTTCATTTTCATTGTATCCATTTAGAATTTTACAAATCATTACGGGAAATTCAATTTCTTGTTCTATAAATAAATTAGTAATATACGTCTCATGTAGGTATTTATTAATTTTTATTTGATATTTTTTTTCTAAAATTTTATCAAGTTGGTATGATAATTTGTTTGGGATAGATATAAAGCTTATTACCAAACAAAATTCATTTGTTTTTAAATCTCTATCAAAATAAGTGTAATTTTTTCCTTTTATTAAATAATTATTTACAATCATGTGCATTAGATTTTGATCTTTATAATTTTTTCTAAATATATCTTTTGCCTCAGCGAGTGTGGTTTTTAAATGCTTTTCATCTATAATATCTTCATAATTTTTTTTTTTTACACCTAATTGCATTTTAAAAATTTCTTGATTTTCTATAATTATAAAAATATTTTTTAGAAACTGCCCTGTAAATTTTTCAATTTTGAAAATATTTTTATCAAGGAAATGAGTAAAAGATTCATGATTTATTGATTTATCATCAATTTTTTCCTCACTTTGATATATTTTTTTTAAATTTTTTTTATCTAATAAATAAATTCCATATTTACTAGGGCTAATACTTAAATAAGTTTCTAAATTATGCCCTTCAATCATTTAAAATAATTTGGTTTTTTATTCTTGCATCAACAACTTTTATATCAGTAAAATTTTTATCATTTAAAATTTCAAAAGCTTGATCTAAAGAAAGCCTAGTATGGTCTTTTGATAGTTTTAAAACTATATTGTTCTTTAATTCTAAATCCCATCTCTTTGAGGGAAAGAAATATAAATTTTCTATTTCATTAAGTGAGAATTTAGATTGATCAATTATGTATTTAAATTTAAGAAATTCTTTAATCTCTGGTTTGCCAAATATAAACGGTAACTTCTCTTCAGAAAATTTTATATCAGATAACTTTCCATTTGATCCTAAAAGAAATATTTTTCCATTACTACTAATTTTGGCCAAAAAATTAGTTTTTTTAATTTTTATATCAAGTGTTGAGGGATACTTTTTAAAAATTTCATATTCTTCGACCAAACTGTGAGAGCTTATAATATTAGAAATATCATCCCCATCAGTAAAGAAAATATTTTCTAAATTTAAACTTCCTATTTCTTTTAAAAGAATTATATTTTCATTTTCATGTAAGCCTGAAACCTTAATTTTTTTAATATTTTCAAATTTAATATTTGACAAAACAGTATTATTAATTGAGCCAACTATAATGAGTAAAAATAAATAAACTAAAATTTTTTTACCTTTTTGTTGATGCATCTTTTAAAATCCACTCTATTAATTTTATAAAGCTCATTCCATTATAAGCAGCTATTTCAGGTACAAGAGATAATTTGGTCATTCCAGGTTGTGTGTTTATTTCTAATAAATAAAATTTATTTTTATGAAATTTAAAGTCTGACCTTGTAACACCTCTGCATCCAATTATTTTATGCGCTTTAAAAGCCATATTCATTACTTCATTCAATTTTTTTTTAGGTAAATCTATTCGAATAAGATGTTGGGTTTTAGCATTTTTATTGTATTTAGCTTGATAATCGTAAAATCTTCTTTTTGGTTTTAGTTCTATTGCTCCTAGTTTTTTATTACCCAAAATTGCAACTTGTATTTCACGACCATCAATGAACTCTTCTATTATTACTTTTTTGTAATTTTTAAGGGAATTTAAAATTTTAAATATATTTTTCCTGCTACAGATAAATACATTAACACTTGACCCTTCGTTTAATGGTTTAACAACAACAGGAAATTTTAGCTTTTTATTTATTGCTCTAACCAATTGTAAATTTTTTTTATTAAAAGAGTATGTAAAGAATTTTGGGGTATTAATTTTATTTTTAATAAATAGTTTTTTAGATATTTCCTTATCCATTGCTATCGCAGATGAAATTACACCCGAATGGGTATATGGAATATTAAACTTTTCTAATAAAGTTTGAATATAACCATCTTCTCCAAACTGTCCATGTAATGCATTAAAAATAACATCTGGTTTAAATTTTTTAATTGAATTCTCTAGACCAAGATTTGGTTCAGAAATTTTTACCTTGTATAAATTTTTTTTCAACTCTTTTGCAACCTGCAAACCTGTATCAAGACTGATTAATCTCTCCTTTGATACTCCACCGGATAATATTAATATTTTTTTTTTCAAATTATTCTACAATTTTAATTTCAGTTTCAAGCCTAATCCCAGTTTTCTTGAGAACACAATCTGATACAAAATCAATCAAATCTTTCATATCTTTAAATTTAGCATTACCTTTGTTTACAAAAAAATTACAGTGCTTCTCTGAAATTGAGGCATCTCCAAAAGATTTTTCAAGTGGTACAGACTCTCTAATTAACTGCCAGACTTTTTTGTCTGTTTGGTTGATAGGATTTTTAAATGTACTACCGCTAGTTTTTATTCTTGTAGGTTGAGCTAGTTCCTTTTTTTCCATTAGTCTTTGAACTTCGGTCTTTATTAGAGCTTTCTCTTTTTTATATCCCTTAAATGATGCGCTCAAAAATATAAGTTCATCAGATAAACTACTATCTCTATATTTAAAATCTATATCTTTAGCTGGAATAGTTAAAACTTTACCTGATTTATTTACCGCTTGAATAGAAATTAGTATATCTTTAAATTCTCTACCAAAACATCCTGCATTCATTTTTATACCACCACCAACTGTACCTGGAATACATGATAAAAATTCAAACCCACCCAAACCATTATCAATGGCAAATTCTGACAGCGACTTATCTCCAACAGCGCTACCTGCAATAATAATTTCATCAGATAATAACGAAATATTATTAAAATTATTTAATAATTTTATCACGACGCCATCATAATCCTTGTCTGTGATTAACGTATTTGATCCTCCTCCTAAAATAAAAATTTTTTCTTTATTATTAATCTTTTTTAAAAACCTAATTAATTCTTTCAAATTTTTTGCTTTATAATAAATCTTTGTTTTGCCACCAATATTAAACCAATTTTTTTTACTCAAATCATAATTTAATAATAGGTTTTCACTAAATTCTGATGATAATTCTTTTAAATAATCACTCATTTCAAAAATTTTGGCATTTCCCTCATCCATGATGAAATAGAACCAGCTCCCATGCCTATTACTATTTTATTTCCATAAATGTTGTGTTTTATATATTTAGCTAATTGATGTTTATCATTTACTAAGAACAGTTGAACTTTAGATTTTTTTATTATCTGTTTTGCAAAATCAGAATACTTAAAACCTAATTTTATTTTTTCTCCTGCTGTATATATTGGGAAAAGAATTACTTTGTCTGCATTTATAAATGCAGAGGCAAATTCTGACTTTAAATCTTTCAATCTTGATATTCTGTGTGGTTGAAAAACGCATATCTTTTCATAGTCTTTATATACATTTTTTACTCCATCTAGTACTTCTTTGATTTCTGTGGGGTGATGCGCGTAATCATCAAAAAAATCAACATTTTTAAAATTAAAAATTTTATTAAATCTTCTTTGTA
>MDSX01058124.1_pt1 | contig 10076 bp, 7 predicted proteins | sample 811141 | NCBI WGS metagenome assembly MDSX01 (sample SAMN05326642, study PRJNA326480) | marine metagenome | isolation source: seawater | place: Atlantic Ocean: South East | collected 2010
CAAATCTACTAAAGTCTTTAAAACTTACGCCAACATTTGTATAAAGGGACTCTAACTCAGAATCTTTTAATTCTGACAAGATAATTTCTTCCATCTTGATAGCTAATCTTTCACTATCTTTTACGCTACTCGTGACAGATGCTTCAGCATTTATGAAAAAAGCCCCGCTATCAACTTTACCAAATTGATAGTAAGGTATTCTTGTAACTGCGAAGGTAATAATGACGCATAAAATTCCTACTGTAATACTAGACACTAAATATCTATTTTTAATGCAAATACTTAGATACTTATCATAAAAAAATAAGACTTTTTTCCATTTTTCTTTGTTAGCATTAGTTTTTTTTGATTTTCTTAGAAAGCTAGCACAATGCGAAGGTAAGATTATGAATGCTTCCATCAATGAACCTAATAAAGCAACAGTTACAACTAGTGGAATAACTTCAATAAACTTTCCAAGAGTTCCAGAAATACTAAGCATAGGCAGAAATGCCGCTATTGTAGTAAACGTTGATGCAACAATTGGCCAAAAAACTTCTCTTGCGCCAATTTTTGATGCTGCAATTGGCTCCATACCATTCTCTATATGTCTATATGTATTTTCTGTAACAATGATTGCATCATCTACCACCATTCCTAAAGCAACTAGGAATGCGAATAATGAAACCATATTTATAGTGAAGCCAAAAATAAACATACCAAATGCCGCAACCAAAAACGACACAGGGATTCCAAATGCTGTAATAAAAGCAACTCTAGAATTTAGAAAAAAATACAATGAAAGGAGTAATAAAGATAGACCTATAACTCCTGAAGATTTGACAGTATCAAGTCTAGTTTTTACATTTAATGAGAAATCACTAAAAGCTCTAACTTCTAAACCTGATGGTAAAGAATAATTCTGTACAATTTTTCTAACATTTTTAGAGACATCAAATACTGAAGCATCTGCAGTTTTAGTTACAGACATGTTAACGGCTTTTTTTCCGTTAAATCTCCCTAAAGAATCTTCTTCTTCTAACCTTTGCTCAACAGAAGCAACTTCTTTTAATAAAAGTTGTCCGCCAATTTCATTATTTCTTAATGTAATATTTTCTATCGAATTAATTGACGAAGAGCCTAAACCTCTTAAAAGAATATCACCTTCCGTTGCCTTTACAGATCCACCAGGAAGATCTCTTATATTATTTTTTAAAGCATAAACAATCTCTTTTGTAGAAATATTTTTTGCAGAAATTACTGAAGGATCAATTATAACCCAGATTTCGTCATCTCTATTTCCTGCAATACCCACACCAGCAACACCATCGAGCTGCATTATCTTTTGTTTTATATTTTTTGCGTTATTAAATAAAAGACTTTGTCTTGTTTCACCATATACACTTATACTGATAACAGGAAATCTAGTTTTTACTCTTGATATTTCTGGCTCTTCAGCCTCTTCAGGAAATCCATCAATAGCGTCAGCAAGATCTCTTACTGTTCTTAATAATTCATCAACATCTGCTTGTGGTTTTAACCTAAGAGTAATAGCCGAAACTCCTTCTGAACTCTTAGAGTAATAAAAATCAATATCTTGAAGATTATCTAAAGTATCTTCTAAAGGAATTGTTACTTGTTTTTCTACTTCTTCAGGAGAGGCTCCATCGTATTGTGTAATAATTTTAATAGAGTCTTTTTCTACAACAGGAAACATTTCTTCTGGCATAGACTGCCAAGATAGTATTCCAATAACAATGACTAAAAATAAAAATAAATTTACAACCAATGGGTTTTTTATTGAATAATCAATCATAGTTTTAAAATTATTTAGATATTAAAATATCTTGGCCTTCGGCTAAAGAAGAAATATCTTTTGTAACAATTAAATCATTTGACTTTACATTACCACCTATAACATAGATTTCGTCAAATCTTGCTAAAAGTTTTACCTCTCTTTTTTCTAATTTTTTATTATTAACAATAAAAATAAATTTTTTTCCATTATCGCTCAAAACTGACGAAACAGGAACTCCAAAACTTTTGTTAATTTTTGGTAACACAAATTTTGCACTTGCAAGCATTCCTGATCTTAATTTTTCATCTTTTATTCTTATTCTCAATAAATGAGTATAAGTTTGTAAACTTGGGCTCGTTTGAAATGATATTAGTTTTCCCTCTGATATAAAATTATTTGAGGTTACTTCTATAATCATATTTAATTTTAATGCATCAATTACATCTCCCCTAACCTCTACATATAGATCAAGGCTTGATGCGTCAATTAGATTGGCCACAACTATATTTGGACTAACAGTATCTCCTTCTTCGATATTTAATTCGTTAATTACTCCAGAAAATTTTGCTTTTATAAATGTTTTCTGATAATCCTGTTGGCTTCTATACATTGATGATTCTAATTCTATTTGTTTTTGTATTGTTTTGTCATATTGTGACTTCGATAGTAAAGATTTTTTGTCTAAAATTGCCATTCTTTCAACTTCTTTTGTTTGTAACTCATAATTTTTTTTAGCTAATTCATATAATTTTTTATATATATAATATTCTTCTAAAATAAGAATTGTTTGCCCTGATTTTACTAATTCTCCAGGCTGAATAAGTTTTTTGGCTAGCCTGCCATTAATTTCAAATTTTAATTCTGCTTTTTTAGATGGCTCTAGTCTTCCAGTATAATTAACGATAGGGGCTATATCTTCAATTTTTAGCTTCATTACATCTACGACTACTGGTATTGGCCTATTTACGTTAGCTTCTGGTTCCGGTTGAAAAATAACTAAAAAAATAGAAATAGAAATAAATACCCCTAGCGCCAACATACTTAGTTGTGCTTGATTCCTAAAGTATTTATAACTCTTAAATTTGGCCAAAATATCCTCTTTTAGGTTAATATATTCAGTCATTATCTCAAATTTTTACTATATAATATATGTTATATGAAAAATTCGATTAAGATTATATTTTGTGTTTTTGTGCTACTAAATAGTAGTTCTTATGCCGAAAACACTGATAAACTTGAAGAGAGAGATTTCTTCTGTTGCTCTATATATGACCTATACAAAACCGATTCTACAAAAAATAATAATAAAACTATCAAAAAAGATATTTTATCTACTAAGAGTAAAATTGAAGATAAGAGTAAAATTGAAGATATAAAAATTAGTAAAACTAGTTCAAATGAAATAGATATAATAAATAGTACAGTTAAACCTTTTGATGAAGAAAACAATATAGTAAACGATCAACAAAAAACAGAAAATAATATTTTTTCTAAAAAATCTCAAGACCATATTGAAGTTGAAGCTGATGAATCTTATTGGCACGAAAAAAAACAGCTAACAATACTTCAAGGTGATACAAAAATTATCAGAGGAAATGAAACCATAAAAAGTGAGTTAACTAATTACTTACAAAATGAAAATAGGGCTAGATTAAGCGGTAATGTTCAATACAATGCTGATGGAATAGAAGTAAATGCACCTTATGCAGAGTACGATACAAAAGAAGCAAGAACAGATTTTATTTCGCCAAAATATAAGTATTCATCTTTAAATATAACAGGAAAAGCTCGGTATGGTGTTAGGTTAAAAAATAAGAAAATGTTCTTAAAAAACTCTAGTTACACAACATGTGATCTTATTAATCCTGATTGGAATTTAATTAGTAAAACTACCGAATTAGATTTTGAAAAAGGTGTCGGTACCGGCAAAAATGTTTTTGTCACAGTGCGAGGGGTTCCAGTTTTTTTCACTCCCTACATGAGATTTTCTCTTGATGAACAAAGAAAAACAGGTTTTCTCGTTCCAGAATGGTCAGGTAGCTGGACAAAAGGCCCTGATATATTCACACCTTTTTATTGGAATATAGCTCCAAATATGGATATGTTGATTGAGCCGTCATATATTCAAGATAGAGGAAGTCAAATAGAAACTACTTTCAGATATTTAGAAAATAAATTTGATGGTGCAGTTCATATTTCATATTTAGGTGATGATTCTGAATATGTGGATGATAGATATAGAGTTTTAATTGATCATAAACACCAAGTAAATCAAAACTTATTTATAGGCGCACACTATGAAAAGATATCTGATAAAGATTACTATGATGATTTTGGGGCAGGAATTGCTGGCGTAAGCACAACTTATGGCACTAGATATTTTGAAACAATATATAAATATAATGATTGGAATGTAGAAGGAATTTTCTTAGGGTATCAAACATTCGATAAATCAATATCAGCAGAATCAGAACCTTATGATATTTTACCTAAATTAAAAATTACTAAAAGATGGGATAGAGATATTGCCAATTTTGATATTAGAACATCCATAGCGAAATGGGATCATGATTATAAAACAAAAGTTGATGGCACTAGAGCAGATATTCAATTTGGTATTGACAGAACTTTTTTAATGAAAGGTATAGAAATAATGCCTAGATTAAAGTTACAACATACACATTATAATTTAGATAATCAAACTGCAGGCTTATCATCAAGTCCGAGTAAAACTATACCAATATTTAGTTTAAATAGTGAGATGGTCTTTTCAAAAAAGATTCAGGGTACTGGTCTAGCACACCAAATTAAACCTAGATTATTTTATTTATATGCACAAAAACAAAATCAAGATGACATTCCAATATTTGATACAGGATTAAATACGTTTTCCTATGCTCAAATGTTTAGAGATAATAGGTTTTCTGGTGTTGATAGAACAAGTGATGCAAATCAATTATCAATTTCGCTTTCATCAAATTTTTATGATTTAGAAAATTTTAGGAATATTTTTAATATTAGTATTGGAAAAATAGTTTATTTTGAAGATAGGGATATATCTATCGATAACAACACAACCTACACTAAAGCTAATTCAAATTTAATTGCCGAAATGGAGTTTAAACCAACTGATAATATAAGTCTCATTTCTACTTTTTTATACGACACAAATGCTGATGACCAGAAAACACAAATTAATAATCATACATTCCAATTCAGGGGAGAGAAAAATAACATAATTAATGCAAGCTATAGGTATTCAAAAAATGACATAGCTCAAGGAGACATGAGTTTTGCTTGGTCAATAATGGATAATTTAAAAGTACTTGGACGATGGAATTATGATTTTAAAAACAATTTAAGTAATAATACTTCAGGAAACGATATAGAGACCTTAGCTGGCTTAGAGTATGAAAGCTGTTGTTGGAAAGCTAGATTGATTCAAAGAAGATATAAAATCAGTGCTGAAGAGTATGAAAAAGAAATACAATTTCAAATAATGTTAAAAGGCTTTACAGATGTTGGAACTCCTTTGGGTGACACTATTGCCTCAAGCATTAAAGGGTATATCGACAAAGAATATTAAATATGAAATTTCCTACATTTATAATAATAACGTTATTATTTTTTTCTAATTCATTTGCAAAAATGTTAGACCAAGTAATTGTAATAATTGAGGATGACGTTATTACTCAGTCTGAATTTCAAGATAAGCTAAAGTTTATTATCAATCAATATAGAATTAGCGGTAACCCTCTCCCAAATGATAGAAGTTCTTTTAGGCAGCAAATCTTAGATGGCATGATAAATATTAGACTACAGGTTAATTACGCAAAGCAATTTGGTTTAAATATAGAGGAATGGATGATTGATAAAGCTATGGAGAATATGGCTAAAAGATCAGGTGTTTCGCTCACGGAATTTAGAGAAAAGATTATAAATGAAGGCGTTGATTACAATATGTATAGAAATTTATTGAAAGAAGATCTTATTATTAGAGAAGTAAAAAGAAGAGTTGTTTCCCAACAAGTCAAGGTAAGTAAAAAAGAAATACAAGAATTTATTAAACACCAATCACATGTTTTCAAGGAAAATAATCAATATAAAATCTCAATGATTCTTGCTTCTATTTCTGAAAATCCATCAATTCAAGAAAAAACAGATGCAAAAAATAAAATCAAAATGGTAAGAGATAAATTTTCTAATGGTGAAAAATTCTCTGATTTAGCTAGAAATTATTCTGATAGTGGAAATGCACTTTCAGGTGGTGACCTTGGATGGAGAAGGATTACTGAAGTACCACAAATGTTCTTAGAAGAATTAGAAAATGTAGATTCTGGAAAAATAAGTAATATGATTGAAAATAATAATGGATATTATATTTTTTATCTAGAAGATAAAAAAGTAGTGGAAAATATAAAAATAGAGGAAAGAAAAGTAAGGCATATATTAATCAAAACTAATGCCATTGTTTCCGATGAAATGGCTGAAAACTTATTAGTAGAGCTAAAAAATAGAATAGAGAATGGTGAGCCTTTTTCTGATATTGCTAGGGCTCATTCAGAAGATACAATTTCTGCATCGTCTGGTGGGGACTTAGATTGGGCTGCATCAGGATCATATGTTCCAGAGTTTGAAGATAAAATAGATACTTTAGAGTTAAACAAAGTTAGTGAACCATTTTTGACTCAATTTGGTTGGCATATTTTAGAAGTTTTAGATAAACGAAACCAAGATAATACCGAAACTGTAAAAATGAATCTTGCAAAAAGATACATTACTTCTAGTAGAGCAGATGAAGTTGTTGATGCCTGGCTAATAAAGCTAAAAGAAAAAAATTATATTAAATATGTAACAGAAAACACTCAGAAAAAATCTATAAATAAAAAAAATAATAAAAAAATAAAAAAATCTTGGGACCCATTTTCCTAATGAAAAATATTCCAAAAATATTAGTAACTCCTGGAGAGCCTGCAGGTATTGGTTACGATATTCTTCTTGATCTCCCAAAAAAAAACTTTAAAGCAAATATAATTACTATAGCTAGTATTGAAATTTTGAAAGAAAGAGCAGATTTATTAGAAAAAAAAATAAACTTTATAAAAATAGATATAAATGACCTAAATTTTCCAAAAATATCAAAAAATGATATTTTGGTTCATGATTTAAAAAATACATGTAAAGTTCAAATTGGAAAACCTAATATTAAACATGTTCCTTTGATACTTAAATCACTTAATTTGGCAGTAGAAGCATGCCTTAAAAATATTGCTAATGCGGTTGTAACTGGTCCTGTTCAGAAAAGTATTATCATGAAACATGGAACAAACTTTTCTGGGCATACAGAGTATATTGCATCACAAACAGGTGGTGAGCCAATAATGATGCTGCACACAGATAATTTAAAAGTAGCTTTATTGACAACACATATACCATTATTAGATGTACCTAAACTTATTACTAAAGAAAGACTAAAAATGTACATAAAAATTATTAGTAGTGAATTAAAAAATAAGTTTTCTATAGATAATCCACGAATAAGTATATGTGGGCTAAATCCACATGCTGGCGAAGATGGCTATATTGGAAATGAAGAAAAAAATATCATTATTCCGCTAGTAGAAGATATGAAAAAAGAAGGCTTTAATCTTGATGGGCCATTTTCTGCAGATACAATTTTTACAAAAGAAAATCAGGATATTATTTTAGCAATGTTTCACGACCAAGCTTTGCCAGTTATAAAAACCTTAGGCTTTGGAAATATTGTAAATACAACTTTAGGGCTTCCTATAATAAGAACATCCGTTGATCACGGAACTGCTCTAGACATTGCTGGAACAGGTAAAGCAAATTCTACTAGTTTGCTAGCAGCAATCAATTCATCAATAAATATTGTAAATTACAAAAATGACAGAAAAAATTATACCTAATAAAAGATTAGGTCAAAATTTTCTTATAAATAAATATACAATTAATACCCTTTTAGAAATAATTGATATTTCTAAGAATGATCTAATTATCGAAATAGGTCCTGGCCAAGGAGCTCTAACTAAGGAAATTTTAAAAAAAACTAATAATTATATTGGGATAGAAAAAGATAAGAAACTTTGTAAAGTACTCGAGAAAATTAGTGCAAAGAAATTAAATATTAGAAATGAAGATGTACTAAAGACTGATTTTAGTAAAATTTATAAAAAAAAATATAGAATAGTTGGAAATATCCCATACAATATATCAACTAAATTATTACTAAAATGCATTGAAAATAAAGATAATATTATAAATATTCATTTTATGATGCAGAAAGAATTTGTGGATAGAATTATATCAAATTGTGGTAATAAAACTTACGGAAGATTGTCAGTTTTGATGCAATTATTCTTTGTTTGCGAAAAATTTATTGATATTAATCCATCAGATTTCTATCCATCTCCAAAAGTATATTCTTCATTCCTGAAACTAACGCCTAGAAAAGAGAACTTATTAAATAAAAAAGAAATCGATGGATTTTTATCTTTTACGAAATCTATATTTAGCAAAAGAAGAAAGAAAATTAAAAACAGCTTAGATATAGAGTGTTTTGATTTATATGATAATATGGATAAAAGAGCTGAGCAACTAACAATAAATGAGATGATCAAACTATTTCGAGATATAAATAAAAGATGATGGAAAGTTTATACAAAATTGATATTAGTGTTAAGACTGAATATATAGAATATCAATCTGTGCCTAGTGAGGACAGGTTTGTTTTTTCTTACACTGTAAATATTACAAATGCTGGAAAAATACCGGCAAAACTAATTAGCAGACATTGGGTAATTACCGATGCAAACGGAAAAATTGAAGAAGTTAAAGGGCTAGGAGTTATAGGAGAGCAACCTAGATTATTAATGGGTGAATCATTTGAATATTCAAGTGGTACCATAATAAATACACCTGTTGGAACAATGCATGGAAAATATTCAATGATTGCAGACAATGGATACGAGTTTGATGCCCAAATACCTTTATTCTCACTAAATATCCCTAAAATTTTAAATTAAAATGTCTACCTATGCTATAGGCGATATTCAAGGCTGTTATAAAGAATTTAAAAAACTTCTAAAAGAAATAAAATTTAACAAAAATAAAGATACTTTATGGTTAGCTGGCGACTTGGTAAATAGAGGACCAAATTCTTTAGATGTAATTAAATATATTATGGATTTAGATTCAAAAGCAATATCGGTATTAGGAAATCACGACTTTTATTTACTAGCATCTTATTTTAAAGCTGCCCCTTGGCCCTATCAAAAAAATAATTTTGAAGATATTCTTTCAAATAAGAATTGCGATGAAATAATAAATTGGTTAAGACATAGGAAAATAGTCTTCGAAGATTCAAAACTAGGATATATTTTAGTACATGCAGGAATTTATCCCAAGTGGGGTATTAAAGAGATCTTATCCATGGCTTCATTAATAGAAGAAAAATTACGTGGAGAAGAGTGTAAAGATTTTATAGAAACATTATGGAGTAACAATCCCCTTACGTGGAACAAAAATTTAAGTATTAAAGAAAAAATGGTATTTTCTACAAATGTATTTACTAGAATGAGATATTTGAGAAAAGAAAACTTATCTCTCGAATTTGAAACAAAAATATGCCCAGATGATAATAAATCTGATTCGATCCTACCTTGGTATGATTTTGATAGTGATATTTATAATAGATATAAAATAATTACTGGCCATTGGTCAACACTAGGCTTTAAAGAGACAAAAAATGTTATCTCCATTGATACTGGATGTGTTTGGAAAAATAAACTTACTGCAATAAAAATTCTTAAGAATAGGAAAGTAGTAAAATATGATATTCAGTGCTAAGTATTTTTTAGATATACTTCAGACTGAAAATTATGAGTATTATTTTCATCTTTTATATAACTTTCAGAACTAATTTTATTCCAGCTGGAAAGATCAATATCAGGAAAGTATTTGTCACCAATAATTTCTTTATCTATTGTTGTTAGATAAATTTTATTTGCTTTATTTATTGTCTGACAATATATATCCTCCCCACCTATAATAAATACTTCATCCTCATCTTTTAAAAAATTTAATACCTCTTGTAAATTATTAAAAATTAATACATTTTTATCCACTAAATTCCTAGATAAAACAATATTTTTCCTATCTGGAAGTGGCCTGCCAATTGATTGATAAGTCAATCTTCCCATTACAACTGTTTTACCCATAGTAATTCTTTTAAAATTTTTTAAATCATTTGATAGATGCCATGGCATATCATTATCTC
>MDSX01055897.1_pt1 | contig 10069 bp, 12 predicted proteins | sample 811141 | NCBI WGS metagenome assembly MDSX01 (sample SAMN05326642, study PRJNA326480) | marine metagenome | isolation source: seawater | place: Atlantic Ocean: South East | collected 2010
CTATTCAATTGTGAGGGTTGTAACTGTGTGCCCATGTTATAAATATTAATTATAATTAATTATATCAATTAATTATGTGTAATAGGGAATTATACCAATTTTTTAAAAAAATCTCTTAAAACAGGCAAAAATTCGTATTTTGTAGCCTTATTTCTAAATGCTATAAAGTATGGATTAAGTATTGAGGACTTCTTTGAGTAACTTAACTCCGTTTCATTAGGGATACTAATAACACTACCACCTTGGCTAACAAGAATTGCATGAGCTGCAGCTATATCCCATTCAGATGTTGGTCCAAATCTTGGATATATATCTGCTTCATTGTCTGCAAGACTGCACAACTTAAGAGAGCTCCCCTTCTCAATAATTTCAAAATTAATATTTCTTTGGTCTAAGAATTCTAGAAATAATTTGTCATTATCGTTTTTATGACTCTTGCTCATAACAATTCTAAGACAATTTGACATTGAGTCCTGTTCATTTTCTCTGTCAAAAGTAGATCCATGCCAAATCTTCTTTGATACTGGAGCAGCCACGATTCCAAATATAGTTTCTTCGTTGTTTATTAATGCGATATTTACAGTGAATTCGTCAGTTTTATTAATAAATTCTTTCGTTCCATCAAGCGGGTCGACCAACCAATACATCTTATCTATATTTTTGAGAGTATTATCGTCAAAAGTTTCTTCAGAAATTATCGATATATCAGGAGAAATGCTTTGCAGGCAATTCAAAATCACCTCATTTGCTTTTTGATCAGCTAAGGTTATTGGAGATCCGTCTGATTTATTAGATTGGCCAAAGTCATTACTTTGATAAACATTCATAATTTCTATAGAAGCATCTTCTACACACTGAATTAATGCTGGTAAGCTTTTCTCAATAAATATTTTTTCTAATTTCATTGATATAGTTCACATTTAACTTCATTTAAGCCCTTAAAGTTAATTGCTTCCAGAAGTTTGTAATGTATTTCAGTATTATCCATTACACCATTAAATAAATGGGCGCCGGGTCCATATGCATAGACACCTACAGGAATCCCGGTATGTCTTCCTGTCCCCCATTGAATAATAACTGAATCATCTTCTTGCTTGAGTATTTGAAGCCCTCCTGTCTCATGGTCTGCAGTTATTACCAACAAGGTTTCCTCATCTTCAGAAACAAAGTTAATTAAATCCCTAATGGTTGAATCAAAATCTTTAAATTCCTCAATCATTTCGGATGCATTATTATCATGTGCAGCCCAATCAATTTGACTGCCTTCTGTCATCAAAAAAAATCCATAGCACTGATTGAGATTCATTTTCAAAATTTCTAAAGCAAAATTAGTCATTTCTCTTTGTGTTGGTTTTTCTGAAGACCTGGAAATGCCGTCATCATCAAAAAGACCCAAAATTTTCCTTGGACTTTTTATATTGTTATTTAATGAATTTTTATCAGTAATTAATTTATGAGAAACTTTGGCCTGCTCTAAGTCAAAAAACTCCAACCCCCCTCCCAAAGAAATGTCTATTGATGAGTCAAGAAGTTGATTCGCGATTTCGACTTCCTTATACCTAGAATCAATATGCGCATAGAAAGCTGCTGGTGTAGCATGTGTTATTGATGATGTGGCAACAAGCCCTGAGGTATATCCTTTCTTAGTTAGCATTTCTGTTATTGTTTCTAATGTCTCTTTTTCTGGAGTAACGGATAGAAATTTGTTTTTTGTTTTAAACCCTGTAGCCCATGAGGTTGCAGCAGCTGCAGAGTCTGTTATTACTTCATTGTAAGAATGTGTTAATGCTAGTCCTTGATGTGGCAGCTGATCAATTGCTAATTTGTAATCTAACCCTCCTTCTGAAATTCTCGAAACCATGATCTGATTTAATCCAGCTCCATCACCTATAACTAAAATTATATTTTTAGCTATTTGCTTATTATCAAAAGACTTTATTTCTAATAATTCAGACTTTTTGTTTCCTATTTCAATTGTTTCTATCTTGGGATCAGAGCATGAAACCATAAAGAATAAAGAAAAAAATATGACGTTTAGCTTTTGCATTAAGGTTATGGACGAAGAGTATTTCTTCGTATTTCTTCTGCCTCATCTTCAGAGCTTGGTGTTGTATTATTATAAATAGAATACTCCCACCTTCCATACATAGGATTTGTTATAACAAACCATCTATTTCCCCACATCTCAGAATATTTATCAGCGATTTTTTTTCTATCTGAATGGAAAATATATGCTTCTTCTGCACTAATAAAATCTGTTAATTGATCTCCCACCAATAGAAGAATTCTATAGTCTTCTGCTATTAGGTTTCTTCTTGCGGTCTTATCACTTGTCCAGCCATTCTCATCACGCATTAAAAGAACGTCAATATCATCATCGAAAGGCAAACCAAGCTCTATAAGATTAGATTTAGTTGCTTTTTCTAATATATGAATTCTGTTAGTTACATAAAAAATTTTAACTCCTTTTTTCTTAGCATAGAGTAAAAAGTCTTTTACTCCTGCGACAGGTTCTGCATTTTCTTCATTTACCCATTCAACCCATCCATTTGGATATGACAGTCCTTTTAAAATTGTTCTAGCCTGAAATGGTGAATTATCTAATACAGTCTCGTCAACATCTAAGATAATCGCAGGCATCTTATCCTTAAAGTTATCTTCTTGCTCCAATGCTGCAGTCCAAGACTTATCAAGCAATGCTGCATCAAGAGCTAATTTTGCATTGTTGTATGTTTGAATATTATTTGCAGCAAATTCTGCAGATGTTTGAGCATATAGGACTGATAGCATAGATTGTTCTTGAAAAGATTTTTCTTCTTCAGAGCTAAAGGTATTACTGCTTAGTGCAATAATTAAAATTAAAAAAATATGTCTTAGTGATTTCATCCTTCAAGAGCATTATAATGCTTATTCATTATAATTTACTTACAAAATAATTTTTATGGATAATAAAGTATTAGAAAATTTAGAACAGCTCAAAAAAATGTTGGTGCTTTTGAGCGAGGAAAGAAAGGTAGTGTTATCTCATCACAAAACATTTGAGCATGTTGAAAAAATGCGAGCAATTGTTAATGAGTCTTTAGAAATAGCTAATAGATCATGAGTTATAAAAAATACAATTGTTTTAAGGTTGGTGTTTCAAATCATATAGCAAACCTTGTTTTATCAAGACCAGATGAGCTAAATACTATGTCCAGAGACTTTTGGATTGAGCTTGGTGATGTCTTGCAAGAAATAAATAAAGATTCTGAAGTTAGGGTTGTTGTTATGTCATCAACTGGTAAACATTTCTGTGCAGGCATGGACCTAAATGCATTTTCAAATGGTGTTGATAATATCCCTGAAGAAAAAAAACCTGATCATGCTCGAATTGGAGAAGCTGTTTATAGAGTGGCTAAAGAGCTACAAGAATATATAAGCACTCTTGAAAAAATTAGAGTGCCTGTCATTGCGGCGATTCATGGCGGTTGTATTGGTGGTGCTGTAGATCTAGTTACAGCATGCGACATAAGACTAGCCTCAGATGATGCGTTCTTCTGTATACAAGAAATTAATATTGGTATGGCTGCAGACGTTGGAACTTTGCAGAGATTACCTAAAATAATACCTGATTCAAAAATGAGAGAAATGGCATATACAGGAAGAAGAATGTATGCGGATGAGGCAAAAGAAACTGGACTAGTAAGTGATACATATGAATCGCATGAAAAAATGCTTGAAGCCGCAAATAGCTTGGCTAAAGAGATAGCCTCTAAATCACCGGTTGCAATTTACGGATTAAAAGCCGTTATGAATTATTCAAGAGATCACTCTGTTAGCGAAAGTCTTGAATATAATGCTTTATGGAGTGGAGCTATGTTAAGTCAAAAAGATATGACTGAAGCAATGACTGCTAACATGGAAAAAAGAGATGCTTCATTCAATAAGCTCGTCGACGTAAAGAAATTTAACGAAACAGATTCTTAGGCTTTTCTTAAAAAAACTGGTGTCGTAACTGTGGATTCGGCTTTTGAATATTTATATCCATCTACATTAAAGTTTTTAAGATCTTCAAAGTCAGTAATGTTATTTTGAATAATCCAGCGAGACATTAACCCTCTAGCCTTTTTTGCATAAAAACTAATAATCTTATACTTACCATTTTTATAATCTTTAAAAACTGGCGAAACGACGTTCACATCCTCAGGAATTTTTCCTAAAACTGTGAAATATTCTTTTGAAGCAAGGTTAATTAAGAGATCGGATTTTAATTTTTTTAATTCACCCAAAACATTCTTTTGAATTTTATTTCCCCAAAACTCATAAAGGTTTTTGCCTTCAGATGTTTCTAATTTTGTTCCCATCTCGAGTCGATATGGTTTCATAAGATCCAATGGCCTTAAAATGCCATAGAGTCCAGATAAAATCCTGATATGCTTTTGAGCAAAGTCCAGTTCTTTCTTTGTTAGGTCTTCTGCCTGAAGCCCTTGATAAACATCGCCTTTAAAAACAAGCATTGCAGGCTTAGAATCATTGGAAACTTTTTTTGATGCAGTCCAAGATTGATATCTATCATAATTCAATGTTGCAAGTTTATCGCTAAGGCCCATCAAAGATGCAATATCTTTAGGTTCTTTTTGCTTCAACTGGTTAACCAGCTCCGAAGATTTACCCAAAAAAGATGGCACAGAGTTATTCCCTTTTGGCTCAAATTGATAATCAAGTGTTTTTGCAGGAGAAAGTACTATAATCATGATTGTATTTTAACGAATACATTAAGACTTATTCAATGATTTATTTATATAAAATAATAAATTCTTTAGGAACATTCATATCAATGATGATTCCTGCCATGACAATATTAATGATAGTGATAATTGTTGCTAGATATTTTTTTGGTATTGGATTAACAGGCATTCAAGAGCTAGTCATGTATCTGCATGCATTAGTTTTCCTAGGTTGCGCTGGGTATGTTCATTATAAAGATGAGCACGTCAGAGTAGATATTTTTTATAGAGGGTCTTCAAGTCGATATAAGAATAAAACCAATATTATCCTAAGTATTTTATTTCTATTGCCTTTATGTTTTGTGGTTGGTTATTTCTCAATAGAGTTAATTAAAATGGCATGGGAGATTAAAGAAGTCTCTACTGAAGCGGGCGGCTTAAAGTTTGTTTATATACAAAAAACCTTGATCTTATTTTTCCCTATTACATTAGCGCTCACCTTTGTCTATCAATTTATGAGAAATAAATGGAGCTAGTACCTTTAATACTGCTTATTTTAATTTGTGTTGCTTTGTTGATGGGATATCCTGTAGCTTTTACTCTTGCAGGTGTATCAATACTTTTTGCATTAATATGCATTCCTTTTGGAATATTTGACCCAACAATTTTTAAAAGTATCCCTATAAGAATCTTTGGGATAATGAATAACGTTACTTTGCTTGCGGTCCCGCTGTTTATATTCATGGGAACTATTCTTGAAAAATCTGGCATTGCAGCAAAAATGTTAGAAAATATGGCAGCTGCCTTTAGGAATACAAAGGGTGGTTTATCTATATCAATAATTATTGTTGGTGCATTGCTTGCGGCAAGTACTGGTATTGTTGGTGCAACTGTTGTGACTATGGGTCTTATGTCTTTACCTATCTTGATTAACCAAGGTTATGATAAGAGCTTCTCATCAGGCCTTGTAGCTTCTACAGGAACTTTAGGACAAATAATACCTCCATCTATTGCTCTAGTTCTTCTTGGAGATGTCATGTCTAATGCATACCAAAGAGCTCAAAATAATATGGGTATTTTTTCTCAACAAACTGTGACAGTTGGCGATCTCTTTGTAGGCGCAATAGTTCCAGGAATAATGATATGTATGGGATATCTTATATATACGATTTATAAAAATTCTTCTAATGCGAACCTCAAAGACTATTCAAATGAGGCTACTATTGAAAGAATCGAATTATTAAAAACTCTTGCTCTTCCAATATCATTAATTTTTCTTGTTCTTGGATCTATATTCGCAGGCATTGCAACTCCTACAGAGGCTTCTGCTATTGGAGCTTTTGGTGCTCTAATAATTGCTTTTGTAAATGGCAAGATTAATTTTAATTTTATAAAAGAAGCCTCAGAAAAAACTGCGGTAGTATCAACCATGATTTTTACGATTCTTATTGGCGCATCTATCTTTTCATTAATATTTAGAGGCGTGGGTGGAGATGAATTAATTAATCTTATTTTTAGCTCTCTCCCTGGCGGTCCATATACTGCTCTTATCTTTGTACTGCTTTTAATATTCTTATTAGGTTTTATCCTAGACTTTATAGAAATCTGTTATGTAATAGTGCCTTTAATAGCTCCTCCACTTTTGATGATGGGTTTTGACCCGGTTTGGTTGGCAATTCTTTTTGCAATAAATCTGCAAACATCATTTTTAACTCCGCCATTCGGATTTTCTTTGTTTTACTTACGCGGGGTAGCAGATGAGAGCATTCAAACAGTTGAGATATATAAAGGTGTAGTACCATTTATTTTTATTCAATTATTGATACTGTTAATAGTAATGCTATTTCCTATATTAATCTTATAAGTTAGTTGATTTAAGCTTGAGTCAGAGATGGTTGCTTTAAAATTACTATGGCTTATTAACTCCGGAAATATTATTTATTATTGATTCAGCCTTAACACTAGGATCAAGACTAATCATATTCATATAATCTCTCCATGTGGTGTTTTTGTTCCCATTTATTCTTTCAAAGATCTTATCTGATTTAAATGAATAAAATACTTTCTTTTCTTTTGCGTTACATTTTTTTCCAGTCCAATTTTTAAATGTTATTGCTTGCAAATTCCAATCTTCAAATAAGCACTTATCATCCATAGAAACTTCATTGCTTTTTAAAAGAATAGTTAAAATCCTATCAAAAACAAAATCAATATTATTTGAATAGTCATGAAGCAAAGCATGATTATTTATTGCAATATGTATCAATTCTCTATCAGTTGACGTTATTTTAATGTTTTTATTAATGCTGAATTGCAAGGGTATTATTATCGTTACAGTATCAATTTTTGTAACTCCCTGCTTAGTTACGGTAATGTTTTCAAATTCCATTTTTCTCCAGTTTTATATATTTTATTAGTTGCATAGAGTAAGTTTAAACATAGCATATTAAAGACAGAAAAAACTAACTAAAGTTCGAATTAAAATTAATTTTTTGACTTTTAATCGTAATGATTTTTCCTGTTTTTGTTTTAATAAGAAATTAGTTTAATTATAGTAAAAGAAATGATAAGTCAGCTATAATCTAAATATAATGAGTTCCTGTAGCAAATGTGGCGCACCAATTAAAAGTCTGGATGATCAAAATTGCGATTATTGTGGAGCTTTGATTAAAAATAAAGAGGGAGAGTTAATTGAAGAAACTGTCTTTAATAGTTATCAAGAGTTTTTAGAAAATTTCAAACAAAAAATAAAAAAACTTGAATCAAAAAAAGGAGAGGTAGACTTCAATTTTGATGATGATTCGGATGATTGGATGCAGGATGACGACGTAGATAGAAAGATTGCAGCTGAAATTAATAGTTTATATATTCCAATAGAACAACAAGATATCTCAGGTTTGTCTCAGTATCTTAAATCTAGAATTACTTACTCAACAGATTCATCAAGTCAAAATTTCTGGGAATCTTTCGCAAATAACCCTGTTCCTAGTGCATGGGTAGCAAAGGCTGAAGAACTTTCTACGTCTATAAAGTTTGCTGATGACAACAGCAACACATTGAGATTTGCAGAAGTCTTAGATCAAGCTATCAAAGAGGGTAAAGTTGAAATAGAAAAAATTGCTGAAAAGAAAGGGCAATTTAACTCTAAGTTTTTGATTGTAGGTGGGGTTTTTGTTTTAGTCCTTGTGCTGCTTATTATATTTGTATAAATTATGGCTTTAATTGATGTAATAAAACATGAATCGCCCAGCGATCAATTTTTTGTTTGGAAGTATCCCAATGAACAAATAAAATTGGCATCCCAGCTTGTTGTTGGAGAAGGCCAAAAAGCTATTTTTGTTAAAGATGGTAAGGCTCTTGATATTTTTGATCCTGGAAAATATACACTTTCAACCGGTAATTTGCCAATCATTAATAAATTGATTAACCTGCCTTTTGGTGGAGACACTCCTTTTCCAGCCGAAGTCTGGTTCGTAGCAACTACAGTCAAAAGAGATCTTAAATGGGGCACATCAAACCCTATACAGTTAATGGATAAGTCGATTGGTTTACCAATTTCCGTTAGGGCATTTGGTCAATGGGGCGTTAGAATTATTGATCCTCAATGTTTTTTAATGCAAATTGTTGGTAGCCAAAAACTTGCTGATGATACTAAAATCCATAGTTATCTAATTGGAGAAATTATCCAAACATTATCTGATAGTATCGCTGATAATTTTAAGGAAGGGGTCTCAATATTAGAAATTAATGCGGATCTTAATAAGTTATCAAAACAAGCATCTGATGATCTATCAGGTTTATTCAATGAATATGGTCTAGAGCTTGTCAACTTTAATATCGAAAATATCAATATTCCACCTGAAGAGCTAAAGAAAATACAAGAAGTTATGCAAAAAACATTTGAAGCAAAAGAATTTTCAAAAGTTGATATAAATTCAAATTATGCAACTATGAAATCATTTGAAATAATGAGTGATGCAGCAAATAATGAATCAGATGGGTCTATGGGCGCTACACTGCAAGCTGGTATAGGGCTTGGGGCAGGCTTGCCATTAGGCCAGCAAATGGGGCAGCAAATGAACGCTGGCCAACAAGAAAGTCAGCAATCAGTTCATGAAAAGCTTTCTAACTTAAAAAAACTTCTAGACGACGGTCTCATAACAGAAGAACAGTTCAAAGAAAAACAAGCAAAGCTTGTAGAAGATCTCTAGTAATCAAATCAATATAGGGTGATTAGTGCAGTATCTATAAACCTGCATTATTATTTTTTAATGCTTATTAAGTGAGAATAATTTTACTCAGACAAAACAAGTCTAGATGCAACCAAAATTTCTTTTATCTTCTTATTTTCAATTCGAACATCAAAAACTTCTCTTGCAACTATCTCTTCACCATCAACAGTATCAGTTACTGTGTAGGAAGATGTTATCCAGTGATGAATGGAACCATCCTCTTGAGGAACGTCATTTGCCATCGCATAAACAAATTCCCATGATGGATTAGATGTTTCAAACCAATTTTTTAGAAAGCCAGCATGCTCTTTAGAGCCTCTTACAATAACGCCGTTTGGAGCTCTACCAATCATGTCCTCAGCATTAGCTTTATCAATTGCTTCAAGATCACGCTGATTATGGGCTTCCACATAATCTGTCCAAATTTTTATAAGAGCAGGATCTCCAGCGAGAATTTCTAATTTTTTTCCATCATCGGACATTTCGTAGCCAATGAGACTTTCTTTATTGCTATGGCCTGATTCATGATGACCAGCAGTTGAAAATTGAGCTACTAGCAATATACCCATTATCGATAATAATTTTTTCATTAAACTTCCCTTTAATTTTATAAATATTTTTAATTAACTTTAACATAATCAAAATAATTCTAAAAAAGATTATTTTTAAAATATTGCTCAAATAAAAAATATCTATAAGAAAAATGAATTAAGACTAAAGTCCAGCATTATTTTTTTCAAGCGCCCTTTCAGCTCTGTAGCTTGAACGAACCATAGGCCCAGAAACAATTTCTAGAAACCCTTTTTTGAGACCTATTTGTCTATATTTTTCAAATTCTTCTGGAGTGACCCACCTTTCAATAGGATGATGATTTCTGGTTGGTCTTAAATATTGTCCTATGGTAAGAATATCAACCTTATTTTCAATAAGATCATCCATGGTCTTCTCTATTTCCTCATCTGTCTCGCCAAGACCAAGAATGATACTTGTTTTAGTAAGCACTTTTGAATTAATGCGTTTTGATTCAGCAAGAACATTTAATGTTTGCTGGTAACCTGCTCTGATATCTCTAACTTGATGCGTTAGCCTTTCAACAGTTTCAATGTTTTGTGCAAATACTTCTAAACCACA
>MDSX01008599.1_pt1 | contig 10067 bp, 3 predicted proteins | sample 811141 | NCBI WGS metagenome assembly MDSX01 (sample SAMN05326642, study PRJNA326480) | marine metagenome | isolation source: seawater | place: Atlantic Ocean: South East | collected 2010
CTCTGTCTATTCCTAATTCTAATAATCTTTTTCTGATCTCAGTATAGTTAGGTTCTCTTGAAGCTAGTCCTGAATCAACTAATAGATCAATTATGTAAGCGTTTTGTTCTTGATAAAGATTAAAAGTATCTTTAACAATTGAATAGCGATTACCTAGTTCTAAGCCTTCTTCTATCTGTTCAGGAGTCATAGGTATTTCAATACCTTTTTCATCTAATCTAACTCCTCTAGTTGCAATAGCATAAACCTTAAAAACATTTTCAAGATCAACACCAGTCTCTCTCATCTCATTAATTAAAGGTCCAAATATATTTATAAGTGAAAGGCGTTTGTCTTTTGTTACGCTTACTACTCCTTTATCTAAGGTAGGTACACCATGATTTAACATTGCACCAAAAATACCTTTAGATTTATCTGATAATAAAAGAGCTTGAATTGCACCAGTTCTTGCTCTTGATTCTTCTTCAGCAATATTTGCAGAAGTCTTAGCTCCTTTGCCTATATTTTTTTCTATTGCTGCGTAACCAAAAATATATTTAGCTCTCTGTCTTGTTAAGAATCTGCTAGCACTTTCAGTCCATTCAACATTTTCTGATATGCTTTCCCAAAAAGTTTTAGGCTCTTGAGTAGTAGCTTTCATATCCTCAAATAACTTTTCATAGCCGGGTGGTACAGTAGTATCTGATCTTTTAAAGGTAGGTATATCTAAGTAATCTAAATTACCTTGCTCAAAATCTATAGCAACTTTCTTAGCAAAACCGCTAGCATTATTATTAAATCTAGGGCGAGCAGTAGGTCTAGTGTTTCTTACTTGTCTATCTATCTCTACGATAGCATCTATCTCTGCTTTATCAACAGCACCATTTAAAGGTTGAATTGCACTATCAGGTAGTTCGTAAGCTTTTTCTGTACGAGCAGTAAAGCCTACTTCTTTTGCGAAGTCTTCGTAGACTCTTTGGAACGGGAGGTAAAGAGTACGGATGGCTGCTCTTTGTATATCGGATGGTTCGAGGGCAGTGTCTTGACTTTGTATTTCTTGCAAAGCTCCTCTAGCTCCGCCTGCGTTATACTCGTAGTATTCTGATTCTTGTCCATAAGGACTAATAGTATAACCTTGTGCTGGAAAATTTTCAGTAAAAAATTGAAGAAATTGATCTACGTCTTCTTTAGTTAGTTCACCTTCGAAAGACTTAGGATGAATAAAAGTTAAACCATTTACATTTTTATGTGGCATAACAGTAAAGTTTGTGCCACCTGTCTGTGACACATTTGCATCTACTGTGTTTAAAACTTCGGTTAACTGTTCTTCAGAAAAATCTCTGCCGTCTGCATTTTCTAAATAGATACCTGTTTTGGCTATACCTTGTTTGGTTGGTTTAATAATTAAATTACTGTCTTGCAAAGTAGCATCCATAATTAATTTAGCTATAGCTCTTTGCGTAGGCATACCTGTCATAGGCAAGCTTAATAAAAGATTAGGATTCCATTCGCCTTGCCAACTACCAGCACTCAAAGTTATTTGATGTGGTATTCCTAACTCAGCTAAAAAATTAAGTTGATTACCAGTAGACAAAGCATTAAGTGTTTTAAAATAAAATTTATTTCTTATGTCTTGTGATATGGTTAAGGTAGTAGGTATATAACCTCTGTCTCTGCCGGGCATAAACTCATTAACAACTTTAGTACCTGCTCCTAAAATAGCATTAGTAAAATTATGTTTGGTGTCGGTATCAAATGTGTTGTTATTATTTATAAATCTAGAACTATATAAAAATTTCTCATTGAAAGATGCTTTGGTATTCCACTTACCAGTTTTTTGCATCTCTTTTATTTTTGCTATTTGAGTTTTACTTTGTGCTGCTGCAGCTTCATAGCTGCCTTGATTATGAATTTTAGTTGAACCAGTATATCTTTGATGACCCCATAACAATGCTTGTATTTTACTTACGTCAGGTATCTGTGTTACTTGTCCATCAACAATATAATCTAAACTAGACAATGCTTTTAACATAGCATTACCTACTTGATAAGAAACATCAGGAGCAGCAGTTAATTTTTTGCCTGCAGGTATTAAGCCAAGTTTTCTTAGCATGTGTATATCTATTACACCAAAGGGTACAAATCTATTAGAAGCTCCCTGCTCTATAGTTTGTGCATACAAAAGAGTCTTTTGTCCTGTGCCTTTTTTAAAAAATATGCCATCTTTATATAAATCTGCAATACGATTTAATCTGTTTTTGTTTCTTTTACCTACGTTTAATTCACTAAGTTTGGCTATAAATTTTTTCCTATTAGTATCAGGATTAATTTCTCTTGCAGTTATCATAGTATTCAATGCATCTTGAAAGTTTTTTTCTGGCGTTGTCTGCTCAGAGGTTATTCCAAAAGCACCACTAAATTCATTTACATTTACTGCACCTACAATTGTTGGTACTTGCAAAGACCAACGCTGATACCAATTAGCATCAACACCAATACGCAAAGCATCTTGCACATCTTTTTGTAATTCTTTTAAATCTTTAAAGGGTGGTACAGTTCCTCTTGGACTGTAGCGTTTGAATATATCTTGAAAATCTTTTGCAGTTATTCTGCCATTGGTTCTTCTAAATGCAGCAAGCACATCATTTTCTAAATCAGATTCTCCTAATAAATCTGTAGCACCAAGACCTCTTCTTATTTGAGCAGGCTCATCAAATACAGTTTCATCAAACTGATCTTCTAGATTAATAGGTTCATCTGCTTGATTAGTTTCAGCTATAGCTAATGCTTGACCATATATTCGTCTGCTATTTTTTAAACTACGTTGTACATTTCTACTTCTTGCTCCAATAGTTCCTGTTCTTATATCTTCTAAAACTCTTAAAGGACTACGAAAAACTGAACCAGTTATAGCTTCTACAAAACCAGCAAAGAAATTTAATATTTTTTCTATAGTAGTCTTAGGCTTGCTTTGAAAGTCTTTAGGATTATCACGATACAATCTAAACAGTTCGGCAATGTATTCTTCATTTAAAGCATCTTGATTTGTAAGGTCTGCATAAGCTTGATTAATTCTTTGTAACTCAGTCATAGTTTTACCATTAATAGTTACATTCATTGATCCTAGTTTTGTAATAGCAAACTCTAATAAGTTTTGATATTCAGCCTCAGTAATTAAATCTAATTTTATTAAGGCATGAACAGTCTCATGGTCTATATTAGCCAGTACATTATCTATAACTTGTTCTCTTTGTTCTGGTGTGCCATCAATATCTTTTGATATTTTTTCACTAAAAATAAATATGTCATTTAGGTTTTGATCAAACTCCATTTCTGCAGTTTCTTCTTCTTTTGTTTTAGCTTTGAAATATGGTTGACCGCTTGAAGTTAGACCTAACTTTCTACTTGTTCTAATTCCGTTAACTATCCTGACTCTTATATCTTTTGATATACCATAACCTTTAAGTCTTTCATCTATTCTTCTATACAACTCTTCTCTGGCTTCTTCACTTATTTGTGATTCGGTATTATTAGGATCAACTTCAGGTATGGCTAATCTATTTTTATTTTCTAATAATTGAACAGCAACTTTTTCTTTTATAACTTCCTGTGGCAATCCTGATTTATTTAATCTAGCTAAATACTCTGCTTCAGTTTCAAAGAAAGGTGTACTACGTTGTGCTTGCACTTTTTCAAAGTCAGGATTTAAACGTACTCTATTACCTACTTTTATAGCTCTGCCACTTTCAACTAAATCTTTTTTAAATTGATCTCTTTGTTTTTTATTAAGTTGCTTATCTCTTAGATTAAAGAAAGCATCTATCTCTTTGTCAGTTACAGCTCTAGCACTCGGCTCATTTTTTATACCTCGATAAAAAGCTCGAACATCTTGAGCAGTATATTCTCTAGGTTTCATATCAGGTAATTTCTGCAAAGCATCAAAAGAACCTGTAGCTAGGTCAGACATTATTGGTAAAGCTTTAAGTCTAGTTATTAGTAATTCTTTTTGCCCTCGATTCATCTTGTTAAAGTTTTTTTCTCCAACAAATGTTTCAGCAATGTATTCAAACTCAGGACTATTTATTCTAGTTTTAATTCTTTTACTACTTAAAGTATCTTGCAATGCTTTACGGCTTACATCTATTCTGTCAGCGTCTTGTTGTATAGATTTAATAGCTCCTGTTTTTTCATCGGTTTTATAAATTATGTTAGCTTTTTCTGACATTAAAGAATTAAAGTCTTCTGGTTTCAAAAGTTTTTTTGCTTCTTTAATTGTGTAATCATTTTTTTGATCCAAACCTAATTTATCTGCACGCTCATAAACTTGATCTAATGGAGCAAGGTCTTTTCTTTTTTGTTTTACTAGTCTTTGTTTGCCTTGTTTGTAATCAACAACAGACAAAGTTTGTAATTTTTTTTCTAAGCGTTCTAATTTTTTTAAAGTTTGTGAACTTACTGAGCCAGCACCAGCTAATTGTACTGCTTGCAATTCTTTTTCGAGTTGAGCTTTTACCTCATCTATTTCTTTTTGTTGTGTTACTTGTGCTTTTCTTGATTCACTAGTTCTTGAATCAAACATAGCTATAGTTTTAGCACTAATATTGTTGTAATTAGGATGATAAAGTTTACGACCTAAAGCTTTTATTGTGCCGTTATTTTTAAATCCATTTATATCAGCAGTTTGATCAGCTAAACTATCAACAAAATCTGCAGATATTCCTGCAGCTATTTTTTGTTTAGCTTGTAAAGCAGTTTCGTTATCATTGAATTGACCAAATATTTGACCAGTCTCAGAACCTACTAGATTAAATATTGTGTCAAATTCTCTAGTAGTTGGATTAGCTATTTGTTGTGTTTCAACTATTAAATCTTCTAACACAGGAAGTTTGTCTAATTCATCTTCAACTATATTTTTTTTTGCTTCGTTAACTTCTGGAATTATATTGTCATTAACTGGACCAACAAGTGGCTGTGCTTGTTCTTCAGTTAGTATTTGTAGATTTTCTATATCATTGTCATTCTCTACAGTTTCATAGAGTTTTTTCTTTTTGTTACGAGCTTCATTTATTTGCTGTCCTGTTTCTGCTTCTTTTTCTTGTTCATATTGACTACCAAAAGATTTTCTGCCAGCAATACCTCGCAAAAATAAATCAGCTATAAAACCAGTAGCACCACCTACAGTTGCATCATCTAAAGCAGAGTCTCCTATTGGTAGCTTGTCACTATAAACTCCTCTAGATACTACATCCTGTAATATGCCAGCCGTCATTTCTTGTAAACCCTCAACACCACCAGTCTGTAAAGCTTCAACTAATCTTTGTGGCACTCTCAATCTAGCAGCAGTTGCTTTGTCTATGCTTCTTAACAATCTTTGTGGTGCAAATATTTCTGATGCACCAATACCAGCACCTAATATTTCTGCAAATAACTCTTGTCCACCAGAAACATCTTCGCCTAGTGCTTCAGCTTCTCTAATATTACGACCTTGTTCTGCTATACCGACAGGCATTGCTAATGCCAGAGTTGAATAGGTTTGTGGTCGATAAACTTTTCTAACTGCTTTGTTTATTTGATCTGTTGATTTACCAGCTTTAGTTAAATTTTCTGATACCTTGGCAGCTTTACCAGCAAGACCTGCAGTCTTAGCAGCTAATGTTCCCGGAATCATAAACGATGCAAACGAACCAAGACCTTGTCCTAGCTTAGAACTAAACCTATCTTCATAACCTTCTGATGGACCAATGCTACTTTCATTAAGAGCTTGTTGTAAGTCTCGTAAATAAACTCCTAGGTCATTGTCATTGCCAGAATCAAATAGATTGTTTATACCTTCACCAGCAGATAAGAATGTAGAAGCTAAACCTCTAGGTACACCCTTGATAACTTCAAGAGCATCACCGCTTAGAGATGTTTCTGGGTCTGGTTGATAAGGAGAATAGTTATCTGGATATTCAGAGGCTAAAAGATTTTGTAAATCTATTGCTTGTTCTCTAGTTATATCATCAGGTACTTCAACAAATCTGCCATCTGGTAAATTTATTTTTTGCATTAGCTTTTAGTATCCTTAACAAGAGCATCTAGATCAGCTTGTGGAGTTGCCGCAATGCCACTAGATAAATATGGACTAATCAAACTATTTATTTGATTTTCTATTAATGTCCTTTCATCACCAATGGCTGTTTGCAATCTTACAGTTAGTACCTGTGCTAAATCAATATCATTTTTCATCTGTGAATTTTTAGCTTGAATTGCTTTAGCTTTTAAAGATTCTAGTGCTGTAGCTAATTGTATATCTGAAGACAATAGACCTCTTTCTTTTAGCTTCGCTTCATTCAAGAATCTATCATCAGCTCTTTTGCTAGCTACGACTTTGCTAGTCAAGTCAGCAAGACCTTGTCCAAATTCTTTTCTACTGGTTGAACCTGCAATTAAAGAACCTAAATACATAAGAGTCTCTGAAGTTCTATCATCTCTTAGATCATCAGCAGTTGGAGATTTATACTCAACATCTTTCATACGTTTTCTAAGCTCATCTAACGTGCCAAACACATCTGTTGTTGCTGTCGCAGTTTCGTTTGGAGGAGTTCTACCAAATCTAAAAGGATTTTCATTTGCTTCTGGAAACTCTTGCAAAGTATCTTGCATAGCTAATTTTGCATCAGATTTTATTTGATCTTTATTAGTTGTAGATGCAATTTGATTTTCTATTTTATTAACTCTTGCTTGTGCTTGATCAATATAAGAAGTACCTCCACCTAGTCCACCTCTATCTCCTATACTCATTTGATTTTTTAAATTTTCTTTAGCTGCTATTAATTCTTTTTCTAACTTATCAAGAGGTTTATTACTGCCAGAACCTATCACTTGTGCATCTAAGTCTGCTTGAGAAGCTCCTAATGGAACAATATTACTTGTATCAAAATTAAAATCAGGTTTAGTATTAAGCGTTGGAAAAATTTCTTTTTTAGAATTTGCAAGATTTTCTTCAAAATCATCCATAGCTTGAACTTTTGTTCTCATATCTTGGTAAGCAGATATAGAGTTTGCAAGGTTAGGACCATACATTTCTTTCATGCTTTCTAAAAATTCAGGAAACGCATTTGTACCAAATGTACTTTGATAAGTAGTTCTACCTTTATTTGCATAACCAGTTAAGCCACCACTAGCTGCCATTTGCATAGGTGGAGACATGGGCAAATCCTCTGGGGGAGGAGAGAAAAGTGGAGAAGCCATGCCTCCTAAACCTGACTGTGCAAACTCTGCAACTTTTTCTTCTGCTACTGTAGTAGTAGGCGGTGGTTGCATTGCACTATAAGCTTTTTCATTTTGAGTTCTGCGTTGTATTTCTGATAAAACTAAATAAGGTGGAAATCTACTATCACCTGATTCTGCCATACGAATTAAATCTTCTTTTGGCACATACTCTAGTTCTTCTGCTGCTTTAATTAAATTAGACATATTGTTATCCCGCTAATGATTTGTATAAACCTAGTCCTTGTAAACCACCACCTAGTAATGATTGAAATAAAGTAGGCTGTCTAGCATAAGTAGACTGTGTTTGATTAGGTTGTACTGGCAAACCTTGTAAAATATTACTTAAAAATCCTAACTGATCTCTAGTGTAATTTTGTTGACGTAAGAAATCTTCATAACCCATATCTAAGCCAGCTTGATCCATAGCTCTTTGTTGCTCACCTACTTTAGCTAACGCACCAATTCTAGCAAGAGCATCTTTTTGTGTTTCACCAGCAAGATCACCTAGCAATTGACTACCAGCTAAACCAATCTTAGCTCCTGCTTGATCGACTCCTACTCCAGCTAATCTTAATTTTTCTTCGCCTTGTCCTAGTTGTTCCATTAAGGCAGATTCTTTTAGACCAAGACCTCTTTCTCTAGCAAGTTGTTGTACTGCTTGATTGTATGCTTGTTGACTACCTTTGGCTTGTATATCATCTAGTCTTTGACCTAAGTTTCTTTCTCTTTCACCTTGCAAAATAGCTTCACGATAACCACCAAGACCACCAGTAGTTGTTGCTTTAGAAGCAATGTCTTGACCTCTTATAGCTGAATCTCTTATAGCTTCACGCTTTATAATATCAGTAACATTTTGTTGATAAGGATTCATAAATCTAGAAACGCCTTCTTCAAAACCTATACGTTTATAAGGATCAACTTGAAATTGACTATTATATTGTGAAGGTCCTGCACCATAATTTGCACCAGCAATACCGCCTGCTATGTTAGTTGCATCAGTTAATGCTTGAGGAGTACCAGCAGTAGCATAACCAGCAGTCATACGTTGTGATAATAATTCATCACCAGTAAAATCTGATAATCTTTGCCCGGCATAAGGTGTATATCCTTGTAAAGACTCTCCTTCAGCTCTACCTAATAGTCTAGTAAAATATGGCTCTGCATATTCAGGCAAATTTGTTTGTACAACTGTTTGACTTGAAGGTGCTGAACTACCACCGCCTTTAAATTTTCTCATTGTCTACCTCATATTGAAGAAAGATTGCTAATTTTTTCCAGTTGGGTCTATCTTTTACCCAATTCCAAAACCCTGCACGCCCTATACTTTCAATGCCATTGCATTGATTATTTTTAGCGTATTGTTCTAAAGCATCTATGCCTAGCTCTACCCACTCATCCATTTTTTCTCCAGCTACATGCTCAAGACTTAACATGCGTTTACCTGTAGGGTATTCGTAAAACTCTGTAACTAATACACCTTTAATATTAAACTGATCGTTTTCAAATATTATCCAAATTTTTTTTCTTTCATTAAGAGCGTCATAAAATATATCGTCTACAGTTATCCTGCCACTAGAACGCTTGCATGATTTTTCTAACATTTTTTTTATGCCATCCCAAATTAAAATTAATTGGTCTACAGTAACAATGCTGTAGTCATAAGTAGATTCTTCTATTTTTGCTACTTGATTCATGTTGGCATTACCCTTTGATCGTTAATTCTGCTAGCTTGTTGAGTTGTACCGGTCTTTTCTTTTCTAACATCATCCATCATTTTATAAAGTTTGTTTGCACCAGCATCTGAACTGCCATCGCCCAACATTGAAACCACATCGGCTGGTACAATAAACTCATCTTGGGAAACTGCAATAGCTTCTTTGCCACCTATACTGCCAAGCAAGTCATCATCCATACCACCATTACCTTGTCCTTCTATAAGACCAGATGTTTGTGCTTGCGGATTAGTTATTTCTTTAAGGACTGTATCTCTAAGTTGCATAAAAGCTTCGACTCCATACATTTCTACAAATCTTTCTACCACAGTTTCATCATCAGACTCACCCAAAATAAAAGCTCTAGTTTCTGCCATTAGATCATCAATAGAACCGCCTTCTTTATAACCCATATCTTTAACAACATCAGGTGCAACTTTTTGTAAAGCTTCAAGACCCGGATTTGGTAAATCTGTATCACCACCTTCAGCCATAGTTCTTGTTGTTTCATCTAATAATTGTGGTGGCTCAACACCTGTATATGCGGTGTAAGGATCAATGGGTTGAGAAGATAACATAGGCATAGACATCATAGGATTTGTACTATCAAAACCACCTTTGCTTGCATACTGTGGTGTGTTTAAAAGATTAGGGTCAAGATTTGCACTAGTAACTGGTCCTAAAGTTTGATCTGCTGGTTGATTGGTCAAAGCAGCATAAGAAGGATTTATAGTAGCTGGATCAAAATACATTGTTTCTGGTTGGAAGCCTGCTCTAAAATCTGGATTAATTGCATAGGTTTGTCTTTGCGGTACATTTAAAACTATATCTTCATTATCAGTATCACCACCATTTGCAAATTGCGTTAAACCTCCGCTTGCAGAAAATATGACTGGTTCAGGATTATCCATAAATGCTTGCAGTCTTCTTCTTTCTCTATCTTCATTTGCTGCAGTTATACCTTGTTCCATATCTTCTTGAGCAGCAGAATATGCAGCTTCTGTGCCTACAGCAGCTAATGGTAAGAAAGCTCTAGGGTCTGTCAATCCTTCTGCTACATTACCTATAGCTTGCAAAGGTCCTTGTCCTGCAAAAGGCGTACCAAACATTTCGCTAGCACCA
>MDSX01102731.1_pt1 | contig 10067 bp, 5 predicted proteins | sample 811141 | NCBI WGS metagenome assembly MDSX01 (sample SAMN05326642, study PRJNA326480) | marine metagenome | isolation source: seawater | place: Atlantic Ocean: South East | collected 2010
ATCGTTTTGAGGGAGAAGACGCAGGACAAGACGGAGCATTCGATCCACGCGCATATCTCTTGGCTCTACACCAACGAACGATGCGAGAGAGCGCCGAATCGTTGAAAGGTCCCCGCTTCCAATAAGCACATCTGCTTCTCTTGTTAGACCGAGTTGGCGTAAAAGTGTTTCATATGATTGCAGAATTGGTTTGCTAACAACCGTTTCTGTTGGTTTAACATCAGTTATTGGTACTGATTCCTTTACTGGAGCAGGGGCTTGATATGACGGTTTAATCTCATTTTTAACGGGTTTTGCTTCGATGGTTGCTGGTGTATCTTCGTCGGCTTCTTCGTCTTGCTCAGGCTCTTCCATCGCTTCAAGCATCGCTTCATGTGCCTCTTCAAGTGCCGATTCAGGTTGAATTCTTTCTGGTTCTTTTCGAATTATGGATTGTTCCTTGGGCAGGAGTGTTGGCCTCTGTTCAGGTAACCAAACCGTGTAGGAGAACCCATCATCTTCAATAGGCCGTTTTGCTAAATGACGAATTAGTGCTGGTATTTGTTGCTCGATTTTGACCAAATCGAGTGGATTTCTTACTCGTACAGAAATCTCGGCGGCACGTTGTGTATCTCGGCGCCAATCCAATGCAGCAATTCTTCGTTGAATGATTTGGATGCGGGTTATGGCATCAATAGCCTTGGAAAACTGGTGGAAAAAGACGTCTGGGTTGTCCTCATGCAATTGAAGTAATTCCGTAATTGTCCATCCTCTCGCCTCAATCCTCAACAATTCTGCTTTTGCCCGAGTGAGGGCGTGGGGCCTTACGCCCCCTAATGTTGGGTTTTGGGACTGAAGTTCAACCGATGCAATTGCTGCTTCAAAAGCGTGGAGGTCGGTAAAGGTTTGATTTGAATCGGCCTTACCGTCCCGCGTAATTTGTTCCCACTCACTTTGAAGCATTCTTCGATGACGGGTGTTTCGCAATGTTTGCTTTTGGGCCCATTGCTCCATTTCATCCAAGATGTCGTTGTCCAAATCCATCGTGCGAAGTATGACAGATCTTCTATCAACCTCATCTTCACCACCTAGAGAAGTATCGATTTGAAGCATTGATTCTAGAACGGTGTTCGCTCGTTCATAAAGAGGAAGTTGGAGATTCAATTCTGCAAGCCCTTGTTTTGGGTCTTGCATTATCTTGTACCTCCAATGGTCCATCTCAAATCCAAAATGCTCCCAACCCTCAATTAACGACGCCCCTTGAAGTTCCTTTTCTGTCCATTGTTGTTCGAGTTGCTCTATTTTATCCAAAAAAGCGTCAGTATGCTCTATTTTACCTGCGATCTCTTCAATCGTTTCATCCTGATTGCCCCATAATTCGGTGATCTCTTTCCATCGTTCAAAGGCCCCAGAATGCCGGTGATATTGTTGCTCAATTTCGGGTAATGTTTGCTCCCATTCAAGTAAATCCTCAGGATGAATCTGTAAGCAATTTTGATATGTAAAACCCTCCGATTGCCACTGGCGAAGAACTGTGTTCATTTCTTCCAAACGGCTTCGGAGATGTTCTGCAATGGTTTTGACATTCTTTTGAAGTGTCTTGATTTCATCGGAAGGGGACGAAACGAATTCGTTAAGCCGTTGTGTAAAGGTGTCTGATAAAACTGGATCAAAAGGCAATATAGAGCCTTGAATTTCTAATTCTAAAAGATTGATTTGATTGGAATATTCTTGTATTTTTTCAATTTCATTGAATTGGTCGATAAGCGTGTTCGATTTGATTTCAACTTCGTACCCTCTTTCATTCAATTGAGTAATCGCCTTTTCCAAAAGATCACGTTGTCGTAATTCGTCAGCCTGGAGCAGGTTAAGCTCGCTCCTTATCCGATCGTTGTTCTCAGGGTTGGAAAGCAATGGGAGAAGTAAATCCAAAGAGGTCCAACTCGATTCATCAAGGCTGGCACAAATTTCGATAAGCTCCCAGTACTGAGTGAGATGCTCCTCATCTTGAGTCCACTCAGAATATGAACGATAATATCCCGGCTCCCATGGGGCTCGTGATTTAACCCACTGATCGAATTGGCCCCCTACCTCATCCAGTTTCAGTGGGTTACGGAGCTCTTGAAGCATCGTACTGACTTCAGATTCATGTTGGAAAGGTACCAAACGACGTTTTAGTTCCAATGCAGATTGTAGGATTTGTTGTAAGGACGAGAATTCGGATGCTGATTTGTTCTCAATGAGGGATACATCAAACCCCTGTTCCTCCCACTGACGAAGATAGTGATGTTTATTTTCACCACTGTTGGAGATGTCATCGTTACCCATGCCCTCTCCTCAGTTGGTTGATATCATGACATAGGATTTCAATGTGAGCCGTAATTTTTGCGTATTTGTACAATAATTCGGTGGTTTGGTTGTTTCCAAAGGGTTCTGAAAAGGGTGTTTGTCGCTTAATGTGGACCGCAGAACATAAAGGCAGTTCAGTAACTTAACCACTAATGGAACCTATATCCTTACTTCTCATTGGGTTATCGATTGGAGCCGGTGGTGTACTCTCATGGCACTTGTATAATGCGAAAAACGCCCTGCAACGTGTTTGTGAAAGAACGCTTGTGCTCTCTGAATCTCAAGGGGCTCATGCAAAGCAAACAACAGATGCTTTGGTTGTACTCCAAAAGAAGATTGATACGTACGATTCTCTAATCAATGCAATGCGAGCAACACAACCGGAAGTCGACCATGGCATACGTGCACATCAAGCAATTGATGAACTTGAAAAGAATTCTTTTTCAGCAACAGCGGCGCTAGAAGCCATCGACGCTGTTTGTTCTTCTATCGATCTACAAAATCTCGAAGTATCGTTCAATCCTATGCAGTCTGAAATGACAAGAAGGCTCTTTGCAATCCTAGAGAAAAACAATCTTTCTGTTTCTGAACTCGAACTCAATGGAAGCCGAGCCCTTCAAGTTGGATTAAGTGCGTTGCATTTACAAAACCTTGATTGGGCAGAGGATGCTTTTGGCATCGCTCATCAATCTCTACCTGGCAATGAGATCGTATTGAAAGGTCTAGAAAAAGTTGCAATTCTAAAATCGGATGATGTTCTTCGCCTCCACTGGTTGGAAGCGCAGTTGCACTTGGACCCGGATAATCCTGAACTCTTGAGGGTGCATGCCCACATGCTAGTTCAACGGGGTGATGAAAATGCAGAAAAGGATGTGCGTCGCCTCGAAGCGCTCGGATTGGATACGCCTGCTGACCGATCTTTGCTCGCCGGATTGCGTCACCGTGCTGGTTCTTCGAATGAAGCGATCGATGCAATCGAACAGGCCCTTGCAGAAGACAACAAGAAGCCCGATTATTGGTTGCAATACGCTCAGTTGTTGCATGAAGCTGAAGAGAATGAGAAGGCTTTGGAAGCGGTTGATAGTTGTTTGAATTTGGATCGGCAAATTGGTGAAGCTTGGTCATTGCGTGCAATCTTACTCAGTCAAAAGAATGGACGTGAGAAGGAGGCTTTGAAGGCTGCAACGCACGCTGTTGCACTCGATTGTGGAGGTGCTGAACTCATTGTTCTGAAAGCAGACTTACTTGCTGAAACAGGTGATATGATTCAAGCTGAAACATCGCTAGAGATGGCTATTGAGAAATACCCAATGGATGCTGAATTGAGAAGCATTGTAGCTACTAGAAGGCTCTCAGAGGGACGTATTGATGTAGCACAGGCATTGTTAGACGGGACTCCCGCAATGATTGATCATCCAGAACTCCACATTGTTGAGGGTCGATTGCATTTAGCACGAGCTAACCGAACTCGGGACGGTACTGGCGATACCGATAAAATCCTCTTGGGCGCAGCAATGGATTCGTTCGAAGCTGCACTCAAACTCAACCGTGAGATGGGAGTGGCATGGCTGGGTTTGGCACGCACACAGCGTTTACTGAAGGATTTGAGTCAAGCAAGTGAATCATTAACTCGTGCTCGACGCCTCATGGGTGAAACCGATTCATCGTGTTCTATTGAAGCCGCAATGCTTGCTATTGATTTAGATGACATACATGCGGCAACGCGATACATTGATGCCGCTGAAATACAAGGAAGTAGCGAGACAATCGCATATGTTCGGGGTACAATAGCCATAAAGAATGGCGATTTGGATCGCGCTGTTTCAATGTACTCGGAAACCCTTAATGAAAATCCTAAACATATTCGTGCTCGACTCAATCGAATCGGTTGTTATCTTGAACTTGATAGAGCAATGGATGCGAAAGATGATGCCAATATCTTGCTTTCTCTTGCGCCCGAATTAACAGTTGCAGTCTTTGCTCGTGCAGATGCACAATCTAGGCTTGGTGAATGGGAGGAAGCGAAGGATGGGTTCTTGGCGGTTCTCGAAGAAGCCCCTCATCATTATCAGGCTTTGACTAAACTCGGCGCCTGCTATCTTGCTCTCGATCGTCCTGAGCGTGCTGAAGGCCCAATTAATGAAGCGTTGAGATTAGCTCCCGATCATGCTGATGCTTGGCATCAACGAGGTTTGTTGTACATGGCATGGGAAAAATATGAAGCGGCGTTAAGTGATTTCGAAGCTGCTGTTCGTGCTGATGGAAATAATATTGAGGCTCGTCTACAAGTTGGTGCAATGCATCATGTAAAGGACAACATTGAACAGGCCACAGCGGCTTGGAGAGGGGTTCTTGCCTTGCAACCCGACCATGTCGTTGCACGAAGAAATCTTCAGCAATGTGAACAACGACTTTCCACGATGTGAATATAAGCGAACACATATGAATAGGTTTCTCGAGCGCATAATATGCCAATCGGTGTCGGAAACGTTGCTCCAAACTTTAATCTGAAGAATGCAAATTCAAAAATCGGGAATGAGACATTCACCCTTGATGATTCAATGGGTTCGAAGGGATGTGTTGTTGTCTTCGAATGCAATCACTGCCCCTATGTTGTTGCAAGTGTAGACCGCATGAACAACATGGCAGAATACTGCAAGATGAACAAAATTGGGTTCGTAGGAATTAATTCTAACGACCCTGATAATTACCCTGCAGACTCATTTGAAAATATGGTCAAGCGGGCTGAAAAGGGAATGCCATACCCTTATCTTCATGATTCTACACAGGAAGTTGCAACTGCCTGGGGTGCACAGCGAACACCTGAATTTTTCCTTCTCGATGCGGATGGTGCTGTGATCTATCATGGTCGCATGGACGATAACCCGCGGGACCCAACCAAAGTAACAACGAGTGAGTTAAAGGACGCAATCGACGCATTGCTTGTAGGAACTACACCTGAAGTTCAATCGACAGATTCCATTGGCTGTTCAGTCAAGTGGAAGTGATGTTCTGGCAGGCTGTATTCGGCAGTGTGATTGGGACGAAAACGATGTTTGCCGGAGTTGTGGAACAGATTACTCTCCTCCGAAAAAAATCAGGCCGTTCCACCTTGCTTTTCCAGTCGATAATATGGAAAAAGCCAAACAATTCTATGTTGATGTTCTTGGATGTGCAACGGGGCGAGAGAAAGATGTCTCGTGTGTATTCAAGTTCTTTGGCCATCAAATTGTAGCGCATCTGGTTTCAGATATGCCCAAATTGTCCACCAATGCTGTTGACGGAAAGGAAGTTCCAGCCATGCATTTTGGCATTGTGTTAGAATGGAATGATTGGCATCAATTGAAAGATAAATTGAAGAAAGATGGTGTTGAATTTGTTGTAGGACCTTACACACGATATGAAGATCAACCGGGATCACAAGCTACGATGTTTATCAAGGATCCATCAGGGAACCATCTTGAATTTAAGTCGTTCAAAGATGAAAGTGCTATTTTCGATTCTAAGTGGTAAGGAAGGTGATGGTGCTTGGAGTTGTGCTTGTTAGGCCTTCTTTACCATGTTTACGCCTAGTGCGGTTAGGTTTAGAGATACCTAAAAGTTCCTGCTCTTCTATCTAGCCTCCTTGCAAAGTATTGAGATAGGATACTGTTTAGCATGAATTATGGGGAGAGATGCTCGCAGGGCACTCGGTCTGGTTTGTATCATGATGTTGGCCCCGTTAGCTGGCTGTTTCGGTGAAACAAATGATGTTAAAATTGGAGGGGGGGATGTAACGGTTACCCCAGAGGTCTTGATTGGTGGAGTCTTCCAAGGCGTCACAATTTCTGCAAATAATGATCTCAGTGTTTACATTCCATACCTTATCCTCAACAAAGATACTGGGTTTGTTCAAAACTCAACTGTCATCGACTTGAAGGCAGGTGAAAATGTTCTGTTAACAGTTCTCGCACCACCTCGGACTGATACTGCAATGCTCTTGCTCGGAGATTATGGTCGCGATAAGTGGCCAATTCGAAACATCGACGAGTCGTGGAAAACCTGGTGGGAACGAGGTGGTTTTGAAGGAAAGAGTGGCCAAAGTGTGGACCGTGTAACGGGATTAAATGGTTCCATTGATACTGTAAATTCAAGGCTTTCACCAGGAGGATTTGCAACCCCTGTTTTGCTTAGCATTGAGCGTCCTGAGGCTCCAGGTTTTGATGAGGCTGAGGGCGGTAGGCACTCAACAGGATTGGTTGATGGACGTACAGTATACAATTACATCAACGTCATGTCGGATGAAACGCCAGATCCTACCGACCTCGCTGATGGTGCGTTTGGATATCTTGATCGGTGGGCTGGACAAGGAAACGCAGCCTACGAAGACGCTGCTCAGTATCTTATTCATACGATGGAAAACTTCGGATTAGAGGTTATCACTCAACGATTTGTTTACGATTCAGTAATGACAGGTGCACAAAATCCTGAGGCTTACAACATTTGTGGATATCGATGGGGCGAGATCGAACGTGATAACTGGATGGTTTTTGGTGCTCACTTCGATATCGCACCGCCGATTAATGGAGGGTTGATTTCACCTCACCTTCCTGGAGTTGGAAGAACATACGGAACTCGTGTTGGTGCATACGACAATACCGCTGGCACGAGTATGGTCCTAACGGTCGCTGAAGCAATGGCAGATTACAGTACTCGCAACACAATGGTGTTCTGTTTATGGTCTGGTGAAGAAGGCGGCAAACGTGGCAGTGATTTTTGGACAGATTATTGGGTGAAGGAAGACAATCCAAATGTTGAGGTTACGAACTATGTCAATCTCGATATGGCTGGCGTCAATTGGCCCGGCGGTGGGGGAGCGCCCTGTGGAGATGGGCACGGCGGCGGTGAAGGAAACTGCGACCCTCAACCTGAAATTGACCCAGATGGCTACCCTAAAGATGAGGAGGTTTGGCCTATGCGGGTTTACATTGGCCCGAGTCTCGATCACGATGTTATGAATCAGCCAGGAATGGTCGGGCTTGCGATGTGGATAGGTTCAGATGCTATCGGTGTTGAGGAACAAATGTCTCCTCTGATCGGTGTGGGATACGATGTTGAAACATGGAAAGTGGATGACTGGATGGCAAAAGACCGCCCGGAAATCATTGTCTATGAAGATACAACTGCTCGATCTGACCATGCTTCATTTCAAGATAATCTCGGTACCGTTACGATGGGTTTTGGTGGGTTAGTTGACGGTTATTGGTGCTATCACCAAACCTGCGATACTGTTGATGAAATGATTGATTGGATGGACACGACTGGGAAGGATTACGGAGAAGAGCAGACTGGAACGAGTAATCTCGTCGATGCACTGGACACCATTACATGGTGGGCGACGTTTTCATTCTTCCATCTCGATCAGGATCCGATCCGAAGCGCGTACTTAGACGCTTGATGAACGAAATTTTTCGCTTCTTTAAGGCATACAAGTTATATGCAAACGTCGCGAGGCGTAAGCATGGAAGATGGTCAAACCCCCTTCATAAATTGGGTCAAATCAAACGCCTCGACAGTGAATTTGCTGTCAATAATCATGCTTATTTTTGCTGCTTGGGCAGCTGTAGAGATTGTCTCAAACGTTACAGGAAGCGAAATTCCTCCTGTCACAGGGATGGAAACTAACGATGATCCTGATGACAAACAGCGCATCAACAACGGCGCAATCATCGGATTAGCTGCAGTAGCTGGAACGTTCGGTCTCGTTCTTCAACTCATCATACCTCGAGAGAATTCTGAAACAGTTGACGAATCCATTCCTGAAGAAGACCAAGAAATTGACGAAGTCGTTGAAATAATGATGGATGAAGTGGAAACTGAAGACGGAGATGACGAAGAAGTTGAAATCGAAGTCGAAGAGGAATCTGATGAAGAAGAGGCTTCTGAAGAAGAGGATAGTATTGAAGAAGAGGACGAAGTCCCTGAGGATGAAGCCGACGGGTCTTCTGACCAAGATGAACCCGAAGAAGAGGTCAAAATCCCGACAAAGAAAAGGAAATTCTGAGGTGAAGAAAAATGTGGGAACATCGAGCAGTATCGCATAAACAATTCAAAGAAAGTGGACGAATAACACCAACTGAAACCTATGTTCAGTTGATGGATAAAGTTGAGGACGCAGTCAAAGAAGCACAAAAAATGCCGTTTGACCATGAAGAATTCCTCAAGTACATTCCAACTCAAGGGCCATGGGAACCAATTCACGAAACTGATGACACGAAAGGAGACCCTCGTACCCGGTACATTGGGCCTGGACGACCGAAACTCCTGAACACAAATCTGATCCTTGGGTCAACTTGGATTGAATCTGAGCGTTTCAAGTTCGAGCGCCGAATCAGTACCTTGTCTGATTTCCTCAAGCAAAAGACTGTTGTTAATGCAAACATGTGGACGCCAAAGCAGCTCGTAACCACTCAGACCTTCTTCTTCTGTTCAACAGGAGACGAAGAGCGCCTCGGGGGTTCGATGTTGACGGGGGAAACCGTTGCTGATAAACACCCATTCCTCGGAACGGGTGGCGAAGAAGACGGTGTTTCCGAATGGGAGCCAATCCTCTGGGGACTAGGTCACCGGGGTGTTGTTCCTGATTCCGACCCTCAAGACAAGGTTTACTATCCATCGTTGATGCATCGTGGCGTTGCATTCAACAACCGACTCGGATGGATTCGATATTCGCCTGCTGGATTTGGTAAGGATGCAAGTGGTTACTTGATGACCAAACCAACAACCTGGATTCATCCAGCTGTTGACGGAAACCGAGACACTGCAACTGCATTTAACCTCCTTGTCAACCTACCAGATCGCAGAATTTCTTTCGGTGAAGAAGGTATTACTGACGTCTTTATGACAACAGGAAAGACCTCCCTTTACACAATGATGGGAATGATGAGTTCTTCCACTGTACGTCAAATGTTTGGGGCCGGTTCTGAAATGGTTCCTCTTGAATTCCACTGCATTGAGCCTGGGCTTGATGAGTGGATTAAGAACGCAAGTGACGAAGATAAGTACGCTCGATTGTTCGAAGTGACTGCTTGTCTTGGATACATGCTCACCGATCCTAAGGTCGGCTCACTTGGCGGTGCTGCAAAGCGACGTCGCCTCCTAATGTATCCTCACGACCAAGGAAACCTCCTAACTTGTGTCAATGCAAGTCAAGTTGCTGACCACGCATTGAAGTCAAACTACGCTGCTACAGTATTCACCAAGCTTGACCAAGCGGACTTCATGAACCGTGTTGCCCGCCGATTCAAGGCATATGCTGACCTCGTTACAGCCAGTGATTTCGCAAAGGGTGCGCGATGGATTAGTCAAGCCATGATTGGTGGAGACAAGATCCTCGGTCCAAACGTTCACTCCATTCTTGCTGTTCGTGGATATGACATTTTGAACCTTGATGAGTACATGGAATCCTTCAACGACGTGTCTGCAGCTCCAGAGCGTTTGATTCGACGTGTCGTCCAATCCGTGGCTACTAATGCACTGAAGACGCTCTTCCCAATGGACATGCTTGGAGAGAGTAGTGGCGCTCAACCGTTCTCACACATCTTTGCACCTGCTGGAAGCAGTGAACAAGCGCTTGTCTACTACACAGACATCCGTTTCCTAGTACCAACATCGATTGATAAGTTGCGAATGATCACTGGTTCTCGTGGTGCTGACCGTGGACGAATGCGTGAAGCGTATGGTCAGATGACAGGTGCAGA
>MDSX01024809.1_pt1 | contig 10065 bp, 7 predicted proteins | sample 811141 | NCBI WGS metagenome assembly MDSX01 (sample SAMN05326642, study PRJNA326480) | marine metagenome | isolation source: seawater | place: Atlantic Ocean: South East | collected 2010
CGGCGCACCTGGTCGGCATGGCGGTCGCCGCACGATAGCTGGTTGAATCCCCGGCATTGCGGGGATGACGAGCATTAGCGGAGGGTTAGGTGAATCCTAAGAAAGTCCGCGAGGAGGTAGACCAATGGCCGATTGGCAGGTAGGCGATATCGAGGTGACGTCGGTCCTCGAGCAGGTCGCGCAGTTCATGACGCTGGAAGAATTCTTCAATGGTTTCACGCCCGAGATGTTCGAGGCGAACAAGGATTGGCTGATCCCGGGTGCGGTTTCGCCCACGTCCGGCAAGATGATCCTGCCGATACAATCGTATCTGGTTCGGACTCGGCATCACACGATCCTGATCGACACCTGTGTGGGCTGTCATAAGAAGTTCAAGTGGGTGCCGGAATGGAATGACCGACGGGACGACACCTATCTCAAAAACCTGGTTGCGTCGGGTGTCGACCCTGCGGACATCGACTATGTCTTCTGTACGCATCTTCATGTCGACCATTGCGGCTGGAACACGCGGATGGAAGATGGCCGGTTCGTGCCGACCTTCCCGAATGCGAAATATATCTTCGCCAAGGATGAATACGACTCCCACGCAGAGACCAATTCAATCGTCTTTCGCGAGAGTGTGCTGCCAGTGATGGAGGCGAAGCAGGCGGAACTGGTCGCTATGGACTTCGCCCTCGACGACAACCTCTCGCTGAGCCCAACACCTGGACATACAGCGGGTCATGTCGCTGTTGAGATGGCCTCGAACGGTCAGCTGGCCGCCATGTCCGGTGACCTCATGCACAGTCCGCTCCAATGCATTTACACATCGCTCTGCCCGACGGTCGATCTTGACCAGAAACAAGCCGGTGAAACGCGCCAGAAGTTCCTGGAGGAGCACGCCGATCGCGACAAGCTCGTCATGACCGCACACTTCCCGCTGCCTTCCGTCGGCCGCGTCGTCAGTGCTGGCGACGCCTTTCGGTTCGAGTATTTGGAGCGCTATAGTGCGACGGGTTAGACTTCTCGCCTAGCCCATTCCACGGACAATATCCGCCTGTTCCTTAGCAGCCTTCATCAGGAACGGGAAATCGTTCCCGGCCAGAATTAGACGCGCGCCCATGGCGACATAGTCCTTCATGACGGCTGGGTCGTAGACACCGCCCATACCCAAGAATTTGCCGTGTTTGGCGCAGGCGGCAGCAGCGGTTTCGTAGTGTTTCTGCACGCGAGCGTCGCCGACCTGCCCCGGAATACCCATCTCGATGGTCAGGTCGTTCGTGCCGAAGAGCAGGACGTCGATACCATCGATCGCGGCCATGGCCTCGGCGTTGGCGACCGCTTCCTCGGTCTCCAACATAACGATAAGGAGCGTCGCGTTGTTGATCGCCGCTGTGGCTTCCCCAACCGGTGTCGGTACGAAATCTAGCTGAGGCAGGGAGCCGGTGATCGAGCGTTTTCCGACCGGCGGATATTTTACGTTTTCCACCATTTTCCGCGCTGTCTCAACGTCATCGACATGCGGGACGACGATGCCTTGAGCACCGGTGTCTAGCACGCGGCTCGCATGAAAATGCTGGAAGGCGGGGACGCGCACGATCGGCGTGATGCCGGCGTCCTGGGCGGCAACCGATATCTGCGCTGCCGTATCGATCGACATCGAGTTGTGTTCCATGTCGATGAATAGCCAGTCGTACCCGGCTGTCTTCATCATTTTGCCGATCTCGACCACACGGGTCATGCGGAGGCCGACACCGATGGCGAGCTCTCCGGCTTCGAGTTTCTGCTTCGCGACGTTCACAATTTCAGGCATGCGCGGGTCCTTTGGTTTAGGCGGTTTTCAAAAAATCTGCGGATTCGTATGTCGCGTCGCGTTTTATAACGCCCTTGCGCGGTCCTGAAAGGGCTTTGTTTGCGAAGTCGTCATCAAGTGGCATGGCGTCCGCATGGTTGAGCCAGAGCCGCAACAGCAGGCGCTTGCGTTCGGGCTCATCGTGGTCCTCGAAGCCACCGCGCGAATGAAGGATGACATAGTTGTTGAGCCATTGGATGTCGCCCGGCTCAAAGGTCATCGACAGGGTGACGTCGTCGCGCATCGCCGTATCGCCAACAAGGTTCACGGCAGCCTGTTCGAGCTTCGAAAGGGGCGCACCTGCTTTGATCGCGCCAGACTCGATGGCTTTCTGATTGAATCGACAAGCGAGATAGCCCTCATTCCAGCTAAACGTGGGAATGCGATGGGTCACCTCATTCGGGTCACCTGTCGGGCCTTTGCCGTCTAGCTCGAAATGAAAACCGCGGTGAAGTGCTGGCAGGTATTCCGGGTGTGTATCGAAAATCTCGTTGTAGATCGTCATCGAGCTGCGGATGAAACTTTCGCCGCCGCTTTTCGAGACCCGCAAGCAAAGCAGGGCGACGATATCGGTGATGTCGCAATGTGGTCTGAGCTCGGCGGCGCTCATGCTGCCGCGGTGTTCGCTCTTGGTGTAGTCGAAACCGTAGTCGCGAATCTCCTGAATCAATTCGCCTTTGATGTTTTGCGATTCCGGCGTGCCGATATGTTGCCCGATTCCCCAATAAAGACGCCGGATATCCGCGTAGTCATAGCGTTCGACCGGAAAGCCGCGCATCAGCATGAATCCTCGGCCGTATTCCAGCTCGTGGACCATACGCGCCAACGCGTCCCTGAACCCATCGAGTGGGAAGTCCTCCTGTGTCACGTCCTGTTCCGGCAGGCCCTTCTCTTTCGAGAGTTGGAGCGCTGCGTCTAGTTCCTCGATATGTTCCGGCTGCATGCGCCAGATCCAGTCGTCCTGATTTTGTAAATCCTTGCCGTACCATGCGCTTGGCAAGTCCGCGCGCACGGGCTGATTCGGTGCGCCACCAAGTTTTCGCGGGTCCTCAGTCATAATGAATTTCCTCTGCTTCCGATGACACTATAGTTATTCCGGCATGGTTGGGCTTCAATTTTGCCCGGTAATCTGTAAGGGAACTGAGTGATGGAAACAGCGACGTCACGGCTGCGCGTCCTCCTGAAGAAGAAGGAATTTGTCTATATGCCCGCGGTGTACTACCCGCTGGGCGGCAGGCTGGCGGAGTACATGGGGTTCGATGCCACCTATGTCGGTGGCTACGTCACCGGCGGGTCGCGCGCCGTGAGCGAACCTTTGCTGACCATGAGCGAGCAGGTCGAAACCGCAGAGCATGTTGCCCGGTCGATTTCGGCGCCAGTCATCTGCGATGCGGGTGCGGGGTTCGGGGAGCCGCTGCACGTGACCCGGACGGTCAAAGAATTTATCAATGCCGGTGTCGCCGGCATTCACATCGAAGACCAGCTCTTTCCTAAGCGAGCGCACTATCACAAATACGTAGCGCATGCGATTCCGGCTGAGGAGCTGGTCGATAAAATCAAATGGGCCTGTAGGTCGCGTGACGAGCACGACTCCGATTTCGTGGTCATCGCGCGCACTGACACGTTGCGCTTCGAAGGAATCGACGAAGCCGTTAAGCGGATCAACATGTGCGCCGAGGTCGGCGCCGACATGGGCCTCCTGTTTCCCATGAACGATGAAGAAGCGGAGCGGGCGCCCAAAGAGTGCGACATTCCGCTGGTCTATGTACAGAGCCGCGGCAATCGGGAAGGCCGACCGACTTATTCCATGAAACAACTGCAGGAAATGGGCTACAAGGCCTGTATCGATGCGCAATTATTCCTATTGGTCAGTCTGCATTACGTCCGTAAGGCTTTCGAGGAGATGCGCGACACGGGCGAGTACACGGGCATGTCGTGGGATGAGATGGTCGATGCCCGTCAGTCGGTAGAGGACCTGATCGGTCTCGATGCATTCTATGAGATCGAGGAGCAGACGGTCGAAGAGAAGAAATGGGGAAAACGTTAAAAACAGTCGATTCCCCTCGCCGTTGTGGGCGATATTTGGTTTCTAAGGGCGAAGTAAGCGTCGGAGCTGTGTAATGAACGATATTTCGATACGAGGGATGCAACGATTGTCCGCCGCGGGAGGTGTTGAGATGCCTCCAATGGGCCTTTCGAAGCCCTTGAACGAAGCGGAGAAGCAACTGGTCCGTGATGCCTTCCTGGAACATCACATTCTGGTATTCCGTGGACAGACACTGTCGAAGGAAGAACAAGCGGCCTTCACGGAGCAGTTCGGCGAGTTGGAGAGCCATGTCGCTAGGCGTCATGACGGCACTGAAACGCCAATTGTCCATACGGTCTCGAATCTGGATGCTGACGGCAACCCTTCCTATAAGCCGGTCACTCACGGCAACTATTTCTGGCACACCGACAAGTCCTATCATGCGCTGCCCTCTCTCGCGACCCTGCTGCACGCCATCGAACTGCCGGAGAAGGGGGGGCACACGCAGTTCGCCAATACCTACATGGCGTACGAGGCGCTAAGCAATGACAAGAAGCGTGATTATACCGACCTCAAGGTCGTGCACAGTTGGGAAGCGAACCGCCGCAACACCGGAAACCGGCCGGCAACTGAGGAAGAAAAACGCGATCGGCCGCCAGTAACCCATCCCCTAATCCGGACTCATCCCGAGACCGGGCGCAAAGTTCTCTATGTCGGCATACACACGTCCCACATTGTCGACCGGCCGGAAGAGGAAGGCCGTAAGCTGCTCGACGAACTGACAACCTTCGCCGGTCAGGAGGACTTTGTATATACTCACGAATGGCAACCCGGCGATCTTGTGATGTGGGACAACCGTTGTCTTCTGCACCGGGCGAACGCCAATTACGGCATGAATAAGGAACGCCGTATCCTGCATCGCACGGTGATCAAGGGCGATGACGTCCCGCACTAGGACGGGTCTAGCAGATCGTCGGGCGGTCTCCGGCGATTGTGGTGCGGATCATGACGCGGGCGTGCTTGTCGCGTGCAAAGGGACGGCCGCGGTGGACGACGGCCCGGTTGTCCCAGAGGACCGCGTCGTCTTCGCGCCATTTGTGTGTGTAGACCTTGTCGGGTGCGGTCGCGAAGTCGAGCAATTCATCGATCAGCGTGCTGGCTACATCATCCGCGACACCTTCGATAGCGCCGGTATGAGAGCCGACGTATAGCGCCCGTTTACCTGTCTCCGGGATATCCCGCACCATGGTTTGTCGGACAGGCGGCAACTCGTCGTGTTCAGCCTCGGACACCATGTCCGGGTCGATGCGGTTCCTTGATGTTGCGAAATGGTGCAGTGCGACCTTACCGTCGACTTTCGACTTCGTGGCTTCCGGTAGATCGTCCCATGCGAGGATCATACTCGCATATTCGGTCTCTCCGCCGTCCGGCGGTACCGTCTTCGCGCTCAGAAAAGACGCGAGCGCGGGCACTGGCTTGAACGAGCTATCGCTATGCCATAGCGAATTCGCCTTGTGGACCATATTGAGCTGGTGGGCGTCCGGAACGACCTGACCATCCTCGCCGACATTGCTCAGAATCACAAACGGCGTGCCGGCACCGTACGAACCGACCTTCGTTGCTTCCAGCGGTCCGAAACGCTGACTGAATGCGACCTGCTGGTCGTTCGTCATCGGTTGGTCTGGAAAGTGAAGGACGGAATATCGCGCGAAGGCTGCGCGCAGGTCTGCAAATGTTGCATCATCGAGCGGTTCGCTGAGATTGACGCCGGTGACCCGGGCGCCGAAGCGGGATGTCAGTGGTTCGTAGGTCAACATGATCCGTTATCTATAGCGCCGGTTGACGAATTTCCAGTGTCCTGTCACATGCGCAGGCGTTCCCCGTCCGGGTCATAAATTGGTTTCAGCGACGCCTTCGCCTTGTGCCGGGTCAGGGCCGCCTCGACCTCGAACCCGCCGCGCGTTATGATGTTGCTCGCGCTGTCGCCGTCAAGCGAGATATAGCCAATGGCGACCGAGCGTCCGGCGCTGTGCCCGTATGCGGCCGAAGTGGTGTACCCGCGGATGTCGCCTCCGATCAGGATCGGCTCGAGCCCCATGAGGATGACTTCCGGATCGTCGACACTCAGCAGAATTCGGCGCCGGTCGAGGCCTGCCTCGCCTTGTTTCTCCAATGCGGCCCGACCGGTAAAAGGGCTGTTGCCCGAGAGCTTCGTTGCGAAACCCATGCCGGCCTGCAACGGCGTATCATCGGGCCCGATGTCATGACCCCAGGCGCAGTAGCCTTTTTCAATTCTTAGCCCCGCCATCGCGAAGCTGCCGGCATTCTCCAAGCCAAGATCCGCGCCCGCCTCATAGAGGCGGTCGTAGAGCGGCAGGGACGCTTCGCTCGGGACATAAAGCTCCCATCCGAGTTCGCCGACATACGAAATCCGTGCGGCACGCGCGACGGTATCGCCGATCTCGACTTCCTGGTGTGTCATATACGGAAATGCCTCGTTGGAGAGGTCGTTTGGCGAGAGGCGCATCAGGAGATCGCGCGCGTTCGGGCCCATCACTCCAATCACTGCAAAGGCGCTCGTCATACCTGTCAGCGTGACAAACTCGTCAGGATTGATGCGTTGGCGGAGCAAGTCCATATCCCTGGCCTGTTGCGCGGATCCCGTCACGATCAAATAAGCATCTTCGCGCAACCTCATGGCGACAACGTCGCTCTCATAGCCGCCGCGATCGTTCAGGATCGGCGTGTAGGTAACGCGCCCTGGCGGGACATCGAGCCGACCTGCGCAAACCCGGTCGAGGAAGGATGCGGCGTCCCGTCCCTGGACCAGTAACTTTCCAAAGCTGGTCTGATCGAAGACGGCGACGGCTTCCCGTGCGGCCCGGTGTTCGCGCGCCACGCAATCGAACCAGTGCGGCTTGCCGAAACGAAGGTCGGTCGACACACCGCCTCCCTTCGGCTGGAACCAGCTCGGACGCTCCCAGCCACCGCGGTCGCCACATTCGGCGCCGAGCGAGACAAGACGCTCGTGCAGCGGGGAAAGGCGCAGTCCCCGCGCTGTGGCGAACTCATGTCCGGGATACCCGATGGCGTAGTGCAGGGAGAGATTCTCTGCCGCGCGGTCCCGTACCGCGGTCAAGGTATCGCGCATGCGCGCGAAGCGTCGTACATCGACCGATGACAGGTCGACGCCCGGGTCGCCGTCAACAACCCAGTCGGCAAGTGCCTGGCCGGCACCTCCGCTACTGGCGACACCCATCGAGTTCATGCCGCAGCACATGAAGAATCCCGGAACCTCCGGTGCTTCTCCCATCAGGAAGGCACCGTCGAGAGTGAAGCTCTCCGGGCCGTTTAAGAGCGTGCGAACTTCGGCCGTCTCAAGGGCCGGAATCCGGCGCAGGGCTTCCTCCATGATAGGCTCGAAGTGGTCCCAGTTCTCGCCGAGCAGATCAAAAGAGAAGTCGTTCGGCAATTGGTCGAGGTCGACGGGTTTGGCATTCGGCTCGAAACTACCGATGAGAAGGCCTTGCGCCTCGTCGCGGATATACATGTAGCCGTCATGGGCGCCGAGCACGGGCATGCCTGTGTAGATGCCCTCGAAAGGCTTGGTGATCAGGGCGTAGTGTTCGCAGGCGTAAAGCGGAGCGGAAACGCCAGCCATCCGTGCAATCGCTCGCGACCAAAGCCCACCGCACAGGGCGACCGCGTCGCATCGGATGACGCCATCCTCGGTCTTAACGCCGCTAATCCGGCCGTTGGCGAAGGTAAACCCTCTCACCGGCGTGTCCTCGAAGATGCGCACCCCGCCGGCGCGTGCGCCCTTTACCAACGCGGCGCAAACATCGGAGGAACTCACGCGGCCGTCGCTTGGCGACAGAATGCCGCCAATCAGATCCTCCGTGTTGGCGATCGGCCAGAGCCGTTTGATCTCCGCCGCGTCGATCTCTTCGACATCGATGCCAAAGGCCCGCGCCAGCGATGCCTGTCGGCGAATATGGTGCATGCGGTCCGGATTGGCTGCGATGCTCAAGCTGCCGCAACCGATCCAGCCAGTCGACTGACCGGTTTCCGCTTCCAGCGATTGATAGAGTTGTGCGCTGTACTTCATCAGTGTGGTCAAGCTCGAGCTTGAGCGAAGCTGTCGGACTTGTGCAGCGGAATGCCACGTGGTGCCGCTGGTGAGCTTCGAGCGTTCCAGCAGGATCACGTCCTTTTTTCCGCGCTTGGCGAGGTGGTAGGAGGTCGAACAACCGACGATCCCACCACCGATGACGATGATTTCAGCGGATTGGGGGAGGGGGTCAGGCATGGTAATTGTTCCTGCGCCAAGTCGAGCAAACTTATCCTAGGTATCGCGAATAGTTGCGAGGTAAAAGGCGGAAATCGCGCATATGGAAAAAGATCCGCAAATTGTTCTCGGGATCGACGTCGGCGGTACGTTCACCGATGTCCTTGCCATTGATCGGGCCTCTGGGGAGGTCGTCTCGGCCTTCAAGGTCCCATCCACGCCATCCGACCCGTCGGAAGGGGCAATCGTCGGTGTCGATCGCTATCTCCAGCGTACTGGAAATACGGCCTCAGCTGTGTTCCACGGGACAACGGTCGGCACCAATGCATTGATCACCAAGAATGCTGCGAAGACGGCTTTGATCACGAGCCGGGGGTTCCGCGACGTGTTGGCACTGCGTCGCCACGCCAGACCGCGTCTTTACGATCTTTCACCAACGATTTCACCTGCGCTCGTGCCGCGTGAAAGACGTATAGAGGCGAACGAACGGATGGGGCCGGATGGTGTCACGGTGCTGCCGCTGTCGGATGTGGAGGTATCTCGATTGATCGATGAGGTTCGTGCCTCCGGTGTCGAGGCTGTCGCCATCTCATTGCTCCACGCCTATGCCAACGACACCCATGAGAAGGCGCTTGGTGCGGCATTTAGGGAGGCGTTTCCCGACGTTTTTGTCACTCTGTCGAGCGACGTATGTCGGGAGTTCCGGGAATTCGAACGGACAAGTACCGCTGTCGTAAACGCATTCATCGGGCCACCTGTTCAACGCTACATCGAGAATCTCGGGGACAGTCTGTCCGGCCGTGGCATACCAAAGCTGGCCATCGTGAAGTCCAATGGCGGGCTTACCTCCGCCGCCAATGCGCAACGGTATCCGGTGCATCTGATCGAATCCGGTCCCGCCGCCGGGATCATCGCGACGGCGGCCCTTGGTTCAGCTGAGAACCTTGGCGATCTGATTGCATTCGATATGGGGGGGACTACGGCGAAGGCGGGTGTTGTGGTCGACGGCAAGCCGAAGTTGAGTACGGAGTTCTACGCCGACCGCTTCGTCGATGGAATGGACGTCGGTGGTTACCCGATCCAAAGTCCGGTGATCGACCTAATCGAGATCGGCGCCGGCGGCGGTTCCCTGGCGTGGGTCGATGCTGCCGGCGTATTGAAGGTCGGCCCGGAAAGTGCGGGCGCATTGCCGGGCCCGGCGTGCTACGGCAGAGGCGGCGCCCGGCCGACAGTGACCGACGCGCATGTTGTGCTCGGCCACATTGCTGCCGACGGCTTCGGCAGTGAAGACCTCGATATTGCCGCTGACCGAGCCCGTGACGCGATCGAACATGATATCGCGTTGCCGCTCAAGTGGTCCGTCGAGCGTGCCGCCGCCGGTATTCTGCGTCTCGCAACGGCGAATATGGCTGAGATGGTGCGTCTTGCGACTTTGCGGCGGGGTTTGGATCCGCGGGATTTCAGCCTGGTCGCCTTCGGCGGCGCGGGTCCGCTGCATGCGGCCGAAATCGCCCGCGAAGTTGGTGTGCCGCGCGTTATCGTGCCGCCGGTGCCCGGCTTGTTTAGCGCTATTGGTACGATGATGGGCGATGTCAGGCACGATTTGGTGCAGACCTCTCTTAAACGTCTCGTTGAATTTGACGTCACCGCTTTGGAGGCCGGATTTGCTGATTTGGCGGAACGTGCGGCGGACCTGATAGACGCTGAGAATGATGTCGATGCGTGGCGTTTCGAACGCTCGGTCGATGCCCGGTTTGACGGGCAATTGTTCGAGCTAAATCTGCCCATTGCCGCTGGAGAAGCGCCATCGATTGCAAAGATTGAAACGATGTTCCGCGCAGCCCACAGAGACACCTACGGTTACGATCTTTCGGAGCACACGGTTCAGTTGGTTAACCTGCGGCTGGTGGCTCACGGCAC
>MDSX01050076.1_pt1 | contig 10064 bp, 6 predicted proteins | sample 811141 | NCBI WGS metagenome assembly MDSX01 (sample SAMN05326642, study PRJNA326480) | marine metagenome | isolation source: seawater | place: Atlantic Ocean: South East | collected 2010
TAATTAACAAAAAAACTCTTAAAGAATTTTCAAAACTAAAGGAAGGTTATCAAAACTATTTAAGCAACCTAATTTTTTGGCAAATGAACAATGAGGGCATCGTGACCCATCAACTAACATTCAATGAAGATGAAATGATTGCAGAAATTAGCCAGGGGAGGTTCAGAAAAACTGTTCAGGCATTAGATCTTGCTGGAAGAATATTAGCAAATAATTCGCCTAAGAATATAGAGAAAATAACAATAGTTAACCTTGATCAAGGCACTGAAACATTGAGGGCATCAATAAATAGATCCGAACTAGTAAATTCAGTGCTTAAAGGACCTGTTGATGAAGAGTTATTTAGTTTTAATGAAGAAGAAAACCTATACTCCTCTGCTATAACGAAGGTAAATGAAACACTCTACCCAAATTTTTCTTGGAGCATTAGGCCTCACATGAGTGGGACTCTTCAACATCAAATTCAATTTTATTTTTATCAATTGGAGGCTCTTTTATCTGCTGATTATGCAATAAAGAAAGGACTTTATTTATCAGCATTGGTAGGAATTGATATTGATAACAATTTTGAAAAGTATACTTACCATATTCCAGATGGTGAGCTATATCATGTTAGACAAGATAGAAGGCTCTATCTTAGAGAGGGAGAGTCGGGGATTAGAAGGTTGGCTTTTGACTATATATTTAGCCCATCAAGAAACCTAAAGGGAAGGATTACAGGCGGAATACTAGAATGGATGTATGGCGGTATTGGAGGAGAGTTACTATATGCACCAGATCATAAGATGTGGGCTCTTGGACTTGATACTTACTGGGTAAAGCAAAGAGAATTTGATCAAAAATTTTCATTTAAAGACTACGAAACCGTAACTGGATTTTTAACCTATTACTATGATCTTCCTTTTTATGATATGAGATTCAAAATAAGTGCTGGAAAATTTCTTGGCAAAGACAAGGGGGTTCTTATGGATATCTCTAGAAGATTTGAAACTGGTGCCAGAATTGGGGCTAGGGTGGCATTGACAGATTGCGATGCTGCTTGTGTTGGAGAGGGTAGTTTTCATAAATCCATCTATTTTAATCTACCAATGGACCTTTTTTATGTTAATCGAACAACTAGAAGTTTTGCGCCCTATGAGTGGAGCCCACTCACAAAAGATGCTGGGCAAAAAGTTGCAACAGGAAATCTATATAATTTAGTATCAAGTGCTCAAGATGAAGTTGATAGTCTTAGAAGAAAACCTTGGTCATTTGGGAAAATATTTTCAGGCTTTTCAAGGCATCCAAAATATAATAATTAAAATAACCGGAGATCATCACTATTTATGAAAGATGATAGTGAAAATATTTCATTAGGTTCTCTCTCTTCCGGTCAGAAAAGATCTCTCCGAGAGGGAAAAAAAGGTATAGAGAGGGAGGCACTGAGAATCGATAATTCTGGATGTATTTCAAAAGAAAGTCACAAGAAATACTTTGGATCAGCCCTGTGCCATGAATATTTAACTACTGATTTTTCGGAAGCACTGCTTGAAATAGTGACACCTCCTTTTGAGAAAATAGTGACCTTAATTTCCTTTTTAAGTGAATCTCATCATTTTGTATCCAATTCACTTAAAAATGAGCAACTATGGCCACTTAGTATGCCACCAAATTTTACAACTGAAGAAGAAATACAAATTGCAAAATATGGTAAATCTAACTTGGCTAAATTTAAAACAACATATAGAAAAGGTTTGGCAAAAAGATATGGTAGGACGATGCAGGCTATATCAGGATTACATTTTAATTACTCTCTACCTGATGCTATGTGGGAATGGAAATATGCTGATGATTCCAGGCTGAATAAAAATGAAGTTTACTTTAATGCAATAAGGAATATTCATAGGAAAAGCTGGTTAATTCTTTATCTATTTGGGGCTTCACCAATCCTTAACAAAAACTTTCTAAATTATATACCAAATGGTTTCAGATCATATAAGGATTCAGTATATTTGCCTTATGCAACCTCATTAAGGATGAGTCACTTTGGATATCAAAATACTAGCCAATCTAATATTGAAGTTTCTTTAAACTCAATGTCAGAATATGTGAATGATCTTTTCTTATTAACTAATACTAAGTCTTCCAAATTTGAGAATTCTAATCTAGAAGATTTATCAGACTTAGCACAGTTAAATGATAATCAGCTTCAAATTGAAGATGAGTATTACTCGATGATAAGACCCAAGAGTTCAGTCGATTCTGATATTAGACCAATATCCAAACTTATAAATCATGGAGTTGATTATATAGAGGTAAGATCCGTAGATATTGATCCTTTTTCACCTATCGGCATTGAGGAGTCAACTTTATACTTTCTAGAGGCTTTTGTTTTATATTCAGCTTTCTCTTCGAGTCCAAAATTTACTAGAGAAGATTATCAAGTTTTCAAAAAAAATAATCATACAGTTTCAACAATGGGGCGGATGAAAGATATTTGCCTACAAAAAGATAAGGAACAAATTTTGCTCAAAGACTGGGCTAATAATATTCTAGAGGAGATGGATCCTTTTTTTGATATTTTATCGGTCAGTCAAGAGTGGAGAAGAGAATATTTCAATAGTATTCAAGAACCAGAAAATACAATTTCAGGGAAATTTCTGAGAACAATTTTAGATAGCTCAGAGCGTTTAGATGATTTTTCCTTAAGAATTTCAGAAAAAAATAAAAATCATTTCTTATCCTTAAGCAAAGAGGATAATAAATTATGGGAAAGTTTTAGGAATGAATCGAGAATCTCTCTTCAAAAACAGAAAGAGTTGGAAAATGAACCACAAATTGATTTTAATAAATTTCTAGAGGAGTACTTTGATAGCTAAGCTTGTATTCAAAGTTAAATATAGCTTGAGATTTCACATAAAAAATACTTTAAAATATGTCTTTTAGGTTAAAATACCCTTCAGTTTATTTAGAGATTTAACATGACGTTATATAAGAAATACTCCTCTTTGGCTTTTTTTGTGCCTTTTGTGTTTTTGATATTTGTAGAAGGATCTTTCTCACAATCAATCAATCTCGAGCAACTTGGAAGCCTATCAAGAGTTATTGGGGGAGAAATGTCTTCTGATGTAAGTGATGTAGAAAAAACTGATCAAAATCAAGGGACAAGACAGGTTGAAGAATCAACGAATGAGCCTGAAGAATTAGAATATGGTTATAGAGGAAAAAAAGACAGCTTTATAGTTGAGCCTAGGCCTAAGCTGAGGATGAAAGTCAGTCCTTTTGGTTACGATTTCTTTCAAGAAGCACCATCGACATTCTCATCAGCAAAAAGTTTTTTCGTACCGGATAATTATGTTATTGGACCGGGAGATGTTGTCAAAATTGTTCTATTTGGAAATAGAAATAATAGATATGAGCTAGAAGTATCAAATGAAGGTAATATTTTGATACCAGGTATCGGACCGATTTCGGCTTCAGGATTAAGTTTTGATACGCTTAAAGGCTTGATTAACGAAATCATTTCTACACAGTTAATTGGCACCAATGCAAGCGTTACTCTTGGTCAACTCAGATCCATAAATGTTTTTGTTTTAGGCGAAGCTATAAACCCAGGAATGTATACCGTTAGTGCCTTGACAACAATGACAAATGCAATATTTACAAGTGGAGGCTTAAGATCTACTGGCTCACTTAGAAATATTCAGCTAAAAAGAAAGGGCGAGGTTATTTCCACTATAGACTTTTATGATTTGCTTTTGAATGGAGATACAAGTGGAGATATTTCATTAAAAGAAGGAGACGTAGTTTTTATACCTTCAATTACTAAAACTGTGGCAATTGCTGGTGAAGTCAATAGAGGGCAAATATTTGAGCTACTTGAAGAAGAAGGCATAGCTGATTTGATTAAATATGCGGGTGGACTGAAACCTAATGCAGATAAAACATCTTTAGAAATTGAAAGAGTTAATCCTGAAAGCAATAGCTTTAAGCTGATAAATCTAAATATTAATTCAAATTCTGATATCGATTTAAAAAATGGGGATTTTATAAGTGTTTACCCTGTTGCCTCAGTAATGAGCAATGCAATACTGATAACTGGCCATGCTAAACAACCGGGTTTTTCCCCTTGGCAAAATGGAATGAAAATGACTGATTTAGTCAGTTCATACGAAAACCTTTTACCTATGACAGACTTAAACTATGTTCTTGTTATGAGAGAAGCATCTGAGGGCTACTTTAATATATTACAAATAGATCTTGAAGCTATGTTCAAGGAGCTTAGAGATAAACAGCGCTCTTCTCAAAATATTGAGTTAATGGAAAAAGATGAAATTATCTTCTTTCCTAGGTTTTTATCTCTGGATCTAGTTACCACTGAGCTGATAAGCGACGAAGATTTATCCCAAGGCCAGAGAGAGGAATTACTTGAGCAATACAAAACCAATAATACAACTGTGAATCCAATAACCGGTCTTCCAGATATCAATCAGCAGGCAAAAGAGCCACTTTCCGCAACAGATATAGAGAATAATATTTTTTATAGATACAGCGTCTATCATTATTGTATGATTCCTCAGAGTATAGGTCAGGAAATTGTTGAATCAGGAGGGAATTCATCAATTGCAAGCATCTCTGAAAAAGAAAGATCCTCACTTGAGGATATAAGGAGAGCTCAAGTATCAGATCTTAATAAAGCACAAACTGATGAGCTCTCGCTCACAGATGTATGTAGGCAGCAACTCATTAAGCCAGTTTTGGATCTAGTTAAAAGACAATCAACCTCTTCTGAGAAGAAAAAGGTGATCTCTGTTTTTGGAAATGTCTTTTTTCCAGGAGAGTATCCTCTCACAGATAATATGGTCTTAAACAATGCAATCATATCTGCAGGAGGCTTAAAAGATTCAACATATACTACAGATATAGAGTTGATAAGAAGCGATCTAAGTGGGAAAGAGTATAGGATCTCAAATAATAATACTTCTGCTGCTGACTCAAAGATGATGACTACTAAGCTAAAATCTAATGATTTAGTAAATATAAAAAAGATTTCTAGAAATATTGAGAAAGTACAGATAAGTGGTCAGGTTTTCTTTCCAGGAGATTATCCAATTTCTAAGAATGAAACACTTAGTAGTTTAATAAAGAGAGCTGGAGGCCTTAATGATAAAGCCTTTCCGAAGGCTGCAGTATTCCAAAGACAATCATTAGCAGCAAATGAGATTTCAAGATTTAGGAAAGCTCAATCTGAAATTAGGAGGAAGTTGCTTCTAGCTAGTCAAAATAAAGGTGTTGGCCAGGAAACATTTAATCCAGCTATATTATCACAATTGGATTTAGTCCTAAGTAATGATACATCTTCCGATTCACTAGGAAGATTAGTCATAGATATTGAAGCAATATTGAATGGGGAAGAAGAGGATATTATCTTAGAGGATGGTGATACTCTTATAATCCCAAAAGTTCAAAATACAGTCTCAGTTATTGGCGAGGTTTTTGTTGCAAATGCTCATAAGTACGAAAATAGATTGAGCTTTAATGACTATATTAATCTTAGTGGGGGAGCTACAGAATTTGCAGACAGCAGTAATGCTTATATCATAAAATCTGACGGCTCAATAATTCCTCCATCGAGAGCAGGTAGTTCAGGATTCTTCAGGTCCTCCTATTCATCAAATAATTCTCTTGAACCAGGAGACACTATAGTTGTTCCTTTAAAAGTTGATACATTCTCAGGCATAAGGGCTACTACTGAAATCACTCAAGTGCTCTATCAATTAGCAGTAGCAGCAGCAGCAGTTTCTAGTTTCAATAACTAATATGCTGAAAAGATATGAATGACGATTATAAAAAAAGTATTTTAGATTATGAAACAAATGATGGAATAGAAATTTCATCATTAATTGCAGTTCTAAAGAATCATTTCAGACTTTTTGGGGCAACTGTAATCTCAATAACCTTTATATCAATTATCTATTCTTTGTTGCTTTCACCAGTTTATCAGGCAGAAGTTATAGCAATACCTGCCGAGAAAACATCTTCTATTGGATCACTAACTTCTTCCTTTTCAGGAATTGCCTCTATAGCTGGAATTGACCTACCCAGTGGTCCGGCTGATGACATTCAAACCTCAATTGCTATTGCTGAGTCGAAGAAGTTTAATATTCTTTTCGTTAACCAAGAAAATCTACTTCCAATATTATTCAAAGAAGATTGGGATGAAGATGAAGAATCATGGATAGAAAATGAGCCTCCTTCTGATCTCTCTGCTCAAGCAAGAATGAGGACTCACTATTCAATTGGCTACGATAAGAGGGATGGAATTGTAACTTTTACCATGAATTGGGATGACCCAAATTTGGCTGCTAAGTATGCTAATCAATTTGTATCAGCAATTAATAACTACATAAGGAATGATGAAATTCTTGAGGCAGAAAAAAGCATCGATTATCTTAAGAAAGAGATAAAAAAAACAACTCTTGTTGATATAAAGAACGTTTTAAATTCACTTATACAGGAACAATTGCAAACAATAATGCTTGCAAATGTCAGAGAGGATTACGCTTTTAAGATTATAGATCCAGCAATGGTTCCAAAATCAAAAATAAAACCACAAAGAAGACAAATAGTAATTATAGGTTTTATTTTAGGTTTAATTATAGGGACATTTGTGATTGCTATAAGAGAAAATCAAAAAACTATAATCTCGATTTTTAAATAAGACTTTAAATAAGACTGTAATTAATTTGTCCACAAGAGAATTATTTTGAGTAATCGCTTAGAGATAATTAAACAAAGACTTAGTAATGAGACTAATAGTTGGTTAGTGACTGGCGCTGCAGGATTTATTGGCTCTCATTTAGTGCAGTTTCTTTTAGAAAATAAACAAAAAGTTATTGCCATTGATAATTTTTCTACGGGTCTAAAATCTAACATTGACTTTTTAGAGCAGCACCATAATCATCTTGATAATGGTTCCCAATTTACTTTTTCTGAACTAGATATAAGAAATTCTGAAGATTGTCATACTATGACTCAAAATATAGATTATATTCTGCATCAAGCAGCAATAGGTTCTGTACCGAGGTCTATAGAGGATCCATTTACTACTCATGATTCGAATGTAAATGGATTCTTGAATATCATCTATGCCGCAAAAGAAAACAAGGTAAAGAACTTTGTTTATGCAAGTTCTAGCTCTGTTTATGGAGATTCTGAGGTTTTACCTAAGAAAGAAAGTCATCACGGCCAGCCTTTAAGCCCCTATGCTGTAACTAAGAGTGTAAACGAAACATATGCTATGGCATTCTTTAAAGCTTATGGCTTCAATTCAATTGGCTTGAGGTACTTTAACGTATTTGGACTAAGACAAGATCCAGAGGGTCAATACGCAGCAGTTATTCCGAAATGGATAAATTCTATTTTAGCGCAGGAGGATCTGTATATTAATGGTGATGGCTCTACTACTAGAGACTTTTGTTATGTTGATAACGCTGTTCAAGCAAATATTCTAGCTGCAATTACAGATAAAGAAGAATCATTGAACAGGGTTTATAATATTGCAGCAGATCATCAGATAACATTACTTGAGCTCTACAATACAATTAAGACAAATATTTCAACTCAAATGCCAACATTAGAATTAAAAAAACCAATATACAGAGATTTTAGACCAGGGGATATTATGCATTCGAGAGCGGATATAAAGATGGCAGAAGAATTATTGGGATATGAAGTAACAATGTCAGTTTCTGAAGGTTTAGAGGATTTAGTTAGAATGGAATGTTCCAAAGCATGAGCATTCTTGATACAGGCATTAAAAATGCTAAAAATGTTGATCGTTATATATTCGGTGCAGGCTCGATTAAAGAACTTTCAAGTTTAGTCAGCTCAAGAATTGACGACCCTGATGATTCTTGTATATTTTTCATAGACGAATACTTTCGAGAAAATAAAGAAATTATCCAATACATAGATCTTGAGTGTAGCTATGAATTAATCTTTATAGAAACGTCAGAAGAGCCGACCACTGCATACATAGATGCATTAGTTGGAGAAGTAAAGGCTCTAAGCAAAAGATTACCAAAGGTAGTTGTAGGAATTGGAGGAGGCATTGCACTAGATGTAGCAAAGGCCATTTCAAACCTTCTCACGAATTCGGGAAGTGCTGCAGATTATCAGGGATGGGATTTAGTCAAGAATCCAGGAGTTTTTAAGATTGGAATACCAACTTTATCTGGAACTGGCGCTGAAGCAACTAGGACCTGTGTGCTTACCAATAAGGAAAATGGATTAAAGCTTGGAATGAATAGTGATTTCACAGTTTACAATCAAGTTATTCTAGATCCTAATTTGACACAAACAGTTCCTAGGGAGCAATATTTCTATACTGGAATGGATGCATATATCCATAGTTTTGAAGCTTTGAGTGGCTCATATCGTAATCCAGTTGGTGATGCCTTTTCAAAAATTTCAATTAACTTCGCAAAGGATGTTTTTCAATCTGATGATATGCAATCTGAGGAAAATCGCTCAAAGCTTATGGTGGCTTCATACATGGGAGGGTCAGCGATTGCAACGACTTATGTGGGTTTAGTACACCCATTTTCTGCAGGATTGAGTGTTGTCTTTGGCTATCATCATTGCGTAGCAAATTGCATGGCTATGAGAGCTATGGAAGAGTTCTATCCCATCGAATTTAATGATTTCTGGGAAATGGCTAAGATGCAAAATATAGCTGTTCCCAGACTACATGATGAGAAAGAAGTAACTGAAAAAGATTATGAGGAATTATTTGCCTCAACAATTATTCATGAGAAACCACTTACCAATGCTTTAGGCTCTGATTTCAAGAAAATTCTTACTCCAGAAAAGGTTTGTGAAATGTTTAAGATGATCTAATGAGTGCATCATTCAAAATTCCATTCAAGGGAAGAGGTCACTCTTATTCTCAAGAAGAAATAGACCTTGTAGCTGAAATAATGAGTGATTCCGATACTCTTACTCAAGGAAAGTACTTACAATTATTTGAGCAAAAATATAGAGAATTTCTTGCTACAGATCATGCTTTTGCAATGTCAAGCGCAACGTCTGCATTAGAAATAGCAGCTCAGCTTTGTAGTTTTTCTGATGAAGATGAAGTAATCATTCCATCTCATACCTATACATCCTCAGCATATCCCTTTGTAAAAAAAGGAGCCAAAATTATCTGGGCTGATATTGATTTTAAATCAAGAGTTGTCAATGCAAAGACCATTGAGAGTAAAATTACAAAGAAAACAAGAGCAGTGGTGGTAGTTCATCTGTATGGGTATATCGCTGATATGCCAGAAATAAGGCAACTATGCGTAGATAATGGTTTGACATTAATTGAAGACTGCGCTCAGTCATTAGGCACTTCATTGAATGGCAAGAGGGCTGGAACATATGGAGATATGTCAATTTTTTCTCATCACTCTCAAAAAAATATATCTACATTAGGCGAGGGGGGAGTATTAGTTGTAAAGAATCCTCAGTATGCAGAGATTATTCCTATGTTGAGACACAATGGTCACTCTGGATATCAAGACCAAAAGTACTACTGGAAACCTGCTATGTCTAATGTGGACTATCCCAAATTGAATGGTAATTATATCGAGCCAAATAATTACTGTTTAGGAGAGCCTCAATGCGCCGTTGGTTCAATGATAATTGATCGAGTTGACTCCGTTAATTCACTTAAAAGGTCTAGAGCAATCCAATTTATTGATGATCTAGCTGGATTTGAACAATTGATTTTCCATCGAGTTGATAATGAGAGACATAATTATCAACATCTTGTTGCTTTTGTTCAAAATGAAAAAAGAGATCAATTTATTAAGAAAATGTTTTTAGATAAAGGCATTCAATGTGTTGTTCAATACTACCCACTTCATAGATATCCTTACTATGTCAAGCATGGCCTTGGTAAAGCTGATTGTCCTAATACCGAACTTTTCTTTGACAGCATGGTTTCGTTTCCTTTTTATGAAACAATGAAAGATTCTGAGATCGAATATATGCTTGAATCAACAATTTCTACTCTGAAATTATTGTAAAGAAAATAA
>MDSX01060974.1_pt1 | contig 10060 bp, 8 predicted proteins | sample 811141 | NCBI WGS metagenome assembly MDSX01 (sample SAMN05326642, study PRJNA326480) | marine metagenome | isolation source: seawater | place: Atlantic Ocean: South East | collected 2010
GTCCAGTTCCGTATTCGACGTGGCATTTTCACTAGACGTGTCTTGAATGACCGCGGTTAAAGCTTTTAAAGTGGCAAGCGCCTCATCGGAAACCTCATCGTTGTCTTTCGCTAATTCACTCATTAGTTGCTGAGTAATCGATAGCGCCTCTTCCCCTAAACGATGAGGCTTATCGCCATCGGCCATCGAGGTGGAGGCTTCAACGTTCAAGGCCTCTAGCATTTCTGCGAGATAAGCGTTATCTGCCATCGCGGTGTCTTCGTTAAGAAGTTCATCGAAAGTAACAGCCTGGGGGTTAGTTTCGCCTGTTTCTGCGTTTGCCGATTTACCTTCGCCTTTAGTCGCTAATACAGCGTCTATGTAGTCAATCCAGCGGGTTGCATTCTCGTTTTCAGTATTCACCTCATCATCATTGACGTGGTGACTTTTAACAGGTAAATCTGCGCGGATGAAAGTGTCTTCCTGCTTTTCACCATTTAATAGTGCATGAAGCCGTTCTTTCAATGCGTCTGGTGTAGGTTTTTCGGGTGAGAGTTCGCTTTCACCCGAAAAAAGTGAGTCTTCGCTAGCGTCTTGAGTCACATCGTTATTGTCTAATTCACCGATTAAAGAGCTCTCGCCTGTCTGCTCATCAGTGCTGTCTGTAAGCGGCTGGTTTGCAGCATCACTCTTTTCGCTTTGCGCTAGGTTGTCTTGGTCATCGAGTGCTGCTTGCTGAGCGCCTTTTGTTTCGTCTTCGGAAACTTGATGACTAGCTGCTTTGTCTTGCTCGGGTTTCGGACTTGATTTGCTGGCGTTTTCTGCACTGTTTTTCGTTGACGCTTGAAGCTCGCGATTTTCTTTTCGCTGAAGGTTTTCTTCTCGCTGAAGGCTTTCTTTTCGCTGAAGGCTTTCTTGTCGCTGAAGGCTCTCTTCTCGCTGAAGGCTTTCTTTTCGCTGAAGGCTCTCTTCTCGCTGAAGGCTCTCTTCTCGCTCAAGACTTTGTTCTTGCTCAAGGCTGTCTCTTCGCGCTAGCTTTTTTTCCTGTGCCAAGTCTTCTCGTTTGAGGCGAGCATCATCAAAAGCTTGTTGGAACGCCTGGTTATTTTGCGAGCGCGACTCAGCGCTAATACCTGCCTCTACGGCTTTTGCCGGTTTACTAGTGGCAAAAGGTAAAGCGGCAGAGTCTGTATTTTGTGCGGCAACTTGTTGCATCATAATATTTACATCCTACGCTGGCATTGCATGCCAATGGCTATGCCTTCTCACACGATTACAAGCTTCTACAATTTCTATAAAATCAGCAACATAGAAATTTTAAATTGTGTCCTTCCTGAGCAAGCGAATAGCGTAACAAGGTGAATAATTATCACCTATGCAATCGGTGACATTAACTAATATAGGGTTATTGCAAAGGGTGTTCCAAGGTAGCGGAAGTCGTTAAAGAAAGTAAGAATTCAACGGTATACTGAGCGTTAGAAGCCTTGTTTTTTGGCGCGAAAAAATCGCTGAGTGGCAAACTCATCCATCATGGCTTGTTCGGCTTTGGCCTCTTTCTGTTGTTTAGCCCGTTGCTGCTTTTCAAGCAAAAGGGTTACCGCTTTTACTTTTTGTTGTTGTTTCAGCCACACTTGCTTGCGTTGATCTGCGGCTAAATTCGCCTGCGCAATCACGTTCATTTGCTGTTCACAGGCTTTGTCTAATTTTCCTACAAAAGAGAGGTGCTGCTGATAATGCTGAGCCGTCACGCCGCCTTGCCCTGTTTGCTGGATATTTCTAATATAGTCGAACCGGTATTGCTCTAAACTTGTGAGTTTTTGCTTTTGCTGATTAACATTCAATTGTGCCTGTTGAAACAATTGCGCGGCCTGCTGCTCTTTCTCTCGCTCAAATTCAGCCACTCGCTCTAACTGCTTAGACATGGATCACCTACCCCTTACCCAAGCCTTTCGCTAGCGCACTCATGCCTTCTAAGCATTCGTCGTAGGGTAAAATATTTTTCATTCCTTGCTGCAAAAAGGCGTTGATGGCGGGTTCTGCACGAATGGCGAGGTCTATACGAGGGTCTGACCCCTTCGCATAAGCACCGATGGAGATCAAATCTTGGTTCTGCTTAAAATTAGAATATACCTGACGAATGCGGCGCGCCATCATTTGGTGTTCGTCACTGGTCACCATAGGCATTACGCGGCTAATAGACGCTTCAATATCGATAGCGGGGTAGTGGCCGCTGTCAGCCAGGGTTCTGGATAGAACTACATGGCCATCTAAAATAGCCCTTGCGGCATCTGCGATAGGATCTTGTAGGTCATCCCCTTCAGTCAACACAGTATAAAATGCCGTAATAGAGCCTTGTTTCTCGCTACCATTGCCGGCACGTTCTACCAGTGCCGGCAAGCGTGCAAATACCGAAGGTGGGTAGCCTTTGGTCGCAGGAGGCTCACCTACTGCTAACGCAATTTCACGTTGTGCCATGGCGTAACGTGTAAGTGAATCGATAAGCAACAGTACCTTCATGCCTTTATCCCGAAAATATTCGGCAATAGTGACTGCAGTTTCACAACCTTTTAAGCGCATCAGCGGAGAAGTGTCCGCTGGAGTGGCGACAACCACAGCCCGAGCACGCTCTTCTTCTGTCAGAATGTCGTGAATAAACTCTTTAACTTCACGGCCCCGTTCCCCGACTAAACCCACCACTACCACATCGGCTTCACAACCACGGGTCATCATGCCAAGTAACACACTTTTTCCCACACCACTGCCTGCAAACAAGCCCATTCGCTGTCCAACACCCACCGTATTTAATGCATTGATGGCACGCACGCCCACATCCATAGGCTGGGTAATAGGCCGACGAATCAGCGGATTCATCGGCGCTCGAGTCGTGGGCGCCCGTGTTTCAGCCTGAATTTCTCCTAAGCCATCTAAAGGTTGCCCGTTTCCGTCTACTATTCTCCCCAGTAATTCCATTCCAACCGGCAATCCGCTTTGCCTGTTGAGCGGCATAACACGGCTACCTGGCACGATGCCACGCACGGCTTCTGTTGGCATCAGGTAAGTAATGTCATCCCCAAACCCGACAACTTCAGCTTCAATTTCACCTTCAACGGTTTGAACTAAACATTGGCTTCCAACGGGCAGTTGGCAACCAATGGCTTCCAGAGTTAAGCCTATGCCTCTTACGAGTTTACCTGCAGCCACAACGGGGGGAGAAGTCACTTGTTTTGCGAGCGATTCAAAGTGTGAATGCCAAGGGCTAGTCATCAGATAAACCTTGGTTAAGTAAGAATTTGTCGATGACATCACGACAGCGGCGTCCGATAGACACATCAACCGCATTATGTTCAGAGGTAATATCACAGCCTCCACGTTCCATCGCTGGCGCTTCAAAAAACTGCCAACCTTTATCCTCAATGGTTTCATCACCAAAATGGGCTTTAACAAGCTCAATATCGTCAGGATGCATATGCAATTGATAGCGTGTTTGATTGATAGGTAAGGCCTTCATGCCTTCAGACAGCGCCTGAAGAATAACTTGCTCATTTGTACTCACCTCTACCTTCAACACAGCTCGGGCGAGCGAAACGGCAAGTTTAACCAATTGGTCGCGGGTTTCATCATTCGCTTGTGACAAAGGTTGATGTAACTTTTCAGCCAGCTGTTGCCATACCTCGGCTTGCGCTAGCGCTTGGCTACGCCCCTCATCTAAGCCTTGTTCAAGGCCTTCTGCGTGACCGGTTTCACGCCCTTCTGATAAGCCTTGTTCAAGGCCTTCTTGCTTTCCTTCTTCAAACCCTGTGGCTTTGCCTTCTGCATAACCTTCATCGTAAGCGGCTTGGCGAATGGCCTCAATCTCATCGGCGGTAGGAGGGAGAATCTCTTCTTCCTCTTCCGGGGGTTCGTACTTCCAATCGGAACGAAAGTTAAGGGCGTTGGTTTTTCCGTCGTCTTGCTGCTGTCGCGCATCCTCCACAAAAGGCAAATCCCATGCCTTTGCTTCGTGAAGTTCGTCGTCGCTAAAGCCTTTATTTGATGACATTTGACTACCTAAATTGTTTGCTTCATTGGCGTAAACTGGGGAGTATTACAAGAATTCTTCACCACCGCCGCCACCTAGCATAATTTCGCCAGAATCAGACAGTCTTCGTGCCACCGATAGAATTTCTTTTTGTGCAGTTTCCACTTCAGAAATACGCACTGGCCCCAAGGCCTCAAGATCATCGTTAAGCATTTCTGCCGCGCGTTTAGACATATTTTTCATGATCTTATTCTTCAGCTCTTCATCAGCACCTTTTATCGATTTAAGTAGCGCATCTTGCTGAACTTCTCGAAGGATAGCTTGAATACCTTTGTCATCAACATCAATCAGGTTATCAAAGACAAACATGAGGTCTTGAATTTGCTGACTCATCTCTTCGTCTTGCTCTCTGATCGCATCCATTAACTGCCCCTCAATTGCCGTATCGAGATAGTTCATGATATTGGCTGCAGACTTCAAGCCGCCCATTTTGGCCGCTTGTGTACCCGCTTGACCTGCAAACTGTTTCTCCATAATTTCGTTCAATTCTTGCAGTGCAGCTGGCTGAACTTCTTCAAGGTTGGCAATACGCATTAATAAATCAAGACGCACTTTCTCTGGGAACTGTGCCAAAATTTCGGCGCTTTGTTCAGGTTCAAGATAAGACAACACAATGGTTTGAATTTGCGGGTGCTCATTACGAATGATGCTCGCCACTTGCTTAGAATCCATCCATTTAAGTGAATCCAAGCCTTTAGCCCCACTGCCCATTAGAATTTGGTCAATAAGATTAGCCGCTTTGTCCTCACCTAATGCCGCTGTAAGGGCACGTTTCACAAAGTCTTGGCTTTGGAAGCCTATGGTGCTGTAGTTTTGAATTTCTTCAATAAAGTGTTTGTGTACAGCCGTAATTTTGGTCTGTGTCATATCATCGACCTTGGCCATCTCTGAGCCCAGCTTCTGGACCTGTTTGGGTTCAAGGTGCTTTAATATTTGAGCAGCGTCTTCTTCTGAAAGACTCAGTAGCAATATGGCAGCCTTCTCGACGCCCTCTAACTTACTTACATCGTAAGACTGTTCTTCAACATTGGCGAGTTCTTCAGCCATAATACGCTCTCACTTACTCATCTTGCATCAGCCAGCCTTTAACGACTTGGGCTGACAATTCTGGTTCATTGGCCACGAGTGCACGCACCGCTTTTAATACGTCTTCATCTTTATGTAAATCTGGCAGCATCAAAGACCCGTCGGCAGCGAAGCCCACTTGACCTTCATCGAAATCGGAAGACAGCATGCTGATGGTTTCATCACCAAGGTCTAGACCTTCATCTGCATCAAAATCTTCTGCTTCTTTGGTGTCATCAGGGTTAATCAGACGACGCAGCATGGGTCGAATAACAAAGATGATGAGCACGATAATGACGAGGCCACCCACCACCAGCTTAAGTATAGGCAAAAATCCGGGCTGTTCCCATAGTGGAACCTCTTCCATAACGCCGCTGTCCACTCGTGTGAACGGGACACTGACTACTTCAAGAGAGTCGCCTCGGGTAACGTCAAAGCCTATACCGCCTTGCAACAAACGGCGAATATTGAGTAGCTCTTCTTGTTTTCTGGGCTCACTGGTTGTGCTGCCGTCTTCGCCAGTCAGCTGTGTATAATCTACAGCCACCGACACACTTAAACGTCGAATAACGCCACTTTGCTTTTTCGTGTGGCTAATGGTGGTATCTAATTCATAGTTGCGGGTAGACTCTTTCGCCGTTCTGCCTGGCAAGGTTGGTTGGTTGCCAGCTCCGGCTTGCTCTGGAATATTAGAATCAAGAGGAGGTTGATTGGAAAGCGCGCCAGGAATGCCGCCAACGCCGCCGCCCACACTGTTTTCCTCAACAATCATTTCACTACGTACGGCGGGTAAGTCAGGGTTATAACTGCGCTGGGTTTGCTCCATGGCAGTAAAGTCCATGCTCACGTCTGCCTGAGCCGTATAGTTACCAATGCCAAGTACGGGGATCAAAATAGCATCTATTTTTTCCAGGTATTCTTGTTCCCGTTGACGCTCTATTTCGTATTCTTTACGGGCTCTAGCACTTAATGAATCTTGCGAGCCTGAGTTGAGTAAGCGGCCGTTGCTGTCGGTGACCGTTACTTTTGATGGTTCCATATTCTGCACAGCAGATGCCACGATATCAATCACAGCATCAACTTCTTCACCTGCTATAACCGACCCGCGTTTTGCGGTTAATACTACCGTAGCTGAGGCCTTTTTTTCACGTCTCGCAAAAACGTTTTCTTTCGGCATAGCCAGTAGTACCCGGGCTTTTTGAATACTTGTCATATCTTCAATAGTGGATGCAATTTGCTGTTCACGGGCGTGTTTTAATCTTTCCATTTCCACCCGCTGACTGACACCGAACCCCATGTCTTGCATGATAATGTCGGTTCCGCTATCGCTGCTATTGGTTAAGCCTTGGCGCGTCATACCTAAACGGATATTTTGAAACTCATCGCTTCTTACATAAACCGTGTTTCCTTCTAAGCGGTACTCTATTTGGTTGGCATCCATGTAATCTAACGTTTCGATGAGCTCTTGGGTCTCCATTTTGGCGAGAGGACGAAAATCAGGTTCTTGTGCCCAAATTAAAATAAACACCGCAATGGCCACACAGATAACAAGCACCACCACAAGTGCCATTTGTCTCATCATGTCTGTGTTGCCTAAGGTATCCATGAATCCAGATTTATTTTCTGGTTCCACATCGCCTGCCGTGCTTTGATCGGGTACGGTTAAATTTGTGCCTGTTGCCTCAGCCATGATCTACTCCAACTACACTGGCATGTTCATGATTTGCTTGTACGCTTCAAGCACTTTATTTCTCACTTGCACGGTTGCCTCAAACGCAATACCCGCTTTCTCTTTGGTGAGCATAACTTCCGCTAAACTTAATGAGTTGTCGCCCATTTCGAACCGTTGTTGCGCATTTTTCGATTCTAACTGCATACCATTTACACCATCTACCGCTTGCTTAAGCATGTTAGAAAAATCATCTTTTGTGGGATTAATGTCTGGTAATGTTTGGGGCTCATTAACCTGAAGACGAGACTGCCCAATCATATTTTGCATTTCTTGATACAAACTGTTGGCTTTGACGTCCATAACCACTCCTACACGATTTCGTCGAAAAATTGCCGCTATGCGGCGAAATGTTGCTGTTGCCCAGTACAAATGCAATCAACAAGCCAACTTTAAAAATCATTTAAAATCAAATATTTGAATATAAAATTTAGAGGAAAGCCAATTTTATGACAGGGTGAAGCCAATTTCACAACAGCGCGCATTCATGGTGGCGCTTGTCGTGCTCAGCCAGATTGGAAATGAATAAGTCTCGCTAGGCGGCTAATACCTAACGAGACCTCAGTGGTCGTACATTTAAGCAGTTGCTTTTTGACAAACAACTTTTTATATCTGAACTTAACTATGCAGGCACTTCAATACCATCTTCGCGCATTCTAGCGAGCTTGTAACGCAAGGTTCTAGGGCTAATCCCCAACTTCTCGGCCACATCTTTACGCTTGCCATTGCACAGCGCTAACGTATCTAAAATAATTTGATGTTCTTGCTGGCGAAGTTCAGAACCCAGTTTGCTATTGTCATCAGATTCAACCTGCATTTCCATTTCGCTGTGCACCGCCATATCTATCATCAAGTCGCCTGAATCAACAAGGCCCCCTTCACAAAGAATTAGCGCCCTTTGCACTACGTTTTCTAATTCGCGAACGTTGCCCGGCCACGTATATTGAGACAGTTTGTTTCTCGCCGCGGCACTTAATTTTACTGTACCCAAATTCTGATTTGCCGCATGTCGCGAAATAAGATGTTCGGCTAAGGGGACAATATCACCGGGACGCTCAGACAAGGGACGCCATGTAATAGGAAATACATTAAGACGATAATATAAATCTTCTCTAAACTCCCCTCGTTCAACGGCTTTGCGTAAGTCTCGGTTGCTAGTAGCAATAACCCGTACATCGAGCTTGATGTTTTTTCTGCCGCCCAAGCGTTCCACTTCCCTTTCTTGCAACACACGAAGCAACTTTGCCTGCAACGCCAAATCCATTTCTGTAATTTCGTCTAACAATAAGGTCCCGCTTTGCGCTTGTTCGAATTTACCAGGACAGGCTTGAACCGCGCCGGTAAACGCGCCTTTCTCATAGCCAAACAAAGTGGCTTCCAACATATTTTCAGGAATAGCGGCGCAATTAATGGCCACAAAAGGCGCATCAGCACGCTGTGACTGGTCATGAATATAGCGTGAGAGCACCTCTTTACCCGAACCACTCGGCCCCATGACCATCACAGTAGCGTCAGACTTCGCGACTTTTCGCGATAAGGCGAGTAGTTGCAAACTGGAAGGGTCTGCCACGATGGGCGTGCGTGACTCAATTTTTTGTGCTGGCGCATATCGCCCAACTAAATTGAGTAACACTTCCGGCGCGAACGGCTTAGATAAGTAATCTGTTGCGCCATCTCGCATGGCTTGAACCGCATCATTGATTGTGGCAAACGCTGTCATGAGTAACACTGGCATTTGCGGGTATTTCGCTTTAATGCTTTTAAGCAAAGCGAGGCCGCTTATTTCGCCCATTTGAATATCGCTCACCACTAGGTCTATTTTTCTCCCAGATAGCACCATCAACGCCGATTCTGCGCAGTCGGCATCAACGACATCATAATCGCCGAGTAACAAGGTATCGTATAAGGCTTCACGTAAGCCTGCATCGTCTTCCACGATAAGAATGGTTGTTTTAGCCATAAGAAAGTACTCCTGCCTTTATGCGACCTTAGTTTTGTGCTCAGAAGAATGAACCTCCTGTGAGGCTGAACAAGGGATTGCTATGGTGAAACACGCGCCACCATGGGCAAGATTTGACACCGTGAGTTGACCGTTATGCGCATTCACTACTGATTTAACAACGGCAAGCCCTAAACCTGTACCATGGGTTTTCGTGGTATAGAAGGGTTCAAAAATTTTGTTTTGCAAGTGTGCTGGAACGCCAGGGCCCTGGTCACAAACGGAAATAGCAAGTTTGTTGCTGACAACGTGCGCTTTAACACAGATAGCCTGGCCTTTAGGCGTCACCTGACTTGCATTATGTACCAGGTTCAATATGGCGCCCTGCAAGGCCGTAAGGTTTCCGGTAACCGATACGTTAGCGTTAAACCCCTCTACCGATATTGATTGAGCCGCCTGACTGGCCATGGTTTGCGACGTAGGCAAAATAGCCTCTTCAAGCTCTTGTGATGAAATAGACGCAACCACTTGCTCTTCACCCGACTTCGCGAATAGCAACATATCGTTGACCTGACTTTCTAGCTCTTTTAAACGGTCTGTCAGTTTATGAGCAAATTGTTCGCCGGCATTTTCTGGTAAATTTTTACGCGTTAAGTTAGAGGCATAAAGCATAGCTGCAGATAGCGGCGTTCTTATCTGATGTGCGAGTGAGGCCACCATTTTGCCAAGTGAAGACAAACGCTGCATATGACTCACTCGTGCTTGGAGCTCACGGGTTTCCGTTAAGTCCGTTATCACAATAAGCTGACCCGGCTCTTTCTCCAATGGCGTAATAGACAGCTTCACACGACGCCCATCCACCAAGGATACCTCGTGGCCATCGTCCGCTCTCGGTTTAAATGAACGTGCGATAATATTTCGCCAAACCTGCTCTTCGAGAGGCTCGCCCAGTAAGGCCTTTGCTTGATCATTGGCTTGCTTCACTACGCCTTTACCATCAAGCACAATAACACCAGCAGGCATAACCTTTAGTAAATGTTCTAGTTGACTTGCTTGGCGACGAAGCGATGCCACCTCATCAGCGCTTACCACAGAAACAGAGGCGGAATTAAAACTTTCTTCAAGAGTACCGCCCACGGGGGCTAGATCATATGAAGATAAAAATGAGTCTGTTGTAGATATATTGCTGTCGTAAGTCATATCGCCCTCGTCAAATAGCAGACGTTTTACTCTATGACTTTACTTAGCAGGACACGTGCCAATATTTATA
>MDSX01107686.1_pt1 | contig 10058 bp, 8 predicted proteins | sample 811141 | NCBI WGS metagenome assembly MDSX01 (sample SAMN05326642, study PRJNA326480) | marine metagenome | isolation source: seawater | place: Atlantic Ocean: South East | collected 2010
CTCTGCGTTGACTCCGGCGTCAGCGGCAATCTGTGCGTTTTTCTGCTCACGTTTTCTGTCAATGTAATGCTCCGTACCTTCTCCCGCCAGGCGAAGTACGAATCGTCCATCGGGGGACTGCACCAGGAAATTGCGGTTAGTCAGGCCTCCGAGTCGCTCCGTGGCAAGATCTTTCAAGTCGTACTGATTGAAAGGCGGAACCGAGGTCAGCGCCTCTTGAAGTGAATCATCCATCGGATCGTCCCCCAGTTACTTGACTGTCTGACTTAGCTTTACAGCAGTTTTAGCGCATCTATTGTCTCGGCAGAAGATTTTCAGGATCGTAAAGTCCTTTACAGCCGATTGCTTCGACTTTAATGGGAAACGGCTCGTCAAAATATTCCAACAGGAGTTCGCGCCCCTCCTCAGCATAGGCTTTGGGAAGATAGGCCAGTGCAATGTTTTTCCCTACGGAGGGCCCGTAGGCGATACTCGTTGTATAAGACCGTCTTCCCAGCTCATCGATCAGCACTTCTCCTGAGTCAGGATCGACGACGGGGCAGGTTCCAACCGGGTATCGTTCGACACCCGACTGATCGCGATTATCTGTCATGGTCAGGGTGCAAAGATAAGCCGGCTGAGAGTCAAGCGCTCGTTGTGTGACATATGCGGACTTGCCATGAAAATCAGCGCCCTTGACTGTGGGGCGGGCAAGACCCGCCTCGATCAGGTTGTATTCGGTAAGTAGATCTGCATTCTGCAGGCGGAAGCTCTTTTCAAGGCGCCTTGAGTTCGCGTAGGTCTCCACACCCACCGGAGTCGCCCCCTGCTCAAACACTAGATCCCACAGCGACAGTCCGTAACTGAAAGGAACATGTAGTTCCCAGCCGGACTCGCCGACGTATGAGATGCGAAAGGCGAGCACTGGAATCCCACGCACGGTAATCTCTTTGGTGGTGGCAAACGGAAAGTTGGCGGATTCCAATTCATCCGGCGCGTCTGCAATTGCCTGGAGTATCTTGCGGGCGTTGGGGCCCCACAGACCCAGGCAGGCCATGTGGTCGCTGCGATCTTCTATATAGACGTTCCAACCCTTGTCCTGTGCCATACGGCTGAGCCAAAGGTGATCCCGGTTGCCGGCATCGGCGCCATCGACGAGCCGGAAGCGATCAGCGGCGAGGCGTATCACGGTAAAGTCTGCACGGATACCCCCGGCGTGATTCAGAAAATGGGTATAAACGCCTTTGCCGATCGCGGTGTTGCCTCCAACCTTGGCGACACACGCATACTCCATCAGGATCTGCGCATCAGCACCACTGATGTCGTACACAGCAAAGTGCGACAGGTTGATCATGCCGGCATTGTCCGACATGGCAAGGTGCTCGGCATTGGATACTCGCCAGAAATGCCGATTGTCCCATTCGTTTTCACGAACCGGCACCTGGTCGGCGTACTGCTCCAGCAGATGCTCGTTGGCGGCATAGCCATGGGCGCGCTCCCAGCCAGCGAGTTCCATAAAGTATCCGCCTAATTCCTGTTCACGTTGCCAGAAGGGACTACGACGCAGGCCGCGACCCTGTGTGTAGGGTTCGCGATCATGGACCGCCGGGTTATAGATCTTGAAAGCGCTTTCGTAGCAGCGCCCGCGGATGTATTCGGGTGTTTTCTGCATCGGGTAATAGCGCGCGACATCGATGCTGTGGATATCCATCTCGGTGGCGCCGTCGGTCATCATGTCGACCAGTACTTTCGCGACGCCAGGGGCGTCTTTGACCCAGACGGCTTCGGCGTACCATAGACCGCGTGTCTTTGGGGACTCGCCGATTGATGGACCGCCATCGGCTGTTACCTGCAGCAGGCCGTTAAATGAATGCCGTTCATTCCAGCCCAGTTCGCCCAGGATCGGGGTGAGCTCCATGGCCCGCTCCAAAGGTTCGATAATCTGCTCGAGTTCCAGGTCGCGTTGGGAGGGCGACCAATGGGATTCGCCTTTTTCGAGGAGATCTTTCGGGTGAACCAGCCGTGGATCTTTTTCTTCGTAGTAGCCCCATTCGATCTGCCCGCCTTCAGCGGTTGTGGGGTCGCCGGTGTCACGCAGGTAGGCAGAATTGCCTTGATCACGTAAAAGCGGATATCCAATCTCCTTGCCGGTGCCCAAAAATTCTTCGTACGGACCAAAGAAAGAAAGCGGGTGATCGACAGGCATGATCGGAAGATCCTCTCCCGCCATCTGGGCGATCAGCCGACCCCAAAGGCCTGCGCAGACGATAACTGCGTCGGCAGTAATCGTACCGCGGCTGGTTTCTACCGCCTGGATGCGGTCGTCAGCGATCTTGAAACCGGTGGCCTCGGTGTTCTGAAAGACCTGTAACTCGCCACTGGCTTCCGCCTGATCGACCAGCTTGCCGGCAACGGTCTGGGATCGGGGAATCACAAGGCCCGCATCCGGATCCCACATGGCACCCTGAATCATGTCCTGCTCAATCAGGGGCATCTTCTCTTTGGTTTCTTCAGCGCTGATCATTTCGACGTTGGTGCCGAAGGCCCGTCCTGAACTGACTTTGCGCTTGAGTTCGGCCATCCGTTCATCGTCATCGTGCCGTGCGACCTCAAGGCCACCGACGCGACTGTAATGACCCATCGCGTCATAGAACTCCACGCTATAGCGTGTGGTGTAGCAGGTCATGTTGTCATGCGCCGTCATGTAACAGAAGTCCGACGCATGTGAGGTAGAACCGATGTCAGTGGGTACTGAGGACTTGTCTATCCCGACAATGTCTGTCCAGCCCTTGGCGATCAGGTGGTGGGCGACGGACGAGCCGACGATGCCGCCGATACCGATAATGACGACATTTGCTTTCTTGGGAAAACTGGCCATGATTTACTCCTGATCTACTGCACGAATTCTGTGAACGTAAAATGCAACCGCCTGAAAACTGGGATGATGGATTCCTTCCGCGAAAGAGAGGTTACGCCTTAGTTCCGTGAAAAATCAACCGCAGGAGCGAAGCCATCATTGGCCGCAGGGCCGGATCCAGATCCCCAAGCCCTTCCCTACATGGATGCGCTCATCAGGACGATTCCGCCGACGACAATCAAGGCCGCTATCACCCGATAGAGCAGGTGGCGCTCTTTTAGGAAAAATGCTCCGATGAGGACGGCGATGACCACACTGGTCTCACGTAGAGCTGAAACCCAGGCCATCGGATGTGTGCTCATCACATAGATCACTAGTCCATAGGCTATCGCAGACACCAGACCACTAAGCCAGAGACCACGCCAGTGCGTCAGATAGTGGGCCCTCCATGTGGTCCTTCGCATGGCGAGCACAAGAGGGCAGAACGTCGCAGCTTCCAGCACAAACAGCCAAAGAATGTAACTGAGTTCGGTGCCCGCCTTGCGGACGCCCAAACCATCGGCCAGGGTGTATGCGGTGATCCAAAGCGCTGTCCCAAGAGCAAAGAAGACCGGTTTGAGCGCACCTTTGCGCGGCAGGCCGTTTTCAAAACTGAGACTAACGATGCCGACACTGGCTACCGCAAGACCTGCCATTGCCAATGGTGGAAAACGTTCACCTGCGATAAGCGCTCCCGTCACGGCAACCAAAAGTGGTGCACTACCGCGGGCAAGCGGATAAACGACCCCAAGATCCCCATAGCGGTATCCGTTGATCAGAAAGACGTAGTAACCCCAGTGCAATGCTGCCGAAAGCGCAAGATAGGGCCAAGAGGCAGAATCCGGTAGAGGAAAGAAAGGCAGCAGGCACAGACCTAATACCCCTGAGCAAGCATGCATGAGGCCGATACTCAGCAACTTGTCGTTGCCCGCTTTAACAAAGGCGTTCCAGGAGGCATGCAGCAGCGCCGCTACCAGGACAAGAAGCGTTACCGAGAAAGTCACAGCATCGATCCGGACATTTTTAGCCGCAGAGCTTAACGAAGGTCCCAACGCATCAGGAATCTGCTGCAGTCTATCCGAAACGGGGATTAAATCGTTCGCCGAATGCCGAAGTCTTTTCGATAAATCGCGACGAGCAGCGCACCTGTCGTCAGCATCAACCCAATCTGAAAAGCTGAATTAGCAATAGTCCAAACCGGGATCGCCGGAATGATCAGGATGGCGCTTATAAAACTCGTTATAAAAATCAGGCGCGATTCAGTTTCAGGATAGTTCCATGCTTTCACAAGGGTCGGTATAGTGGCCAACGTATTCGCGGCGGTGGCGAGTAGTACTGCGACCAGTGGAGAATCGGCGAGTTGCCAGAAAACCAGTGCAGCCAAAGAAAGCCCGCCACATAACCAGTCGAAGCGTCCAAGACGCCAGTAGCTGTTTTTGTTTATAAATGAAGCAAGAAAGATAACTGCGGGAACAATTCCGCCGACTAATACCCTGATGGATGCCCAGACATCGGCATTAGCATCGAATGCTGCACCAAGACTGATGAGCGGAGCCAAGGCCCAGAGCGACCACGAAACCCGGTTGGGTTTTGTTTTACCCGCGAGGGTATCGCGCAGATAATCATATGCGCCCCAGACCATCAGCAGGACGCTGACGACAACAAGAAGCTGAGGGAAGGTCATCTACGTCATTCAGCGATCATGTAGAACTTGCGGAGGGTCTCAGTCACTTCCCAGATACATTTGGTTCCCTTGGCGATAAAGAATGTGTCGCCAGTAGTAAAGGTATCCGACGAGCCATCTGCATTGGTCATGGTTACAGATCCAGAAATCACGGTCATCATCTCATGTACTGGATAGGCCTCTATATCTTCCCGGCAGGGGGCGCATTCCCATACGCCACTCAGGATCGAACCGTCTTCTGTCTGAAAAAAGGTATGGTTCGTCTCGCTCTGGTCGGAAGTCGTAAACGCAGAGGCTTCGATCATGTCGGACGGCCTCATGCCCGAAGTGGGGTCACCATCGGGTAGCAGTCGAAATACGTTGGTCGTCATGGTTCTTATTCCTAAAAAGAGTGCTGAAAAGCGGCGATCAGGCGGGCAACTTTATAGCAATCCGATCCCATTGTGCCAACGTTTGGGTTCACATGACAGGTGATAAGATTTAGTTAAAGCACGCGGGGTATTCTTAATACTGTGTTCTCAAATACTCCCGAAGACAGCTACTGCTGGAGACATCGGGCACACGAGTTGAGGGGTTAGGACTATTGGCTGAAAATCCAAAACAGTTTTCTTTCAGCGGGACAGGTGCGGGCGCTGAAGCATCCCACTGGCATTACACGCCGGAGTTCCCGCTGAAAGCATCGCCGTACTTTCGGTGGCCTCCTGATATCCGCGCCATGCTGAAGTGGGTGGTATCCGGCTGGCTTCCGCTATCAGAGCGGCTAATTATTCTGATACTGTCTGTTGTATCGTGGGCGTTTTTTCACCCTGCCCTGGAGCGTTGCCACGAGTTCGCGCCAGGCTGGATCGGTGAGATTTTTCTGCGCAACTTGGCCCTAATATTTATTGTCGCGGGCAGCTTGCATCTGTATTTCTATGTTTGGAAGGTTCAGGGCGATGAGCGCCGATATGACAGCCGACCCTTGGTGAAGAGTGGCCGAAAATTCACCTTTGGCTCGCAGGTGCGTGACAATATGTTCTGGTCGTGTGCGAGCGGGGTTACGGTATGGACCGCCTACGAGGTACTGATGATGTGGGCTCTGGCTAACGGCTACGCCCCGATGTTGATCATGCCATCGAGCCTGCCCTGGCTAATTCTGTTCATTCTCCTATTGCCTGCGTGGGAGACATTTTATTTTTTTATGATTCACCGGCTCATCCACTGGCCACCATTCTATAAGCGGATACATGCCCTGCATCACCGTAATACCAATATCGGGCCATGGTCCGGCCTATCCATGCATCCGATGGAGCATCTGATTTACCTAGGTACCGTATTGATCCACTGGGCCGTGCCATCGACACCCCTGCTAATTATCTTTCACCTTCAGTACTTCACGTTGTCTGCAGCAACAACTCATACGGGCTATCAGGGCGTGATGGCGGGTAATCGCCTGATTCTGCCGCTGGGAACTTTCCACCATCAGATGCACCATCGGTATTTCGAATGTAACTATGGTGGACTTGAAATTCCCATGGATCAGTGGACAGGAAGCTTCCATGATGGAACAGCGCAGTCACATGAGCAGTTTCTGGACCGTCGGCGCAGAAAAGTGACTGCCTGGGTTGGAGGGAGAAAATCAGGTTGATTGAACCCACTTTGCGAGCCCTATCTGGCAGCACTGATCCGACACTGTCGGTCTTCTAGATAAACACCTAAGGTACATTTTCCCTGATAACCCTGTTTGTTGATGAGGCTTGGTCATTGAAATCTTCAATTCGATGTTGAATACTTGTTTTTTTTAAAATCCTGAGAATTCCAATATGCACCTGGCCCGTTTTCCGCGTATTCATCTGGCACACCTGCCAACCCCACTGGAGCGGCTTGACCGACTCTCAGAACTGCTTGGCGGACCTGAAATCTGGATCAAACGTGACGACTGCACGGGTCTTTCTACTGGGGGGAACAAGACCCGCAAGCTCGAATTCCTGATGGCCGAGGCCCAATTGCAGGGAGCCGACCTTGTTATGACCCAGGGTGCCACCCAGTCGAACCACGCCCGTCAGACTGCGGCGTTTGCTGCAAAACTCGGTATGGGCTGCCATATCCTTTTGGAGGACCGTACCGGGTCAAAGGAGGATAACTACAATCACAACGGCAATGTCCTGCTCGACTTCCTCCATGGTGCAAGCGCGGAAAAGCGTGGACCCGGGCTCGACATGAATGCCGAAATGGAAGCTGCGGCCGACAACTTCCGGAGTCAGGGGAGAAATCTCTACACGATTCCTGGCGGGGGTTCCAATGCAACCGGGGCTCTTGGCTACGCGAACTGCGCCTTTGAGCTTGTTGCCCAGGCCAATGATCGGGATCTTGTCATTGATCATATTGTTCACGCGACCGGCAGTACGGGCACGCAGGCCGGACTGGTAGTGGGTCTCAAGGCCATCCATGCCCAGATTCCAGTATTGGGTATTTCCGTCAGAGCCAAAAAAGAGGCGCAGGAGACCAATGTCCTAAGGCTTGCCGAGGCAACTGCCGAGAAACTCGGCTGCCCCGGAGCGGTAACGGCTGCAGATATCTCTGCAAATTCGGATTACGTGGGTGAAGGCTACGGGATTCCAACTCCGGAAGGGATCGAAGCGATCCGCATGTTTGGGGAGCAGGAAGCGATTCTGCTCGATCCTGTTTATTCGTCCAAGGGGGCGGCAGGAATGATTGATCTAATTCGCAAAGGCGCCTTCAAGAAAGGCGAGCGTATCGTTTTTCTGCATACCGGAGGTTCGGCCTCTCTGTTCGGCTATATGTCAACGTTCGGCTTCGAGAATCAACTAGAATTGCCGGCACAATAAACTCGAATCAATAGAGCAAAATTCGCCATGAGCCTAACCCCGTTTACTGGAAACTTCACCCAGCAGGAGTCAATCAGCGACAGCGCGATCATGGCCGCGACGGAAGTACTGCGTTCGGGCCGACTCCACCGTTACAACACGGCCGAAGGTGAAGTTTCGCAGACGGCGCAACTGGAAACAGAATATGCCGCCTGGCAGGGCAGCAAATATTGCCTCGCCTGTACTTCTGGCGGCTATGCCCTGAGCACTGCCCTTAAGGCTGCTGGCCTTGAATCGGGTGAACAGGTGCTGACGAATTCGTTCACGCTGGCGCCGGTCCCCGGCGCCATCGTGAACGCGGGAGGTCAGCCGGTTTTTGTCGAAGTTACAAACAATCTTGTCATTGATCTCGAAGACCTCGAAGCAAAAGCAAAATCCAGCGGTGCGCGTTTTTTCATGCTGTCGCACATGCGAGGCCATCTTGCCGATATGGACCGGATCATCGACATAGTCACCGCTCACAACCTGATCCTGATCGAAGACTGCGCGCATACCATGGGGGCTTTATGGGATGGTAAGAGAAGCGGTAATTTCGGCCACGCCTCCTGTTTCAGTACACAGACCTACAAGCATGTGAATTCCGGGGAGGGCGGGTTCATTACCTCGGATTCACCGGAACTCATGGCGAGAGCCATCATGTTGTCTGGTTCGTATATGCTCTATGAGCGTCATGGAGCGTCGCCGGACCCGTCGGTTTTCTCTACGATCCGACTTCAAACACCCAATTGCTCAGGCCGCATGGACAATCTGCGCGCGGCAATTTTGAGGCCCCAGCTTGCGGAGTTGGAGTCGAATGTCAGCCGCTGGAACGAACGCTACAGCACGATAGAGAAAAAGCTACGTGAGGTTTCTTCTGTTCAGGTACCCGTCAGGCCGCAAAAAGAGACTTACGTTGGCAGTTCGTTTCAGTTCCTGATTCCCGGGATTTCGGATGCCGATGCCCGTCAGTTTGTTCAGGCCAACAAGGCACTCGGCGTGGAACTCAAGTGGTTTGGTGACCACGAACCCCATGGCTACACCAGCAATCACAAGAGTTGGCAATACACAAATCTCCAGTCATTGCCGGTAACCGACGAGGTACTTGCGGGCCTGTTTGATATTCGTATACCGCTTACTTTCTCGCTGCAGAACTGCGAGCACCTCGCTGCGATCATCGCACATTGCGCCCAATCCCTTCTAGATAAGGCCGCTTGAGCGTCTGACGGGCCTTAGAGCCCGTTTTGAGAATTCGGGGCGACATCAGATCGACCCGGAACCTATCAAAACACGATGAGCATCCTCATCGAATCACCAATGACAGGATTTGCTTGGCGGATGCCACCGTCGGAGTGTGTGGTGCGATTCCTTCTGGTAATGAAAACATGAAGTGGGAAACAGTATTCTTCTTGAAAGTAGAATGTCTCCCAGATCACAATACTTCCGGGGTCCGGCGAAGACAGCGGAAGGGAAATCAACAAAGGAGAGGACTATGGCTTCACTCTTATACGAGGTGAAAGACGGGATTGCATGGATTAGGTTCAACAAGCCTGAGATTCTGAATGCGTTTGATGCCGATGAATGCCGGTATTTTGTGAAAACCTTGAAGGAGGCGGCTGAGGACAAGGCCGTCAAGGCCATTATTCTCTCCAGCGTCGGGCCCGCATTTTCCGCCGGAGATGACCTAAAGGCCGCGCTCGAGGAGTACCCTCATATTCAATCCGGTGAGATTCACCCGATTCTCGATATCGTCGAGGACATTACTGAGAATCTTCAGGAAATTCCTAGAATCATCCGTCGCGCCCCGAAAGTGGTCATTGCCGCGGTGCGCGGTTATGCCGTGGGTGCCGGGTTTGAGATCTCGATCGACTCCGACATGATTGTTGCTGCTGAAGATGCTGTTTTTGGTTTTCCAGAGAGCAACGCTGGTATGACGATTACCGGAGGCGCGACAAAACTATTGCCCATGATTGTAGGTCTGAATAAGGCTAGAGAATTGATGTTGACCGGAGAATTTATCGATGCTGAAGAAGCTTACCGGATTGGTCTTGTGAACAAGCTGGTTCCGGTTGGCGAAGAAGAAAAAGAGGCCGAGCGCCTCGCTCGCGTCGTGATGTCCCGGGCGCCCATGGCGGTCATTCACCATAAACGGATGGTGACACAGTCCACCGAAGCGGACTTTGAAACCGCGTTAAACCTTGAGAAACAGACGATCGCAACGCTGGTTTATTCTGAGGATTACGGGGAGGCAGTGCAGGCGTTCTCAGAGAAACGAAAACCGCAGTTCAAAGGCCGTTAGCCATGGGGTTTTTTGATGACCAGCGTCATCATGACCTGCCAACTGTCCTCGATTATCAGGCACAGCGCCGCCCCGACAAGCCCTGGATTCTCTCGGGCGAACAGGCATTCAGTTACCGGGAGGTTGATAACCTCTCGGGCCGACTGGCTCAGGGACTCAGTCGTGTTGGTGTTGCTACCGGGGATACTGTGCTTTGCATGTCCCAAAACCGTGTCGAGCAAGTCTTTCTCTGGTGTGCATTGGCTAAATGCGGCGCTCTACTCGTCCCGGTTAATACGCACTACCGCGGTAATATCCTTTCGTACCTGATTAATGATTCCCTCGCGGAAACGATCGCGATTGAAGCGGAGTTTCTAC
>MDSX01004953.1_pt1 | contig 10050 bp, 12 predicted proteins | sample 811141 | NCBI WGS metagenome assembly MDSX01 (sample SAMN05326642, study PRJNA326480) | marine metagenome | isolation source: seawater | place: Atlantic Ocean: South East | collected 2010
CGTCATGACGTAAATGACGCGTTGCTTCATCAGCGCCGAAAGGCGGATTGAAGGCCGGCAATAGTCAGTAAAGATCAAGAACGTCGCGCCGTAGGGTATCAAGCCGCCGTGAAGCGCCATTCCATTCATTGCGGCCGCCATGCCGTGTTCGCGAACACCGTAATAGATGTGCGAACCGCCGTAATTGTCAGCGGAAACCGCCTCCATGCCATCGGCCAGCGTAAGGTTTGAGCCTGTGAGGTCGGCCGAGCCACCCACAAGCTCGGGGGCGGCCTTGGTCAGCACATTCAGGGCTTTTTGTGAGGACTGCCGCGTGGCGAGCTTCGGTGGGTCATCGGCAAGAGACTTCTTGTATCCATCGACCGCGGCTTCGAGTTCGTCCGGCAGCTCGCCCGCCATCGTCCGTTCAAAGGCCAATCTAGCCTGATCGTCGAGGGCAGAGAGACGACCGTTCCATGCTTGTCGCTCGCCTACCGACCGACGTCCGGTCGCCCGCCAGGCTTCCAGCAACTCATCCGGAACTTCGAATGGCGGGTGGGACCAGCCCAGCTTCACGCGGGTTGCGGCGATTTCGTCCGCACCGAGCGGCGCGCCATGGGTGGCTGCCGTTCCTTCCTTGTTGGGCGATCCGTAACCAATAATTGTCCTGCAGGCGATTAATGACGGCTTGTCGCTTGCGCGTGCCGCTTCAATTGCTGCGGCGATGTCATCCTGATTGTGACCGTCGACCTGGGACGTCTCCCAACCGCTCGCTTCGAACCGTGCCAACTGATTGTCGCTCACGGCCATGTCTGTCGGACCGTCGATCGAAATCTCATTGTCGTCGAACAGCACGATCAGTTTGCTGAGCTTCAGATGTCCGGCCATGGAGATCGCTTCATGACTGATCCCCTCCATCAGGCAACCGTCGCCTGCGAAAACGTATGTGTAATGGTCGACGACGTCATTGCCGAAGCGCGCCGCCAGCATTCTTTCGGCGAGCGCCATGCCGACAGCGTTGGCAATCCCCTGACCCAACGGTCCTGTCGTGGTTTCGATCCCGCGGGCATGTCCATACTCAGGATGGCCGGCGGTTCGGCTGCCGAGCTGGCGGAAATTTCGAACTTGCTCGATATCCACATCTTCATACCCCGTGAGGTAGAGCAGCGAATAGAGCAGCATTGAGCCATGTCCGTTCGACAGCACGAAACGATCGCGGTCCGGCCAGTCCGGGTCCGCCGGATCGAACTTCAGAAAGCGGGTGAAAAGGACCGTTGCAATGTCCGCCATTCCCATCGGAGCACCGGGATGCCCGGAATTTGCCTGTTGGACGGCATCCATGGAAAGGGCGCGGATGGCATTCGCCATCTGTTTCGGGTCTGTGGTCATGGCGGTCACGGCGGGTTCCTCGGAGTTTGCTTGGCGGCACCGCGAAGCTACGCGGCGAAGCGCGGAACAGGCGGCAACATGCCGCCCGTTTTCAGGCCCGTCAATGGCGAGACGCGGAGTCTCATTCAGTGTCTAAAAATAGATGCTTACTGCCTTGATTCCATTGTTATTGACGGGTGCTCGCAGGGTGCGTACTTTGCCGATCTAATTTGACCTTCGTGGCACGAAGCTGCGAATCCCGCGCCGGAAAGAGAAAATGTCCCGAATCGATAGCGCCGAGAAGCGCTTGCATGACGCAATTTCCCGCCTCGTAGCGGCGGTTGAAACGCGTGCCGACGCGAGCGAGGCCGGGGCGATGGCGGAATTGGAATTGCGTGCGCAAATTGCCAGTTTAGAGGCCGAGCGGGACGCAACGGAAAAGCGCCTGGAGACCGCCGCGGTCCGTATGGATGCCACGATCGAGCGGCTCCACGGTGCCTTGGGCGATTGACGAGACTGGTATGAGCGACGTCACCATTCAAATTAACGGGAGAAGCTATCAGATTGCTTGCGAAGATGATCAAGAGGATCACCTGCGCCGGCTTGCCGAATTCTTGGAATCGCGCCTGCAAGATGTTGTTTCGATGGTCGGTCAGGTTGGCCAAGACAGGCTGCTTGTCATGGCGAGCCTTCTGATCGCTGACGAACTCTCGGATACGATGGCTGAGATTCAAGACGCGCGATCCAACCCTGATCTGGACACCGTACAGAGACTGCGGGGTGAAGTGTTGGAAAAGGCCGACGCCAAGACGGCCCATTTCTTCGAATTGTTGGCCGGACGGATTGAGGCTATTGCGGAGCGTATCGAACAAGCCTAGGTAAAGGACGGGCGGTTCGCTGCGCGGTGCGACGGCTTCGTTATCCCGGGGGCTATACAATCCTCTCGGGAGCTGTCCCTGTCGGGATCGTGGTCTCGGCACACGGCGCCCACCTGGTAATCCAGGCCCATGAGGATTAACAAGACCGACGGCCGATGCGGCACCGCCCACATTCCCATCTTTTTTATTTGCGATGACGAATCTGATCGAGCAAAAGAAGGATTTGCGCCGTCGCTCCGCGGCCAAGAGAGAACGCGTGTCACCGGACGCGGCTGGGCAAGTCACGGACATCTTCCGCGAAATTCCGATGCCGTCGCGCGACGCCGTCGTCTCAGGTTATCATCCCATCGGGACGGAGCTTGATCCGCGACCCCTCCTCGCCATGCTGCGTTCTCAAGGTCATGAGATCGCCTTGCCCGTCGTGGCGGAACATGGCGCGCCGCTTATCTTCCGGGTATGGCGTGAAGGCGATTTTATGTCGGAAGGGGTTTTCGGTGTCCGGGAACCTCTGCCCGAAGCTTTCGAGGTCAAACCGGACGTATTGTTGGTCCCCATGTTGGCTTTCGACAGACGGGGCTTCCGGCTTGGATATGGGGGTGGATTCTACGATCAAACGCTCGCATCGCTGCGGCAAGATGGTGCGCCGGTTGCAATTGGCATCGCTTTTGCGGCGCAGGAAGTCGATAGAGTGCCAGTGGCTGAGTACGATCAGCCGCTTAACTGGATAATCACCGAACGCGAAGCGATCGAGATCGGAGTTTAACGGAATGCGCATATTGTTTTGCGGTGATGTGGTGGGACGCAGCGGGCGCGACGTGATCGCCGAGCATCTGCCGCGCCTCCGCGAGGATTTGAAGCTCGACTTTGTCATCGTTAACGGTGAGAACGCCGCACACGGTTTCGGTATTACGGAAAAGATTTGCGAAACCTTGTTCCAAGCGGGCGCGGACTGCATCACAGGCGGAAACCACTCATGGGATAAGCCGGAAATCGCGCCGTTCATGGACAGCGACCGTCGTATGCTAAGGCCAATCAATTTTCCGGGAGAGACGCCTGGCCGCGGCGTCGCGGATTTCGTGACGTCCAGGGGCGCGAAAGTAAAAGTCATCAATGTCATGTGCCGTTTGTTTATGGAACTGCTTGATGACCCATTCCGTGCGGTCGATGCGGAATTGCCGCTGACGGCGCCGAAACCGGGCGGATACGGTGCCGTCATTGTTGATGTGCATGGCGAGGCGACGAGCGAGAAAATGGCCATGGGTCACCTCGCCGATGGGCGAGCTAGCCTGGTTGTCGGGACCCATACGCACGTTCCGACGGCCGATGCGCATATTCTCGATAATGGGACGGGGTATCAGACGGATGCCGGCATGTGCGGCGATTACAATTCCGTAATTGGCATGGAAAAGTCGGGCAGCCTGCAACGATTTCGCCGCCGATTTCCCAGTCGGCGGCTGGCGCCGGCAGAGGGGGAAGGTACGCTCTGCGCAACTTTTCTCGAGACGGATGGCTCGACCGGATTGGCCGCCCGGATTTCACCCGTCAGGCTTGGTGGGCGGCTCCAAGAGCAGATACCGGACCTTTAAAACGCAATTGAACCAGTTGCGAGGAGGATCAATGCCCAAAATTCGCCATATTGGGTGTCTATAAGGGCGGAAATGCTAGGCTTTCCGCAACAATATCTGGTATAAATTAGGTTTTTACACACATCCGATAGATTAAAAGAGACGATTAATAATCGCCATGGCAGGTCATTCTCAATTTAAGAACATTATGTACCGCAAGGGCGCGCAGGATAAGAAACGCGCCAAATTATTTGCGAAACTGGGCCGTGAGCTGATGGTGGCGGCGAAGGAAGGTGGCTCAGACCCGTCTGGTAATCCGCGATTACGTTCCGCAATCGCCACGGCTCGCAGCAACAATATGCCTAAAGACAATATCGACCGTGCCATTGCACGCGGGTCCGGTGATAGCGATGGCGCCAATTTCGAGGAAATTCGATACGAGGGGTACGGGCCGGGTGGCGTCGCGCTGATCGTCGAAGCGCTGACGGATAACCGAAATAGGACGGCCTCCGAGGTGCGCTCGGCGTTTTCCAAATATAACGGAAATCTCGCAGAGACTGGTGCTGTCAGCTTCCTCTTCGATAGGATTGGCGAAATTCGCTACGCGTCTGGGTCTGGCGACTCCGATACCATATTCGAAGCCGCTCTTGAGGCTGGCGCCGATGATATTGAGACGACCGATGAGACGCATGAGATCCGGTGCCAACCTGAAGACTTGCATTCCGTCGCCGAGGTGCTCGAGGGAAGTCTGGGCGAACCGCAATCGGCGCAACTCGTGTGGCGTCCTCAGACGACCGTCTCACTCGAAGAAGGTCCTGCTTCAAAACTATTGAAGCTGATCGACGTGCTTGATGACAATGACGACGTGCAGTCGGTCTCTGCGAACTACGATATCGCCGAGGATGTTATGGAACGGTTGACGGCGGCTTGAGAGATAAACGGACCATACGCGTGATCGGCCTCGATCCAGGGCTGCAGAATACGGGTTGGGGCGTGATCGACATTATGGGTAACAAACTTACCTATGTGGCCGACGGCACAGTGCATTCAAAACGGGACGACCCCTTGGCCTGGCGGCTGCGCTCTCTCCATGAGGGGCTCGCGGATGTATTGACGTTTTATGAGCCGAACGAAGCAGCGGTCGAGGAGACATTCGTCAACAAGAACCCGACGACGACCCTCAAACTAGGAGAAGCGCGCGGTGTTGTTCTGTTGGCACCGGCACTCGCCGGCCTTCCGGTTGCTGAATATTCCGCCAATCGCATCAAGAAATCCGTTGTTGGCGTCGGCCATGCGGGGAAGCCGCAGGTTCAGATGATGGTACGCAGACTTCTGCCGGGCTGCGATTTCGAAAGCGCAGATTCAGCGGACGCTCTTGCCGTCGCAATATGCCACAGTCATTTTGCCGGCACCGGCCGTATTTGGTCGGCGGCGGTAGCGGAGGCGCGGCCGTGATCGCATCTTTGAAAGGCGTGCTCGAATCCGTCGCCGAGGAATCGGCGGTCGTGGACGTCGGCGGGGTAGGATATTTGATTTTTTGTTCCGGGCGCACGCTTTCCAATTTGCCGCAGCCCGGCGAGGCCGTTCGTTTTGAGGTCGAGACCCACGTACGTGAGGATCACATCCATCTCTATGGGTTTTCTCATGCGGGGGAACGTGACTGGTTTCGGCTTCTGACAACGGTTCAGGGCGTCGGTGCCAAGGTGGCGTTGGCTATCCTATCTGTGTTGGGCTCTGAGGAACTGGTGCAGGCCGTCGCCGCGCAGGACAAAGCCGCAGTTTCCAGGGCTAATGGTGTCGGGCCGAAATTGGCAGGCCGGATCGTTTTAGAATTGAAAGACAAAGTTGGCTCAATCGGACCTTCTTCGTTTGAGCCGACCACCGCTGTTTCATCGCGTGCAGGGGGTGATACCGAAGATGCGGTGTCGGCGCTTGTTAATCTCGGCTTTCCGAGGACGGACGCATTCGGCGCTGTGGCCCGCGCCGGCCAGAAGCTTGGGGACGGAGCGGCTGTTGATGCCCTGATTCGTGCCGGACTGCAGGAGCTCAGCCAGTGAGCGAGCCCGCCGATCGCATTATAGATCCGGAGTTCGATTCCGGTGACGGGGCTGACTTCACTTTGCGGCCTCAGACGCTTGATGATTTTATCGGCCAGCGGACGGTCCGTGAGAATCTATCCGTTTTCATCCGGGCCGCGAGCGATCGCGGAGAAGCACTGGATCACACGCTGTTGCATGGTCCGCCTGGACTGGGAAAGACGACCCTAGCCCAAATCGTCTCGCGTGAACTTGGCGTGAGCTTCCGGGCGACGTCGGGTCCTGTAATTGCCAAGGCGGGGGACCTCGCGGCAATCCTGACGAATTTGCAGCCTCGCGATGTACTGTTCATCGATGAAATTCATCGCCTTAATCCCGCGGTTGAGGAAATCCTTTATCCTGCGATGGAGGATTTCGAACTTGATCTGATTATCGGCGAAGGCCCGGCGGCGCGGTCCGTACGCATTCCATTGCCGCCGTTTACACTCGTGGGCGCGACGACGCGGTCCGGCCTCATTACAACTCCGCTGCGCGAACGCTTCGGAATTCATCTGCGGATGAATTTTTACGAACTCGACGAGCTTTGCGAGATTGTCTCACGCGGCGCGCGATTGTTGGACACACCGCTCGACGGTGAAGGTGCCGAGGAGATCGCGCGGCGTAGTCGGGGCACACCGCGCGTTGCCGGTCGGTTATTGCGACGCGTGCGCGATTTTGCGGCTGTCGACGGCGTCCAGAGTATAAATGCCGCGGCCGCGGATGCGGCGCTCCAGCGCTTGGGTGTCGACACACTCGGGCTCGATGCAATGGATCGCAGGTACTTGACCTGCGTCGCGGAGAACTATGGAGGCGGTCCGGTCGGGGTCGAAACCCTGTCTGCCGCCCTTGCAGAGCAGCGCGATGTCATAGAGGACGTCATTGAACCCTACCTGATGCAGGAAGGCCTGATTCAGCGAACGCCACGCGGGCGCATGCTCGCCCGTCAAGGCTGGACTTATCTCGGCATCGAAGCGCCGAGGACGGCGATGGAACAGCTGGATTTACTTGGTGTCGTATCGGAGGGAGCGGATGAATAGCTCCCGATCCGACGCGCACATATTTGCGCTTCGTGTGTATTACGAAGATACCGATGCCGGCGGTATAGTGTACTACGCGAATTACCTCCGGTTCGCGGAACGGGCAAGGACCGAGTATCTGCGTTTGGTGGTTGCCGATGATCAATCCCTTTTGGCGGAAGACGGCATCGCCTTTACCGTGCGCCAGTGTTCCGTCGATTACATGTCGCCGGCCTTTCTGGACGATCCCCTGGAGGTGCATACAAGGTTCCTGGAAGTCCGCGGCGCAAGCCTTCGGGCGGAGCAGGTGGTGAAACGGAAAATGGACGAACTGGTGCGCCTTACCGTGCGTCTGGCGTGTATTGGCGATGACGGTCGGCCACGGCGTATGCCGGCGGCATTGCGAAGCGCGCTCTCCTCCAGTTTAAATTCGTAGATCGAAAAAGACTAAACAGCGGAACGGAATCGACACTTAATGGAACAGGCAGTTGTAGAAGGCGCGGTTGGACAGGCCTTAGGGCAATCGCAGTTGACGCTATGGAGTCTATTCCTCAGCGCCGATTGGGTGGTAAAGGCCGTGATGCTGATTCTCTTGCTGGCCTCGGTCTGGTGCTGGGCGATCATTTTGGACAAGACATTCCGTCTCAAGCGGCTGCAGCGCCGCGCCAACAAGTTTGAGGATGAGTTCTGGTCTGGCGGCTCGTTGGAGGAGCTCTTCGAGCAGGTCGGCCAGCAACCAAGTGATCCGATGACCGCGGTATTTGCCGCGGCCATGCGAGAATGGCGACGGTCGTCTGCCAAAGGACTGGTATACAGCGAGTCAGGAAAATCGGGCCTGAAGGACCGCCTGGACCGGATAATGCAGGTAACGGTGGCCCGTGAAATCGAAAGGCTTGAACGCTACATGATGTTCCTCGCGTCGGTGGGGTCGACGGCGCCGTTCGTCGGCCTTTTCGGTACCGTCTGGGGTATCATGAATAGTTTCCAGTCGATCGCGGTGACAAAGCAGACCAACCTTGCTGTGGTGGCGCCGGGCATCGCGGAGGCCCTTTTCGCGACCGCGCTCGGCCTGATTGCGGCGATCCCTGCGGTCATCGCCTACAACAAACTATCGAACGACCTTGGACGTTATGCGGGCCGAATGGAAACGTTTGCCGGTGAGTTCATCGCGATCCTCTCGCGCCAAATCGAGGAGACCAGCTGAGCGATGGCCTTTCAGACCAATGGCAACGGGCGTTCCACGGGTCGGGCACAGAGGGGTCGGTATCGGGCCATGTCCGAGATCAATGTGACACCGTTTGTCGATGTAATGCTGGTTCTGTTGATCGTCTTCATGATTACGGCGCCTTTGCTGACAGTTGGCGTTCCCGTCGATCTCCCGAAGACGCGGGCGGCGTCGCTGTCCGATACTGACGAACCACTCGTGGTGACCGTGAACGCTAGCGGGTCGATATTTCTGCAGGAACATGAAACGCCACTTGAGAATTTGGTGCCGCGGCTCGTGGCGGTCACTGGTGCCAACCCGGGCATCAAGATTTTTGTGCGCGGTGACAAGGCTATTCACTATGGACGCGTTATGGAGGTTATGGGCGCTATCAGTGCCGCAGGCTTCAAGCGGGTGTCGTTGATGGCCGAATTGCCGAAGCCGCCCGGCGCCAAATCTCAGAGGTAATGGAGGGGCTGGATGCGCGTCTCATTGGTGCTCTCCTTCGGGTTTCATATCGCGGTGTTCGTGTTCGCGATTTATGGACTTCCGAGTACGAGTAAGAGTATCGTCATTGATCATCAGGTGATCGACGTCGAGCTCATTGCCGTGACGGAGACACCAGATCCGGAACCGATTTCGAAGCAGGCGCCACCGCCCGAAAAGGTTAAGGCACCGCCACCCCCACCGCTGAAACCTCCTGAACCGCCGAAGCAGGTTGCCTCGTTGCCATCCGAACCCGCGCCGGAGTCACTGCCCAAGCCGGTGGAAAAAAAACTCGAACCAAAGCTGGAGCCAAAAGCGAAAAAGCAGCCAAAGCCGCCGTCGAAGCGCGTCGCGCCTCGACCGAAGCCCCGGCCCAAACCCGATTTTGCGTCGATGATGTTGAAGACGGTTCAGAAGCTGAAAGAAACGCCGCCAGCAAAACCGGAAAAATCAAAGGAGAAAAAGAAGAGCTTCGATGAGAAAATGGCGGCGCTGATGAAGCGCCAGTCGCGAAGCCAACCAGGACGGGCACAACGAGCGCCGCTCGGAGAGGATCTGTCAATCAGCGAGATCGATGCAATCCGTCGACAGATCGAACGGTGCTGGCTGGTGCCGGCAGCCATAGGTGCCAAGAACGTTGAAGAGATGGCGGTTCAGATACGTATTAAATTAAACCCGGATGGGACACTGCGTGAATCTCGAATCGTCGACCGTTTTCGAATGGAGACAAATCCGTCATATAAAGCGGTTGCGGAAAGCGCCCTTCGCGCGGTACGCAACCCACGATGCAATAAATTTACGCTGCCGCTGCAGAAATACGACGTATGGAAGGACATGGTCTTGCGATTCAATCCAAGCGAAATGGTGGGACGATGAGAGTAAGTCGGCTCAGGCATGCATTGATTGGCATGGTGTCGGTCTTGGCACTTGCGCTATTGCTACCGATCGAGAAAAGCAGCGCGGAAGTTCGCATCGATATCTTGCGGGGCCATCTCGAACCCTTACCGATTGCGATAACTGAATTCTTTGGTTCGAATCGCCAAAGCAGAGAAACCGGTATCGATATTGCGACAGTCATTTCCGGCAATCTCGAACGCTCGGGCCTATTCAAGCCGATCGACAAGGGAGCGTTCCTGCAGAAACCGGCGGACCTGCGTGTGCAACCGCGGTACTCCGATTGGCGCGTGATCAATGCGCAAGCTCTCGTGAACGGGAGCGTCAAATTGCAGACGGACGGAAGCTTGCGTGTAGAATTCCGACTTTGGGATGTCTTTGCAGAGGCGCAGATGACGGGCCTTGCCTATTTTACAGAGCCGGGTAACTGGCGTCGCGTTGCACACATAATTTCCGATGCAATTTACCGAAGGATCACTGGAGAGAGTGGTTATTTCGATACGCGGATCGTATATGTCGCGGAGAGTGGCCCGTTGCGTCGGCGCGTCAAACGCCTTGCCATTATGGATCAGGACGGCGCGAATA
>MDSX01021228.1_pt1 | contig 10050 bp, 17 predicted proteins | sample 811141 | NCBI WGS metagenome assembly MDSX01 (sample SAMN05326642, study PRJNA326480) | marine metagenome | isolation source: seawater | place: Atlantic Ocean: South East | collected 2010
GAATGCCGACCACAAGATATGGCTTGCGTTACATCGCAAGACCATAGGTGGTTGTGCAGAGGCTCTGTATGAGAAAATAGACGAGTTGCTCACAGCACACCTACAGGAACAACGCGCATATGAGAGGATGGATTAGATGCAGGATGTCAAGTACAAGAGAGAACTGGGTGATGGTCGCTGGGACAGGAAACTGAAGGAGAACATGGTTACACTGTCGAAGGCAGACAACTACGATGAAGCCAAGCATGAGTGGATTGCCACTGGTGATGTTTGGTGGAGGGGACTGAGAACACCTCAGCCTAGTTGGGTAGACAGAGAAGGCTATTGCTTGTGTGGTCACCATATCGTGTATCATTATGAGATACACAACACGGAGACAAACACAAGGATGGCAGTTGGCTCTGACCACATCAACTCGTATCTAATCATGCGAGCAATTCGCGAGGAGACTGGTCTGAAAGATGGTGAGATTACTGACTCCATGATTGATGAGTGGGTTACAGTGAGAGTTGATGCTCTCATCAAGACTGCTTGGTGGAACAATCATGGGGATGACTTCACCGAGATGTTCGATGACATCAAGGAACTCGACTTGAGGTTGAATGTCAGGCAGACTGGCAAGAGAATCTACAACCATGAGTTGCAGTATTACGAGGACATCACTGCCATTCGCAAGGTATCGAGTGGTAAGTTCGGTGACCCCGACTACGAGATGTCATCCATCGTATGGAGATGGAATCATCCTGACAACCCAAGAGCGCAAGTTCACACAAGGGGATATCCCAATGACAAACTGTGGAAGGACTTGACTATGTTTTGGGCCTTCATCGAACAACACAAGGAGAAGGTATCTCAATTGGATGAGAAGGTCGCACTGAGGATTGAGGAGTTGAAGAACCATCAAGAAGAGGTTCTCGCACGTAGGGAGAGGAGACTTGAGCAACTTGCCATTGCTGAATCCGCAAGGAAGCAGAAGGAGCAAGAGAGGTTTGAGTTGTCCTGTGACTACTACGGTTGGAGAACATTCGATAGGACAGATGGAATCAACGCTTGGGAAAAGGGATTCCTAACTGACATGCGAAACAGAATCCTACAAAACCATGAGCCTACTGAAAGACAGGCTGAAGAATTAAATAGAATAATAAATCGCAACGATAAGCCAGCAAGCGAGAAACAACTGGCGTATGTTGTAGCGTTAGGGTACAGAGAAGACACATCAGAAATGACGAGTAGGCAAGTATCCATAATAATAGACAAACTGAAAGGTGAACAAAATGAGTGATAAGAAAACAACGAAGAAAGCAACAACGAAGAAAGATGAGGAAGAGGCGCAGGAAGCCTTGGCTCAATTGCAACAGAACGCAATGAACCTACAGGGGACTGCACAGAACCTTGCTAATCAACTGTCTCAGTACATGCAACTATGCAAGCACTACGAGCAGACGATTAACATCCTCACAGGTAGGCTCCAAGAACAGCAGAGGTTGGTGGAGCAACTACAGCAACAGCAGAACGCACCGGAGTCTTCATAGACTCTGACTTAGTGGAACGATTAAGGAGGAATCTGTATGAAATTAAGAATAATGAATGACACAGGACACACTGTACTAGACGACGTAACTGTTTCAGATGTCATCGACCAAATCAACGACCATCCCACACATTGGGTATTCGTTGAGGGTGAGATGGTATCGAGACAGGAAATCCCGAACATCAGTTGGGATGAGGTTGATACTGTCAACCTAATTCCGGCCATGGTCGGAGGCTCACTCTGAGCCTAACTCGTTCTCAACTGAGCAATGCTTAAGTGCAACTCTGCATAACTTGCCTAAGCATTATAGGTCTGCTGAATAACGCAAAAAACCCCAGCAACGGGTAGGATTGTTGCCAATCGGGTGAGAAGCCCGACAACCAAATTTTCGGAGAGAGAAGAATGGAATTACAACAAGAAATATTGTCAGAAATAACAACGAACATGAAGTATGCAAAATACTTGCCTCTTGAATTCAGGAGAGAATCTTGGAAAGAGATTGTAGAGAGGAACAAGGAAATGCATAAGAGGAAATTCACACACATTCAAGGGTTTGACGAGAAGATAGATTATGTCTATGACAACTTCGTTCTAACCAAGAAAGTGCTACCATCCATGCGCTCCATGCAATTTGCAGGGAAGCCGATTGACTTGTCTCCGAACAGAATATACAACTGTGCGTACATGGCTATTGATTCTACAATAGCATTCTCAGAAGCCATGTTCCTGTTGCTGGGCGGCACAGGGGTTGGATACTCTGTTCAGAGACACCACGTATCAAAATTGGACACGATACAGAAGCCTAATCCGGAGAGAACATACAGGCATCTGGTTGCTGATTCGATAGAGGGATGGGCGGATGCAGTCAAGGTACTGTTCAACGCATACACAGGAGACAGGAGAACAACACCAAGGTTCGACTACTCCGACATCAGACCAAAGGGCAGTCAATTGAAGACCAGTGGTGGTAAAGCACCCGGCCCTGCTCCATTGAAGAAGTGCATAGTTACTATAGAGAACATGCTACTGAACATGGAAGATGGTCATCACATTACACCAATCGAAGCACACGACATGATGTGCCACATCGCAGATGCAGTTCTCGCTGGTGGTATCAGAAGAGCCGCAATGATTAGTCTATTCAATGCAGACGACAACGAGATGATTAACTCAAAGAATGGTCTTTATTGGGAGACCAATCCACAAAGAGCAAGAGCAAATAACTCAGCAGTTCTCATCAGAGAGAAGTGTGAGAAGGAGTTCTTCGATGACTTGTGGAATAGAACCAGAGCCAACAAGACTGGTGAGCCGGGTATATTCTTCTCCAATGACAAGGATTGGGGAACGAATCCCTGTGCAGAGATTTCATTGAAGAACCATCAGTTCTGTAACCTATGCGAAATCAACGTATCGACAGTTGCTAGTCAGAAGGACTTGGAGGAAAGAGTGGAAGCCGCAACCATCATAGGAACGATGCAAGCATGTTACACGGACTTCCATTACCTACGACAATCTTGGAAGACTACTACTGAGAAAGAAGCACTTGTTGGTATATCAATGACTGGTATCGCAAGCAATGCCCTCAAGGGTTTGAATCTTGAGAGAGCATCTGATTGCGCAGTCATTGTCAACAAGACATATGCCGATATGTTCGGAATCAACTCAGCCGCAAGAGTGACTTGTGTGAAACCTGCTGGCACTACCAGTCTGGTGCTAGGTACTTCCTCTGGAATACATGCTTGGTACTCCGAGTATTACATACGAAGAATCAGAGTGATGAAGAACGAGGCAATGTATCTGTATCTCAATGAGATGCTACCTGAGTTGGTAGAGGATGATGAGTGGGATGACAATCAAGCAATACTTGCCATCCCTCAGAAAGCCCCAAGTGGTGACATCATCACAAGGGAGGAGTCTGCTCTTTCCATGTTGAAGAGATTGAAGAAGTATTCAATCGAGTGGGTGAGAAGAGGACATGTGAGTGGAGTCAACTCACACAATGTTTCTGCTACTGTGAACGTCAGAGATGACGAGTGGGATGCAGTGAAAGAATGGATGTGGGATAACAGAGAACACTACAACGGTATCTCTGTTCTACCATTCGATAATGGTGTTTACACACAAGCACCGTTTGAGGCTATCGAGAAAGAACAATATGAGGACATGTTCGCCAAATTACAATCAATTGACCTAACACAGGTCAAGGAATACAATGATAATACCAATCTGCAAGGCGAAGTTGCTTGTGCAGGTGGTGCATGTGAAATATAACGAGAAAGCGTGGTTATCAATAGAAGACGAAATCGTAGATTCAATGGTAAATGCGGGTGCGAAGGACAGCATCCGTACTTGGTATTGGAGATACAGAAACAATCATATCCAACTTGCTGAATTAAGGCATGGGATATTGAGGCTGATAAAGCAAGGCTATTCGGCTTTAAAGGACATGGATGACATACAGAATTTGTATGATAGAAAGGAATACTATAGAATAAATAAACAAGAATATGGTGATTATTATGAAAATGAAATTTACAATACCGAGAACAGGTGATGGTGGACAGGAAGATAACACGACGTTCCTGATGCGCATCAATGGCGTTAGATGGAAACCCGGCATGACTCCGAACCGCTTTGGTGAGAGAAAACTAAGGGTTCCTCAGTTGGACATAACCAGCAGATTCGCCAAGTCCCTAGACCCGATGACGGAGAACATCGCTTACACAATCAGGCAAGTTTTGATTCCGAACACACACGGAAGGAGAAGCAGGTACTATTCCTACGACAACAGCGATTATGAGAAGTGGACTGCTATTATCACTTTCAAGAGAGATGATGGGGATGCCATGATATGGATACAGAAGAACAAGACAGTGTATACCATGAACAGTCAGAGGATGTCATTGAACGACATATCACTGGCTTTGGCTAAGATAATCTTTAGGAGCGTGGTGGATAGGAGTGCAGTCAGTCTTGATGAGTACATAGACAGAGTGATTGATACGCCACCACATGTGATGTATGCTCTAGAGAACAGAACGCCATATGTGTTTTGGGATGACGGGACAAAATGTGAAGTCAGAATCAACACGAAGTTGGTAGGCAAGAAGGATGTCGCGCTTGAGATATCTGAGGGAATATGGGGTTCGATGTCCGTATCAGAACTGAACACGTTCGTAAACACATTCGGTTTGCATTCAAGTCGTTCCAAGAAGTGGTATCGAATATCCCCTTCAAGACTATGGACAGCACTCATGGGTGAGGAGCCATCTGAGAGTCAGAAGAAACTGATGATTGCGTGGTTGCTACAGAACCGGACTCAGAAGATGGTCGAAGAAAGGGCATACGAGTTGGTATACGAACTGGCTGATGAGTTTGAGAACATCCAAGTAGTGATACACGAAGGATACATGGCTCTGTTCGTTAGGGGCATCCATGCTGATTGGATGATTTCTGATGCCAACAAGGGTTGGAAGAGAGGACATCAGAATGTCAACACCTACTATTGGGATGGCAACAAGTGGTCAGGACCGATTTGCATCGACAACCTACATCACAACTCTAGCATTGGTGACCAACTGTCATCAAGAGCAATGATGCTGATGAATGACAAGGGTGCTGGTGAGATGATATACACACTCAGAGGACTACAACCAATGCAGGAAGAGTGGTACGGCAAGCATCGCTACAACAGAGTGTTGATTCCTTATGACAAGAGGAAGGATTACAGGTTCAAGCAGTTACAAAAGGGAGCGATGAACAAATGAATCCTGTGACGATTGGTGAGTCATGCAAAGAATGTGGTAGTAAGGACTTCACTTACATCGAGAGGTTAGGTGAGAAGACCTGTGATGAGTGCGGCCTTGTACTTGTAGTCAATCCGTTTGAGGAAACGACGCATATGATTGCGATAAATGATGATGACAAAAGAGGCAAGACGATTGGTCGTTTAGGTTCCATCATTAGGAAGTCAGACGCATATGGTAACAAGGATAAGTTTGCTCTCTACAGAGAACAAGTGAGAAGCCAACCTGAGACAGAGAGTGATAGAACCGCGAGACTGCTCATCAATAGTACACTCTCGTACTACAATGTATCTAGTGACTTGAAGAGAAGAACACAGAAGTATTATGATATGATGAAGAGGGATTTGTTTCGTGGATTGGATGTAGAGAGGAGATGTGCTTCTCTCACATTCTATGTTCTAAAGGAAGCAGACATTGTATGTAACATACAAGAACATTCTAGGAGAACATTAGTCAAACCGAATGACATCTCAAGGTTCGCTAGAAAAATCGCTAGACATCAGAGAAACTCTACTGTGTTCATAACAAGGAACCATGAGCAGAGAGCGCAAACTCTCATGTCAAGGATGGAAGTGGAAATAGATGACTATTTCAGAGCAAATGCATTGAGAGTAGTCGAGTATGTCTCAAGACATGTTGAGTCTTTGGACATGAGATTCGCTGATACCATGTTAGCGGCATGTATCTGGATGACAGGGCAGATGATGAGTAGACATGACATAACTCAGTCTGCCATATGCAAACACTGGAACTCCTCACACGTTGGTTTGAGAGGAGCAGTAGTGACATTGAGTGAGATATTCCAAATAGATAGGAAGACATTATCTGATATGCAAGTCGAGGACTTCGTATCGGGTGTGCGCTATTGAAAGGAGAGGAGTATTGCAAGTGTGGTAGGAAGAAGTATCGACGTTCCTACACTGTATGCGATAGATGCTACTTGAAACAAAAGAGAGCAGAAAGACGGAGCAATTGAAATGGGACTAGTCAAGGAGTTGTATTTTGAGATGAAGGAAAGAGGATTAAACTTGACATTAAAACAATATATGGAGATGAAAAACAATGAGAAAGATAATGATAATAGGAGCAGGTGGAATAGGTAGTTACCTCATTCACAACCTGAATAGAATAAACCAGAGATGTAGAACTGATAAGCCCGGTATACATCTATACGACATTACGGTGTTCGATGATGACACGGTTGAGAAGAGCAATCTCGGAAACCAGATGTACAGCGAACATGATGTTGGTGAGTTGAAGGTAGACACATGGTCTGCAAGTTGTAATGCACAACCATATCAAGTCCTACTTGACAAGCAACTCAAGGGATACGACTTGGTGGTTTGCTGTGCAGACAACCTTGCAGTACGTCGTCTTCTATACCGACAGGGGTATGGAGACTCTGCCAAGATTAAGTGGCTAGATTTACGCGCACAGGGTAGAAATGCGGCACTTATCTCATACAAGGTAGATGAGAACTTGGTGGATGCTCTGCTGAGTGGACCGGATGGTTCCTTCTCCTGTCAGGCAGAGGGCTGGGATGGTCTCGCATCGGAGATGAACGCGATGCACATGGCTATCGCTGGTATTGCGGCACAGTGGATTCAGAGATGGTGGAACGACCATGATGATGTGGCGGATAAGATAATTATGAATGTGTGATATTATGCCCAAAGGACAAGTAATAAATTTCAACCACAAGAAAGTGAAGGAAGTCCTTGCGGAGTTCTTTGATTATCTGAATGTGGGTGACATGTGTACGATGCGTGAGGTATTGGAATACCTGACGACTGTGCCATTGACTAGATTGAAAGACGTACATCCGAGGCATAGGTCACAAAATCGCAAAGTAGGTTTGAAGCAACTGTATACATCTAGGGATTACTTTGCTAGGGCATGTGGACAGTTACCAAACGTCGTAAGAGGAAGTCTCTACTCGCGTGGTAGCAAGTACATGGTTCCACTGGTTTTGTTCGTCAAGTCGAATGAGAACATGGATACAGTCTGCTTCAACTGCGATGAGTACATCGTTGGTGGTGCTAAGGACTATGCTCCCACACACCCAAAAGGGAAGATGCCAGTAATTGCTAGACACATCATGTGCAGGGAATGCTACATACATGAGGTGAAGATGTTCAATCCGCATGATACCGGGTATTTTGAACACTATGATGAACAATATGACAAATGGGAAAAGAAAAGAAAATGGAGTGAGGAAGAATGAGTAAAGAAGATAGTAACATAGATGATTTAACAGATGAAGATTTAGATAAAATAATGACTATAATATCCACGGATGGGTATTATCTGCAAGCAGAGATAGTGAAGGTGACATGCCCTGTTTGCGGAGAGGAGTTCTTGGGAACGAAGAGACATGCTGGTGGTTTCATAGCGGGACACGAAGCGTACCATGAGTTCCAGAACAATCAAGACGTACTGATGGTACAAATGGGAGGACAATAAAATGGAAGAAGTAATGAATAAAAATTGGAAGCAGAATATAAGAGAAGCATACGAGCAGATGAAGGATGATATCGTCTGGTTGTATCCTAACAATACGACTGAGACTTTCCTCAGTGTGATTTGGAATGCATCGAAGAAGGCATTCGACATACCAAGGGAAGTGCAGGTGATGATTGATGCGAATGAGAACCTGTACATCAGTTACGGGACACCCGGTTTCGTATCCTTTGAGGGACACGAAGACGAGTTAATCAATGGCGCACCGATGAAGTTGCCCATCAAATGTTGGATACACACTCATCCATTCGGTACTGCTTTTTGGAGCATGACCGATTGGAAATCTTTGAAAACGTGGCAACCTGTCCTAGAGTCGGCGATTGTGCTAGGCGACAACGAGTATCTTGCTTATGACTTGAACACAAAGATTGGCAAGAAGGTGTTGTTTGGACTAATGGAGCCACCGGAGACAGTGATAGACTACAAGACAGAAGAAGAGGAACTGTCTGTAATAGAAATAGATGAACAAATAAAAAAGGAGGAGGAATGAAAATGAGAAGAATAACCGGAGAAAACACAAGACAAACAACGCTGGAAGAATACGGGTTTACTTTTACAAAGAAAACCGAAGAGGAGGAATAGATATGAGGAGTTTGGTAATACTACTTCTCGTATCATCCTCTCTCGCTGGATGCGCAGAGATGATACCTGACCCACCAGTTGAGGGGAATGACCCCATCTGGACTACGGAGTATCACAACTTCACGTATGAGGATACCAACAACAGTACGATGCCTATCATTTCATTTGGTAGCAACGACACGTTGGTAGACATATTCTCAGCAAGTGTAACATTGTATAACGAGACAGTCAACTTGACTGTTGACATGAAGCCTTACTTCTCGATAGGAGACATGTCGTTTCAAACAGGAGTCGCTCCTGACATGGGTGAAGTTACATTGAACCTGATAGAATTACATGGCTATGACTACAACTGCACTGTTGTATACAGGTTGTGGGAACTATGAGTGACCAATTCAACCCGGATTCAAATGTGCTTTCAGGTGATTTGCAGGAGTATCTAGTTTCTCTATATCACTTAGGCAGACAACACATGCGTCTAACTGACTGTAACGAACATGATAGAGCGGCTGAAATACAACGTGACGCAGAGCAACTGATGGATGTTATCGTAGGTGAGGTATTCGGATGAGTAAGGTTTGGCCTAGAGATTTTCAACTTGAACGCAAGCACTACGAACCCAAGTCGTACCACAGGGGAATCAGTTGCCTACATGTAGACCCCGGCACTGTTGACGAGGCATACTGTAGGGCATGTGATGCGAAGATGGATGTGGAGAGGAATGTTATGACTAAGCGAAGCATGTATGGGAAGGAGCATCTCTCTGATTCGTTCCGTTGCCCAAACGTGGGTAAGGAAGGTCACTTTGCTAAACTAACCAAGAGGTTCCCATCGTGGGGTAGACGCTGATGAAGAGAGCCGTGACAGTTCGCTTCCCAGCACCACTACCTGCCGAGATAGAATGCCCTATTTGCTTAGGCAACAAGTGTGTAGTGTGTGAGATGTCAGGTAAGATAAAGGTCACAGTTGATGCAAAGGTTCCTATTCACAGGCACTTGATAGTTCAGTATGTTGCAGAGAACCTCGGTGATATATCGGCTGAATTGACCAAGCATTTCGGTCTGGTTCCCGATGTACAGACAGAGGATATGTTTCAAGTCGGTGATAGCACATACGAACTTGTGAAGATAAGTAGTCTAGGTGGTGTGTGTTGGGTGGCTCATAGAGTAGATGAGTTGGAGTCACCTAGATACTTCAAGTCACTAGGACAACTACAGGAATTCAAAGGAGGAATACAAGATGGACAATGATGATTGGAAGATAATAGCAAGAATACAAAGAGACTCAAACAACGAAGTTATCGTGAAGAGCGGTAAGTATTGGAAGTTAGATGTGGTTGACCTGAGATGGTTCAACAACGGCAAGCCCACCAAGAAAGGACTGAGGGTTAACATGGAAGAAGCAGTGTTACTTTCACAGGCTCTCAATAAGATAGTGGATGATATAGATGACACTGAGTAAGTTCAGTAGATTGTGTGAAGTATTGGAGAAGCAGAAGCCAACGAAGAAGAGACAGACTCTATCCGAGAACCTGTCCTCCTTCTCCGATGGTGAGTTGCTTGTTCGTATACTATGCGAGGAGTATGAATCCAATAACATCGGAGAGAAGAC
>MDSX01031102.1_pt1 | contig 10050 bp, 9 predicted proteins | sample 811141 | NCBI WGS metagenome assembly MDSX01 (sample SAMN05326642, study PRJNA326480) | marine metagenome | isolation source: seawater | place: Atlantic Ocean: South East | collected 2010
AGTCCAGCAATCGTCACGCCGATCCAATCAAGCAAACAATGCTTCGAGGCTTCAACAGCATCTGCCGTGAGATCATCATAGGAAATTCCCGTTGTATACTCGGCAAGGGTCTTCGTAATTTCAGGATCGACGTCCCGGCTTTCCGGCGCTTGCGACATTTTTATCTCCGAGTGCTAATGCAAATTCAAACTTGGCTTTCTAATTATATCAACAATAGCTGGGGTCCAGCGAGACCCTCTTTGCAGGATACCATACCTTCGTTAAGTTTGTGGCATGTCCCAAGTCCCAATCAGATTACACATAGGTGGCGAAGAAGCCAAAACAGGTTGGACTATCTTAAACATCCAGAATGGACCGAACGTGGACGCTGTCGGGGATTGCAGTGATCTCTCGCAATTCGCCGATGGAAGCGTCGCAGAAATATATGCCAGCCACGTTTTCGAGCATGTCGGCTATTTAGACGACTTACCTAAAGCCCTCCTGGAATGCAGGCGCGTATTATCGCCGGGTGGAAAACTCGGCATCAGCGTCCCAGACTTTGAAACGCTCTGCAGACTTTTCATCCATCCGCAGCTAAATGCCGAGCAGCGTTTTACCATCATGCGGATCACCTTCGGTGGCCAAACCGATGCACACGATTTTCACAAGGTCGGACTGACCATGGAATTCCTCGAGGATTATTTAAAAGTGGCTGGTTTCTGCGATATTGAGCGTATTGAAACACATGATTTATTCGAAGATTCAAGCACGCTCAAACTCGGCGGTGTATCCATAAACTTGAACGTTGTAGCCAGAAAACCTTTGGACTGAGTTTTATGTCCAACCCCGCTTCGTAAGTCTTCGGCCTTATATGGGCGGTACAACTAGCATACAAGAATCAGCCGAATTTATTCGCCGCGAAAGCGGCGGCGCCTTTAAGTGGGATGAAGTCGCCCGCTATCGCGATAACTGGAGAGGTCCCTTGTTATTAAAAGGCGTTATTCACCCGGCCGACGCGGAGCGGGCGGTCGCCCTCGGCATCGACGGACTGCACGTCTCTAACCATGGCAGCCGCCAGATTGATGCCCTGCCTGCACCCATCAACATCTTGCCGGCAATTGCCTAAGAGGTTGGTGATAAGGCGACGCTTATCGCCGACAGCGGCGTCCGGTCCGGTGTCGATGTAGCTCGAGCGATAGCGCGTGGCGCAGATACAGCCTTTGCCGGAAAAGCCTTTCTATGGAGCCTTGGTGCGTTGGGTAAACACGGCCCGGCACACTTAATTGACACTTTTCAGGAAGAACTAAGTGCGACCCTCGGCCAACTTGGATGTGCATCAGTCAACGATCTTCGGACCGTAGCCATTCGGCACAAAAACGCATACACGCTAAAAGATTTCTAGCTGACTGCCACCATACTAACGAAATTTCGGAGACTACCGGGTTCTTCGAAATTACGAAGCAGGTCGTATAGCTCACGCGTCCGTTTTCCTAGTGTTGGCTCTACCAACGGCTCAAATTTACGCCACATGTCATCCCAACTCATCGGGTTTTTGGGATTGCCAAGCGCCAACGGAATATCTGCATCAATACTTGATCCGTCCGCGAGTTCAACAACGATCCTGGCAGCCGTCTGCGCCATATCGGCAGAGGGTTTCGGTTCGACCTTCAGCAGAATATCTCGGAGGTGCGGATCGGCGATCCGCTCGTCGCAAAAATCTTCTTCCGTCGCTTCATAACCGCTTAGTCCCAATGCCGCGCAATAGGCAAGGCTAAACTTCCCTTCGAGCGGCGTCTGCGGGTTTGGTTTCCCTGCGAGTTTTACCGCCGGCTCGCTGACAACGGCTTCAATTTTCGTAATGGCCTTGCCTTTCACTTGATCCGACAAACTTCGAGCCGCATCAATCAAGGCGTGTGTTAAAAGGCATGCCGCGTAAGGTTTGAAGGTGTTTCGGGTAATTTCCCACTCATCATTGAAATCGAGAGCGGCCAGTGCCGCACCTCCATCTTGGAAGATGGCTTCAGACAGGCCGCCATCCACCTCCATAAGATCTTCCTTAGCAATAAAGCCTTCGCCCGCTAACTCCGCAGACAAAACTCCATTAAGCGCTGCCTTACCGGCATGGAACGGTTTTGACATCGTTCCAAACGAGGCACTTAATCCGCCAGTTTGTGTCGCAACCGCGCCGAAGGCGTTCCGCGCCCGAGCTTCATCAAGTCTGTAAAGCACGCTCGCCGCCGCCGTTGCACCGAACGCACCGAAGATCCCAGTGGCATGAAACCCACGAAGGTTTGCAGGCTGCCCAGCGCCATTGCCTAATCGAGCTGCCACCTCGAAACCAGTGATAATTGCCGAAAGAATATCCGACTCACTTGCACCAAGATGAGTTCCCACCGCCAGGGCAGAAGCTACCGTTGGTCCACTAACATGCGTTGTAGAGCCAACATGCGTATCGTCATAGTCGAGGCAATGCGCCATCGTGCCATTGATCATCGCTGCAGCCGCGGGTGATGCTTTTCCGCCAAGCAATACCTGCGCATCACCCTTCGTACCCCAATTCATTGCGACATTGCGCACCGCCGCTTGCGCTTCTTCATTGCGTGCACCGAGTGCCACACCACACCAATCAACAAGGCACATTTTCGCGGCATCCAATATTTCACTTGGATAGTTACGTCCGATCGCGGACCCAACGAAGCGACCAGCTTCCAATGCATTTTGAGTTTCCGTAATGCTCATTGTCCCATTACCCCTATTTTTTTCAGGTCAGCAATCTGATCTTCAGAATAACCCAATTCAGCAAGAATTTCGTAATTGTTTTGGCCGAGCCTCGGTGCCGGGCTGCGTTTACTTTCCGAGAGGCCCATACCAGCGAGAGGATTACCAATCTGCGCAATCGTGCCTTCACCAGGGGCGTCAATATACTCGATAAGGCCCCGATGCTTAACGTGCTCGTCAACCAACGCTTCGCCCGGCGTTAATATTGGACAAATTGGCGCGCCAATATCCGTTAGTTCTTTGACAATTTGGTCTCGCGTCCGCGCCGCACAATAATCTGTCAAAACCTGACAATAGATTTTACCCTTTTCGCCATGCGTCGTGTGCCTATCGGCAGGACTTTCGTCTTCATCGATCAGATCGGTCCGTTCAATAATAGAGCAAAATTCCCGCCAAAGTTTTGCCTCCAGCAAAGAAATCGCGACGCCCTTTCCATCCTTGGTAGTATAGTGGTTGTAACGCGGATTGCCGCCATAGGATTCGACAACCGGCTTGCCGCTGTATCCAGCCTGCGTTGCCATGCCACTACTCAAGGCAATATTCGCCATCGAGAATAGACTATCGAACATTGAGCAGTCGACGAACCGTCCTTCGCCCGTCTGCTGACGCCGCATTAGAGCAAGCAGAATACCAATCATCGCAATCGCCCCCGCGGAATAATCAGCCGCCTGGAACAGCGGCACTTCAGGCACCCCAAGGCCGCGCTCCAAATTAGTACCCATGATTCCAGTCATGGCTTGAATAACCAGATCATGCCCGGGGATGGGCGCCAATGGACCATCTTGGCCGAAGCCAGTGATTGAGCAGTAAATTACTTTTTCGTTAAGTTTCTTGCATGTCTCATAATCTATACCCAGCTTCTTAGTCACGCCCACTCGATAAGATTCAAGAACAACATCTGCACCCGAAATCAGTTTATGCGCAATAGTTTGCGCCTCCGGCTTCGCCAAATCTAGCGCTATGCCGCGCTTATTACGGTTCACACTATGGAAATAGGCGCTAGTCGTCTCATAATTCGGCGGATTATGACGTGCACCATCCCCAATATCCGGTTGCTCTACCTTTATAACCTCGGCACCAAAATCCGCCATCATCTGCGTAGCCCAAGGGCCCGGGAGCAAACGGCTGAAATCAACTACCTTAATGCCCGACAAGACAAACTCCGGCGACATCGTATTCGCTATGCTCATACGACCTACTCGCCCTTAAACTTTGCGTCACGTTTCTCCAGGAAAGCGCCAATACCCTCCTTGCGATCCGCACTCTGATAAATGGATGTTACAATGAAACGCTCGTAATCGATGGCCGAACGCAGGTCCATTTGCATACCGTTATAAACCACGCGTTTCACCCATGCGAGACTAAGAGGTGCTCGCTGTGCAAGAACACCGACCATTTCCTTTGCCTTCGCAAGAGCCCCACCCTTAGGTGTCAATTTATTGATTAAGCCAATTCGATACGCCTCATCTGCCGGAATTGGGTCCGCCATCAACATAATCTCCAACGCATTGCCGACGCCGACGAGGCGCGGGAGTCGTTGCGTCCCGCCAGCGCCTGCCACGGTACCAATCTTAGCACTGGTAATGGCGTAACTCGATCCTTCTGCACCTACCCGCATATCGCACGCCAAGACAAACTCTGCACCACCCGTCATACAGAACCCCTCTATTGCAGCAATTACCGGAACTTCCAATTCTTCTAAACCGCGAAGCAGTTGTTCCCAGTTTTTCATATAATCGACGACGCTCTTCGGCCCACTCAACGCTAAAGCCTCATTCAAATCGGCACCGGACGCGAAATATTTCTCTCCGCCAGTGACAATCACGCCAAAAATGTCTGGATCGGCTTCCGCAGCCTGTGCAGCTGCTAGCACCTCTGCCATAGTCGCGACACTAAACGAGTTTCGGCTTTCGGGCCGGTTCAATGTGACAATGCAAGCAGGGCCTTCATTTTCAACAATAATATTTTCGTAAGCCATGGAACTACTCCAATTTGTCTCTCGACCCTCAGGCCTCTTTATGAAAATCTATAATTAGACGATTGATATCGTCCGCCCCCTCAAACATTGCCCAATGGCCAACATTCGGTAGCACATGCACTTTCAGGTTTGGAACGTGTTCACGAATGAGACCAGCACGGTGCTCAATGCTTGGAAACGCTGTTGGGTCGTCCTCGCCGTAGATAAGCTGTGCCCGACAACCCGCCTTGCCTAGATTGATCGGTAAAATCGGTTGCGCGCTAACATTTCGACTGTTGAATTTTGCGCGACCAACATTGTCGTGTTGCATATCCAGCACGTCTTCGTTGATAGATTCCGGGTGTTTTAACATTAATTGCAAAAGGTTGTGCTTAAGTGCGTGCCTGTAGGATTTAGGATCGTCCTTCACATCGCTATATCGAATGAAGTCCAATCGGGGCCTTCCCTTGATGGAAAATCCGCCGGGCCCTATCACGGACATTGCCCGCACTTTCGAGCCGAAATGGGCGGCGATCGAACTGCCGCACGCGCCACCGAAAGAAAACCCGGCAATACTGAAACTCTCGTAGTCTTTTACAATCCGGTCCACAGACGCGATAAAAACACGTAAATATTCGTCAGGCGTCAATCCATAGTCAACCTGCTCGGACTCGCCATAGCTCGGTGCATCGATGGCGCGAACGTCGAAATGCTCACTCAAAACATCAATATTGCGGATCCAATGCGTCCAAGAGCCCATTCCTCCGTGAAACAACAAAATAGGATGTCCCTTCCCCTTTTGTTTCACGTTTAACCGAACGCCTTCGGCAAGGGCTCTATCTTTATCCCAACCATCCGGCACTCGCTTCTGGTCCATTCCACTCTGGCTCCTATTTCCATATCCGCATGGCCTGTTGTGGCCAAGACGGTACAACAACGACGTAACGCCGCCCAGCAGGCGGCGCGGTTCGGAAAGGATATAGAACGTGACGGAAAGTTTTCACGGTAGGACAGTTCTGATTCCAGGCGGTGGAAGGGGTATTGGCTACGCCGCGGGCGCGATGATGGCAAAACAAGGCGCGAAGGTCGTCTTAGCGGATGTAATGGGTGACCGCGCAATCGAGGCGGCGGCTAAGCTAAAAGATGACAGCGGTGCCGAGACGCTCGGTATTGCCTGCGATATTACGGATATGACAGCTGTCCAGAAAATGATCGCTGAAACAGAAACCACACTCGGTCCCGTTGATATCATGGTCAATACGGCCGCGATTGTAGCCGACAAGACATTTTTAGAATCAACACCCGAAGACTGGAAGCAAATGTTAGACATCTGCCTCTATGGTTCGATGAACGTTATCCATTCAGTTTTGCCAGGTATGGTCGACCGCGCATACGGCCGCATCGTATGCCTGGCCTCAGATGCAGCTCGAACCGGACAAGCTCGGCATTCTTACTACGCCGCAGCGAAAGGTGGGGTGATCTCACTTGTGAAGTCCGTTGCGCAAGAAGTCGGCCGAAATGGCGTCACTTTGAACGTGGTCTCACCCGGTGCTACAGACACCGAACTCCGCCAGGGCCGTGAAAAGGAGGTTTTGGCGTCTATCGGTGAGGAACGATTCGCCAAGCGTGAACAAGCCATCCTTCGCATGTACCCAACCCGACGTCTTGGGCAGCCAGACGACATCGCAGCGGGCATTGTTTATCTTTGCGGCGACGGTGCATCCTGGGTGACCGGCCAAGTCCTAAGTATCAACGGTGGGTTCGCAATGGTGTAAAAGCAGACGCCCCATACTGAGATTAAGACGCGCTCTAAACACGAAAGAACTAAGATGGAATTCGAACTATCAACCGAACAAAAGCTGATCCAAGACTCCGCGCGAAGCATGATGGAGCGGGACGTTCAACCAATCTTGGACAAGCATAACCCAAACCAGTCGCTACCCAAAGCGGCGATGTTGGAGATATTTTCTCATCTCAAAAATATGGGATTGATGGCGCCACGCCTGTCGGAGAAAGACGGAGGATCCGGCATGTCCATGCTGAACTATGGTCTGATCTATGAGCAGCTACCACCGTTCCTCGCCATTGGGGTCATGGGGCACGAATGCACCATTGCGCGTATCTTCGCCGAGGCAACGGAAGAACAAAAAGAGATGTTCCTGCCGGAACTCTTCGAGGGTAAGAAAATTACTGGAACTGCCACGACGGAACCAGGGGTCGGCTCGAACCCTCGCGAAGTTGCAACGCGCGTCGTCGAAGACGGTAATGAGTTAGTAATTAATGGCCGCAAGATGTGGTGCAGCAATGCCAGCATTGCCGATATCATCAACGTAACCTGCGCCGACGGATCGGACGACAGGGGTGCCAATCTGCGCCGAGTTGTCGTTGAGACCGACAATCCAAATATGGAAGTAACTGAGATTGATACGATGGGTCTGAAAATGGGACATCTATCGGAGATCGCCTTTGAAGACTGCCGGGTTCCTGCGGTCAATACTTTTGGCTCCGCTGGCGATGCTGCGCGCCTGTTGACCATTACCTGGAATGGGAACCGACCACTCTGTGGTCTCGCAGCCACACACCTTGCGCAAAAGGCGCTTGAGAAAGCCACCGTTTATGCCGGAGAGCGTACACAATTCGGTAAAGCCATCGGTGGACATCAACTTGTGCAAAAACTGCTTGCCGATATCGAAACAAACGTCGTGACCAGCCGCCTTCTTTGCTACTATGCGCTCGACGCTTTGGATAAAGGCGATCATACAAATGGCATATCTGCGATGGCGAAACGCTATGCAACAACGGCTTGCGAACAAGCAGTTTCAATGGCGATGCATGTGCACGGTGCAATGGGCATTGCCGAAGAAACAGGACTGGAGCAGCTTTATCGTGACGTCCGAATGCTGCCTATACCGGATGCAACGAATGAAATTCTAACCTTAATTCAAGGTAGAGAACTGACCGGCATGGCGGCATTCCGCTAATAAGGATTAGACGATGCATCCTCTCGATGGAATTACCGTAGCCGAACTCGGTGGCCGTTATGCTGCGGGTGCATGCGGCACACTCTTGGCGCAACTTGGTGCCACAACTCTATACGTCGAAGGTATGGGTCTGCCCGGCGATAAATGGGCTCATCGCGCTACATTCGCGCTTGGGAAGGAACCGGTGAACCTCAATCGGAGGCAAGCCGCGATCGATGCGGCGGACGTTATTATTACATCCAGCGATATCGACGGCGATAAAAGTGAATATCCAAATGCCATCCATATTGACCTTACTGCGTTCGGTCACTCGGGCCCACTGGCGGGGAAACCTTATTCCGACGCGCTAATCCAGGCGTTAACCGGCATTGCCGACACTAATGGTCAGGAGGGCGGCGGCCCTTTCGCTGCCGGCGCACCGATCCTCGAATACGAAGCGGCGATTTATGGCGCAGCCGCGGCAGTGGCAGCGTTGCGGGTTCGCCGTCTTGGTGGACCTAACCAATTAGCCGACATTTCACTCTTCGATTGCGGGATTAATTCCCTTCCTACATATTTACCGGCACATCACGCTGGAAAAGTACCGGTTCGCGAAGGCAACCGGCATCCGCTTGTCGTGCCCTGGAATAGTTTTTCAACTAGCGACGGCGATGTTCTAATCTGCACAGTCTCGAATGATCATTTTTCAATTCTTTGCGGAGTTATTGGGCGCCCCGACATTCCCGAGACGATCCTCGAGAATAATGACAGGGTTGCAAACCGCGACATGATCGAAGAGGCGATCACTTGCTGGACGAGTTCGCACACAGTCTCCGAGTGTATGACAGCACTTTCGAAAGCGGGGATTGCAAGTGGACCAATCACTATCATTGACGACTTGCCGGCCGAGGCAAACCTGGTCCACCGCAAAAGCATCATTCAGGCCAAGGACGGTACGCACGATTTTCTCGCCAAAACGCCGTTCTTAACCAATGACGCCTGGTCCTCCGTAGTAGCAGACACAGTGAAACCTAACGACAGTGGCGAGATACCTTCGGGTAACGGCGCTTTGGGCGGCAACGGCGGTCCCATGCTGCCACTCGATGGAATTCGCGTCATCGAGTTTGGACAGTTCACAACAGCGCCTCTCTGTGCCCGCCATCTTGCTACGCTTGGCGCCGAAGTCATCAAAATCGAACCTGTGACCGGCGACGTTGCCCGTCAGTGGAACCCAGCGCGGGACGGCATTGGCTACTACTTTATGTACTCGAATGCGGATAAACATGCACTCGCTGTCGATATGCGCGACAAAGAAGGCTGGAACATAGTGCGTGATCTCATCGCTTCTGCCGACGTAATTGTTCAGAATATGAAACCAGGCTCGCTCGACCGGCTCGGTTTTGGTTGGAAGGACGTGCAGCAATTTAATCCCCGCATGGTCTGTGTCGGCATATCTGGCTTTGGAAGCGATAGTGCTTATGAAGGCCGTCCAGCCGTGGATACGATTGTGCAAGGCGGCTCTGGCATCATGGACCTTACTCGCGATGACGGCGTGCCGCTGTCCACCGGTATTTCCTACTCCGACATTACCGGCGGTCAACTCGCAATGCTATCGGTCATCGCCGGCCTAGAACTGCGCGAGCGCACCGGGAAAGGCATGAACTACGATATCTCAATGCAAGATGTAACCTCTTGGGTGACGGAAACTACCTGGAATATCTCACCTAAACAACGCGGCCCGAATGGTGCAGCAGTCGAATGCAGCGATGGTTATGTCTGGATGGAAAATCCCAGCGGCGCAGACGGCATCGAAGCAAAATTGAAGACACGGGCCGCGATGTTTGCCGGTCTTACACCCAAAGGTATCAAATTGGCACCGATCCTTAATGTGCGCGAAGCGGCAATCCACCCGCAAACACTGGCGCGCGGACTAATCGTGGACGGGGAATGGGAGACCGGGCCGTGGCCCCTACTCGGCTCGCCAATGAAACTTTCGAAGACACCACCGCGTGTAAAGCGCCCAATCAACCGACCAGAAAAACCGACGTCGGACGTATTGGCCAAGTTCGGCATCCTCCGCGGAAAGGCAGCAGAATAAGTCTATGGGCGCCATCTGTTACAAAGAGACGCCTCCAAAAGCGATGTTTAGACCTTTGCTGAAAAATCCAATACCTGAACCGGCATCTGGCAAAGCACTGATCTGCCTGCATAGGTTATTAATTTGTCAGACAAATACGGCACAGTCATTGTCCTGAGGTAGGAATAAATACATCCTGTTTACCGACCGAAACGCTGCAAATTAGTTCTGACCACAAACAATCAAACTAGCTAAGTCTCAAAGCACTTTGCAGCCCCGAGAGACCGGGCTAAAATCGG
>MDSX01001136.1_pt1 | contig 10046 bp, 7 predicted proteins | sample 811141 | NCBI WGS metagenome assembly MDSX01 (sample SAMN05326642, study PRJNA326480) | marine metagenome | isolation source: seawater | place: Atlantic Ocean: South East | collected 2010
CGGCATTTTTCCCATCTCCTTTGCCAGTTTGTTCCGGCTTACCCCCTGCTTCACTTGAAAGGTCTTATACTCTTTGGCGATTTAAATCTGATTTCCAATTGCATTTGTCGTATAATTTATTGCCGTTTCAATTGAAAAAGCGATTATTTTTCGATTTTTACACATGTCGTATAATTAATTCTTTCAATAGGAGTTCGACAACGCCGAGAACGATTTTAGTAAAATTCTATAGATTTCAATCGGTGCGTGAAATTTTCACGAAATAGGAACATTTTCAATATAAATTACATTCTTTATCACGTTATTTTGTACGTTTCAGGTGGCGAACGTCGATCTCCAAATATCTGAAATCAGCAGAAAGAGCAGCTTTTGTTTGTTGTTTTACCAAAATATAACTTCTCAAAAAAGCAATTAGATTTTGCATTTTTCAATTGGAAAAAATAAGTTTTAACCGTCGTATAATTTGGTGAATGAACATCTTGATGTAGACCCATTCTTTCGGAGGGGTATGCGTCAAGCCCCCATTATACATGTGCGTGGCATTGAAGCAAGTATCGGCCAGGCTTTCGTTGAACGAATACTTCGCACCAATGCTCATCTTGTCATTGGTAGCAAGCACTTTGAAGAGATTTCAAAACAATTCTCAACTGAACTCGAATACAGTGAAGGAGAACTTCATTCTTCAGATGAACTCCCCATGGGTGAAGGGCACCGCCTCCTCCTAATTGGCTTAGGGCCATTTGGCGAAGAGGCTGACGGTGAAATGGATTTGGAAGTAGATGGGCTTGAAGTGGCTCTGATGACCCCAGCGAGCAGTGAACTTGAAGTTGACAGCGAATGGCTGGATTCCCACATTATTGTCCATGATGTCCTCACCAGCAATCCAGATTCAACGTGGAGTTCAGATCTTTTCCAAAACTGGATGGAACAACTTCATGCCAAGAATATTCCTTCTCCAAGCAGCGATGCTCTACATTGGTGGGTAAGTGAGGTCGATGTGGTTGATGCTTTGGTACGTATTTTATTGAGTGACGAACCCTTTCCGTCCGAATTGAAAGTCTCCGGTCGCAGGGCTTGGAATCAGTCTCAAACCCTTGAGGAACTGTCGCTTCTGTATTCGCGAACAATGGCCGGCCGAACTGGGGATTTTGGCATTGAACATCTTACAGCAGCACCCACGCCTACCATCGAAGTTCGAACATTGAATGCTTCCTCGACAACCCCGATGAGTGTTGAGCAAAATGCGCAAATACGCCCCGACCTTTCACCACTTCACGATTTATTACATCGGATAGATGGTGATGGGTGGAGGCCACTTGTGCCTATTCGAACCGCATTGATGCATTCACTTGCTGGATACATTCAGCGAAACTAAAGTGTTTGGTTTCCACCTTCAGGCAAGGTGCTTAGTGCAGTAACATTTCCAACCAATGTCGGGCCATTCATGAACGTCCCCATAATACCGGTATCGCCGCTTGGGTTGTGTGAGAGTGAGAGCCATGGACGTCCAAAAGCATCAATTTGCATGTCAATGAAATCTCCAAATCCTCCGCATCGCTCATACCCGCATGTAGGACTCGCATTGTCAAGTGGGTCATTTGGAGCGTTCAGCTGCACAGTTGTAATCAGCGGAGTTTGATTGAACGCATCAGTGATGACTGAAATATAGCCATGCCATAATCCGTCACCTTCCGTTCCAATATAGCCAAAGGCAACTCTTCCGGGATCACCAGCAATCACAACAGGGAAACCTGTACCGCTAACGTGGTTGGGCGCAATCATAATTGCATCCGACCAAGTGTTTGCATCATCTACAGAATAAGAGAAGTAAGGTAAATCGTCAATACCCATCCACATCGCATAGACATTGCTTTCACTGTCAGTGTCGACTTGAGCCTCTTCAGCATTCCAGGTATCTGCCGTCCCGGATTCCTCGGTTGGTAAAACGTGCTCAGTCCAAGTAATGGCGCCATCGACGGTTTTGTACATTGAATAACCTTGTCCATCGCAACCTTTCTGGCCTCGGTAGAAATTGCCATTTTCAGCACCGATTATGTGTGCTGAGAGTCCGCCGCTCTGACAATCGACAGGGGCACCTGGTAGTTCTGGCCCCCAAGTAAGTCCTCCATCTTGACTTTGTGAGCATAACGGTGAAGGGTAGTTGCCGTTGATACAGAAAACCCAAAGTGTTTCATGCAGAATTCCCCCATACGGCGAGGAAGCAATTGTTTGATGATCTTGCACTGAATATGAGGTTGCAACAGATGGGCCAAACCAAGAGTCTCCTTCATCATCGCTCCATTCCACTGTCATTCCAAGCAGAGCATGCATATCGAATTTCATAATTCGGTCAGTCCATGGGTCGACATAGACATACGGGTCATTTGAGTTTGCAACAGGAAGTACGGGGCCATAGACGTTCTGGCAACTAAAGTCACTCAAGCTTGTCATCTCGATCATATTACTGCACTGGACAATAGCAGTGGACCCTTGAGGTCCATTTCCATAACTCGTGAAGTAAATATTGTCAGTTGAAGTGATTCCCATTGTAGGTTCAAATGTAGAAAATCCAGTACTGTAGTATGTGCCTTGGCTAAAGTAAGGGATATTGTTTCCACCGAGAACAGTGGTGTTGTTCATGGCATTGATGCCACCGGGATAATGATACCATGTTCCGGTTGGCAAACCTTGTTCAAAATCAAAATAGCCATTTTCTTCCATTTCGTTACCTGCAGTCTCTTCAGCCCCAAAGCAACCGGACAGAGGCATTAAAGCCATTAATATCGTAAGTAGTATTGCCATTTTCTTATTGTTCATCATTCTCACTCCTTTGGAAAATATCCGCTCCAAGAATTGGAAGTAAAACGCTTGCATCACCTTCAACGCAAATATTCGGGGCTTCAGGACGCATCTTGCCCCAAGAAATAGCTTCTCGTAATCGTGCGCCAGAAAGGCTTCCGTCATGTTCAGGTGCGGTAGTGATGTAGACTGCAGCATCCAGTCCCCCACGATATTGATTCCACCAAATAACGTGATGTTTGGAAATGCCTCCACCGACCATCAAGGCGTTCGAAATATCGACATCCCAAGTCAAGTCACTCATAACTTGCTCATCTGCAAGTGTGTCAATATGGAAATTTCGGTGCTTTTGGCGTAACATAAACAACTGTGCTCCAATTGATCCGTCGGTGATTCCAGGAATGACGATTGGAATCTTGTGTTTGTATGCCCAATAGATGAGAGAATCTGGGGTTCCAATTCTCTTACCCAATTCCCAAACCAGATGTATGGAGCCAAAACCGAGCCACGCATCGGCACCGGTTTTTCCGGTTTGTTTCAGCCGATCTTGATACATTTCTTCTAAGACAGGCGTCAAAACATCTTCGATGATTTCTCCATATGAAGAGTTCGGAACAATGACATTTCCGAGACGCATGAGAGCGTGTTCGCCCAGTTCAATATCATCGAGTTCAAAGGCTCCGTGATAGTAATGTTTGTGCGAGCGAGCAATGTCATGGTCGAGCATTCCGCAAGTTGTGGATACCACATTGAACATTTTTTGTTTGAGTGCCTCGACAAAGAATCCTCGTGTTCCTGTAGCGCAAAGGCATGCAGGGAACGAGAGCCAGTTGCACACCTTGGTTGCATCCCCGTCAACATCGTCAACTTGCTTTTTCATATCCAAGAGAATATCCCTCGCAGTTGCTAATTTTGTAGCAGTGAATCCTCCCGCACTGGTCATTTGGTCGAGCAGTGAACGCGGCGATGAAATTTCAGAAAACTGATAGTCTACGACAGGTATGTCAAAGTCACCAGGTTGAATCGCCATGGTATACCCATTTACCCTTCCTTCAAGAACTTGCCCACACCCGTAGGGTGTGCACTCCTCACAGGTGCTGTTCCAATTCAAACAATCGGTCTCGCAGTCGAGCGGCTTCTTCAAAATCAAGATTTTTTGCTGCAACTTTCATTGCTGCGCGTAATTCTGATAGTAAATCTTGTATTTGCGAGGGTTCAAGGTCTGAAAGGACATCATCCGGCTCATCATATGTCAATTGAATATTCGATTTTCCAATTGAAGAATTACCATTCAATCCACGCGAACCATCTTGCCCTGCACCGGCCGCCCATGAACCCGCTCCAATGTTGAGATTCTTGGCCCAGTCGCCATCTTTTCTGCCGCCTTTTTTCGCTACTAATCGCCGAGTCCCATCCATAGACGTCGAGGTCCCTGAAATGAGGTCGTCAATGTTTGAATTCATTTTCGGTAAAGCCTTCGTGATGGTCTTCGGCGTGATATTGTGCTTCTCATTGTAGGTTTGCTGTCGTTCACGTCTTTCCAGCGTTTGTTGGATTGAGGCACGCATGGCAGGAGAAATACTGTCGCCATACAGCAGAACATGCCCGTTAATGTTTCGAGCTGCACGACCAATGGTTTGCAGCAGACTACGCTCATTTCGAAGAAAACCTTGACGATCTGCATCAAAAATTGCGACCAAACTCACCTCTGGAATGTCGAGTCCTTCTCGAAGTAGGTTTATTCCGACGATGACGTCAATATGTCCAATACGCAATGCGTTGATGATTTCAGTTCGCTCAATCGTATCAATTTCTGAATGTAGGTGATGCGCTTTCACGCCCATGTTGTTGAGGTACTCAGCAACTTCTTCAGCGAATTTAATGGTTAACACGGTTACTAAGGTCCGTTCACCTTTCTTTATTCGTTCATTAATTTCAGAGAGTAAATCGGCTACTTGTCCGCTTGTCGGACGAACTTCAATTTCCGGGTCGAGTAAACCAGTTGGGCGTATCTCCATTTTTGCGATACCATCAATTTTCTGGACCATGTGATACAAACTTTCACTGTCAGGGTGTTTTTTCTCAATATCCGCCTGTCCAGCTCCACCACCTGATTTTGCGTGCAGTAAACCGTTCGGGAGTGGTTGGTTGGTAATTTCGCACAAGTGTCGCAATTCGCGTTCCCCGGGTGTTGCAGAAACATAGACCATCTGGGGGATTAATTTTTGAAATTCAGGAAGTTTCAACGGCCGATTATCAGCCGCAGTTGGGAGTCGGAAACCATGTTCGACAAGGCTTTCTTTCCTTGAACGATCTCCGTAATACATTCCTCCCACTTGTGGTAATGTTACGTGCGATTCGTCCATGATGACGAGAAATTTATCCGGACTGCCGTGAAACTGCTTAGCACAGGCTGCAAAGAAATCCAGAAGACAATACGGCCGTTGACCACGCTCACGTCCGTCGAAGTGGAGAGAATAATTTTCCATCGATCTGCAGTGTCCTATCTCTCGAATCATTTCGAGATCATAGCGGGTGCGTTGTTCAATTCTGTGCCGTTCAAGTTCTTGTCCAAGGCTTGAATAGTGCGCTATTCGGTCATCCAATTCATCCTCAATTGAACCCAATGCGGCCTCGTAGCGTTCGGGGCTGGTCATGAAGAACTCCTTGGGATGTATCCATGCTTCGTCAAGCGTATCGAGCACTTCCCATGTTACTGGGTCACAAACCTGGACTTTCGTAACGCCATCAAAGTCGAATTGTATTCGCAGAGGGTCGTCTCGGCTGGGCATCCAAACATCGAGCACTTCCCCGCGTAAGCGACATTCGCCTCGAGACAAATCCGTCGTTGAGCGTTTGTATTGCAAGATAATCAATTCTTTGAGTAAATCACTGGTCTCGATATTCTGTCCGACATGAACTCGGACGTGATATTCAAGGAATGTTTCAGGAGGATTAAGACCGTAAATACAGGATACTGAAGATACGATAACACAGTCGGGCCGGGTGACGAGAGATGCGACTGTAGCGAAACGTTCCTGTTCAATGCGTTCATTGATTGAAAGTTCTTTATCGATGTAGAGATCGCGATTGGCAAGGTATGCTTCTGGTTGATAGTAGTCGTAATGGGATACGAAATAATCAACAGCGTTTTCAGGAAAATATCCTGCCATTTCCTGGTGCAATTGGCGGGCGAGAGTTTTGTTGTGGCTTATGACCAATGTCGGAATGTTCAGATGTTGAATGACTTGTGCCATTGCATATGTTTTGCCGCTTCCCGTAACACCAAGGAGAACCGCTCTTTCTTGACCTTTTTCCAATTGAGAAATCAATTTTTCAATTGCTTTTGGCTGGTCTCCTGAGGGTTCGAAATCAGAATGAAGACGCAGACGCTTCACATCAGGGTGAAGATGTTCTAATGCAGCCCCGCCCAATGCTTTTGACAGGTCGAATGGGTCACGCTCGGTTAGATCACCGAGCCCAACATCGAGGTTGGCCCTTTTTTCAAAGGCGCCGTCATCATCCCATTGCTTAACGATAAACTCACCTCCAATGTCTTTCTAAGCAAGTCAACGGGTATTCAACTCTTTCATCATGGCAGGTAAAGTCCACCATTGACATGGATGATTGCACCCGTGATGTATTTTGAATCTTGGCCTACCAAAAAGGAAATACTTCCCGCCATGTCTTCAGGCGTGCCTATTCGCTGAAGAGGGACTTGGTGTTCACGTTGTTGTCTCTTCTCTTTTGAATCGCCTGCGAGAATGGCTGTATCGACAAACCCCGGAGCCAATACATTCACTCTTTTGCCTTCTGGACCTACCGCTTGAGCAAGTGAACGAGCCCAAGTCGAGAGCGCTGCTTTCGATGCTGAGTAATCAGCACCATGGGGGGAACCTTTGGTACCGAGCTGTGAACCGACAACAACCATTCGTGCATGCGCCGTAAGGTGGGGTTGGACGGCTTTCCATACTGAAACAGCCCCTTCGAAATTCGTTAACATTGTTTTACGAAGTGCTTCAATGGTCATTTCATCTGCAGAAACCCGATCATATGAACCGTGATTCAGGACCAAAACATCGATGCCACGCGCCATCCAAGGGTGGATTGCAAGCAATCCGACTTCCCCAGAATCGGAGCAGTCCACTTTTATCGCAAGAGCATCGTAACCGGATGAGCGTATTTCTTCCACAATCATTTCAGCAGGTTTTGAAGAGGTATTGTAGGTTAACAGTACGTCGTATCCATCTTTTGCTAAGCGTTTTGAAGTTGCAGCGCCAATTCCTTTTCCGCCTCCGGTAATCAGAGCAACGGGGCGGGACATGAAACTCCGTGGTGCCCCTCCATCATAACCTCTCCATTGGCGAACTTTGAATTGTTATCCGGAATGGAAAGAGCCGAATTTCCACACATCGTTCCTTTCAACTGTTCTTGACGGAGAGAATTTATTGGAATAAATCTTGTTTTATCGGGTAAAATTCCGTGAATGAGTTAAATTTTACAGTCTCAAATGATTTATACAACCCTACACTGCGATGAGCCAATGGTGACATCGTCAGAAGTGCTCGAGGTTATTGTTGTCAGCATGCGAGATGCTTTTCTTGCGGTAACAGTTTTTGTCGCAGCAATGGTTCTTTTATTCAGCTGGTTGCAATATATTACAGCTGGAAAGTTTGTCGATGCTATTCGAGCGAACACTCGCTGGCAACCCGTCATCGGGGCGCTGATGGGAATTACTCCTGGGTGCGGTGGAGCGATTGTAATGATGCCAATGTATGCTCGTGGATACGTTACTTATGGGACAGTAATCGCCACCCTCATCGCCACCTTGGGAGATGCAGCATTTGTCTTAATTGGAGCAGCAGTAACTGATTCCTCATTTATTGCGCCCGTTATTGCAGTTCATCTTATTTCTTTCATCGTTGGCGTTGCTTGGGGTTATCTTGTGGATGGGTTGAAGATTACACCCCGCAATCCGTTAGGAAAATACGGTCCAACTTTTGAGGAGAACAATCCTCGAGAAATTGAATCCGAAACGAATGAGGCTGAGGCAGGTGAAGTGATTGATGATCTTGGAAGAGAAGACGAAGGCGGGTTGGGATATTTCCTTCTCCACCAAGGTTACACCGTTTGGTGGATGGTGACGGCTCTTGGTCTCATCTTCGCAGTGTTATTGTTGGTTTGGAGTGCTCAGGATGCAGACTTCGAACTCGGAATTGATTACAATCCATTGACGCTTCACGGATTCATTACGTGGATTGGTTTGCTTGGAACCTCTCTCTCCGTCATTCTCTATATCTCACAGAGGAATTGGATTCGAGACGATACTGAAGCCTCAATTGGTGATAAGCTCTATTCTATGCGTGAAACTATGATTCATTCTGCAAGTGAAACTGCCTTTGTGACATTTTGGGTAATGGCTGCCTATCTCGTGTTCGAATTTTCTATGTTGTTTTCAGGGATGACCGAGGCCGATTTGGCGCGATACGGTGATGGTTTAATCGCTGTCGTTCTTGCATCATTTATCGGCCTTATTCCAGGATGCGGACCACAAATCATCGCAATTACTGCATACACCAAAGACATCATTTCCTTCCCTGCGCTTACTGCTAATGCCATTAGTCAAGATGGAGATGCATTGTTTCCGCTCCTTGTTCGACATCGAGCAGCGAGTCTCTGGGCGACGGTCCATACCACAATTCCTGCATTGGTTGTCGGTATTGCACTGATGGTGTTTGGTATTACGTTTTAATCTTAGAAATACCTATGCTTTCGGTTTCATTTCATAAACTGCCTCCACAATTACCAATTTGACCCCTTAGATTGTGAATACTTGAGTAATGGATATTCGAACCCCTCTTGAAACCTCATTTTCATCGTCTTCGTAGCCGTCACAATTAAACGCCGAATCGATATGTGAAATATGATTAAGATGTTTAAAATTCAATCAACACCTGCGAAAATTTGTCTCGGAGCCTCGGCTTTTCTGCTGTTTATTTACTCGATTAGCTTCATGTTCTTTTCCACAGAATATGTGACTGGAGGCGACACCGGTTTCGCTCTTATTGACAACGGCCTTGCAGGCATGCTTGACGAAGATCCTGCATACGGGATGGGTGGTATTGAAACAGGGTTCAATGGCGTCCTCTTCTTTGGTGTTTTCATTTCAACCATGCTCATTCTCTTTGAAGGAGCAAAGGGTAAGTGGACCATTATGCTCCCCGTAATTCTTGGCATGATTACAATGACTGTATGTATTTGGATGAACTGGAATCCTGATAGTGCAGCCAGCGAGACACCGAAATACGTTTCAATCCTCGTGACGCTGATTTACATTGGAGCCTATGCATCGTTACGGGATGAAGGTGTGAATGAGGGATTATCCGATTTCAAGCCAGGTTTGAAAGTCAATGATAAAATTGCAATGGTAGCACTCATTCTTCTTGTTTTATCAGGATTATACTATTCCTTGCGAATGATATTCACACCTGATGATGTGATTGCCCAAGGATTCCCCGCAGGCGAATCATGGGGCGATAAAATAGATGCTGCTGAAGGTATGGGTGTACCGCTACCCACGACCGTCTCAGTAACTGGCTCAATGATTCTCGTCTATACACTCTGGTCTGCATTGGTCCTAACGGATGGTGCAAAAGGTAAGTGGACCATCATGCACCCCTCTGCAATGGCCTTCATTGCTGCTACGGTGAGCACCTATGTGGGACTTGTTGCAGGTTTGGCACGAACTACAAGTGATGCAAACCAGATGGATGTTTTGACAATCCCGGTGGTTATGCTCCTCGTTCTTATTAGTTATTTCAGACTCAAGGACGAAGGCATGGAAGACGGTATGACATTCATGGGAGTACTTGAAGAAGATGAAGGAAAGTTCACCAATGCGTTGTTAGGCCTCGCACTGATAGTCGGTTTATTGACCATGATCAACGAAGTGTTGCTCGCTTGATTCAAAGAATACAGTTTGTCTTTGAGGTATGTGAGGGCAAAACCTCGACATAATGTTAGGCTAAATGCTCGCAATACCCATTGACATACAGTTCATGCGTCGGTAGGCTATGACAAAGCCCACTGAGAGCCCTCTGATGAGGTGAAAACGAATCAATGGGTTAGTGCTGTGACCCTCTGATTCGTTAGAATAAGGATTGAACCAGCGATAGATTCAGTTGGCAATCACGTGGAGCAGGAGGCGTGGTTTCATCGCATCGTGTTCCCTTGAACAGCAAGAAAAG
>MDSX01068230.1_pt1 | contig 10044 bp, 9 predicted proteins | sample 811141 | NCBI WGS metagenome assembly MDSX01 (sample SAMN05326642, study PRJNA326480) | marine metagenome | isolation source: seawater | place: Atlantic Ocean: South East | collected 2010
AAGGTGTTAATTCATATAGATATTCAACTTTTTCTTGTAAATATTTTACAAAATCATCTGGCGAAGGGGCATCTCCAGTTGCCTCTTTTATCAAAGCAGATGGTTCAATTATACTACCGCGAGAATGTACATTTTCTCGCATCCATTCTAGTAATGGTTGAAAATCTCCATTTCTTATTTGCTCATCGTGATTAGGTAATTCTTTACGTGCAGCATTCAGTAATTGAGCAGAGTATAGATTCCCAAGCGTATAAGTAGGGAAGTATCCAAATGCTCCAAATGACCAATGTATATCTTGAAGCACCCCTTGAGTCCTATTTGGAGCTCTTATACCTAAGAATTCTTCATACATATCATCCCATACGTCAGGTAAGTCGTCAACTTCAATTTCTCCTGAAATCAATTTCTTTTCTATTTCATATCTTATCATAATATGTAGATTATATGTGGCTTCATCTGCCTCAACTCGTATTAGACTAGGCTCAACAAAATTTACTGAACGCCATAGATCTTCTGCAGAGACGCCTTTCATTTGCTCTGGAAAGTGTTCTTTCCATATTGGTAATGACCATTCACAAAATTCTCTCGAACGCCCTATTTGATTTTCCCACAAGCGACTTTGACTTTCATGAACTCCTAGACCATTCGCTGAACCAGCGGGTTGAAAATCTAAATGCCTCGGTCTTCCCTGTTCGTATAATCCATGACCAGTTTCATGCATTGAACCGTATAATGAACCGAAAGGATCTGTTTCATCATATCTGGTTGTCCATCTTACATCATCCGGATTTGGCCCCCCACAGAATGGGTGTGTTGAAGCGTCCCTTCTACCTGCCTGAAAGTCAAAACCTATTGCTTCAGAAATAGACTGCGACAGTCCTTCTTGTCCTTCTTTACTCCAAGTATTATCATGAATCCATGACATATCAGGTTTTTTCCCCTTCTCGATGACTCTTTTGACAAGCGGTGCGACATTTTCTCTCAGGCCGATAAATAATGGATCAACTTTGGAAACTGTCAGTCCTGATTCGTATAAATCAAGAAGTGCGTCATATCGAACATCATCATATCCTAGATAATCTGCTTTTTGCCTAGACATTTCTACCATTTTAACTAGATCATCTCTAAAAATAGAAAAGTCATTTTCAGCTCTTGCTCGAGTCCAAGAAATTTGTGATTTCGATTTATGCATAGCCATTTCAGCGACAAAATTAGTTGGTAATTTAGTTGCTTTATCATAAGAATCTCTAGCTAATCTAATATTCCCCATCTGTATTTCATCTAAATCATTTCTTTCTTCTAATGCCTTTAGTAACTCTCCAATTCTTGGATTAGTTAATTTTTCATGGCCCGTTCTTGAAATCCAAGAGAGTTGCTCAGCTCTCAGTGAAGCGGCTTTTGGCGGCATTAAGACTTCTTGATCCCATCCTAATAACCCTCCAATTTGGTTAACTAAATCAATATCTTTCAATCTTGTTAATAACTCTTCATAATCATTCATAGTTTACCGCAATCAATACTATACATCAAACCCTTTGATTATCGTTCTCTAATTGCTACATTTTGATTCTCTATTTGAGACTTATATCCCGAACCATTCTCTGAGGACAAATCCTATCATAAATGAAATACTAGTTACTACAAATAAGATAACTGTCATTTCTGTAAATCTTTGCTTAAATGACTGATCTTGCGCCACAGAAACATAGAAATTAAATTTAGCAATTATTAACACTCCAATAACCAGTGTTAAACAAAGTGCTTGAAGATGTGGTTCAAGGCCTAGTATCATATTACTATCATCATCTAATAATAAATACGGAGTGATAAGAAGTAATACTGTAGAGAGATATGCTACTCCAGTAAAAAATGCAGCCTTTATTGGTGAGCGTTCAGAACTTTCTTCTTTAGTTGCCAGGAATTCAGATGCTGCCATACTAAATGATGCAGCAATTCCAGTTACTAATCCAGCCAATGCAACAATTTTCAATTCTTGAAACGCCAGAGTAAGCCCTGCAAGGGCTCCTGTTAATTCTACTAATGCGTCAGAAAGTCCCAGTATAATGCTACTTAGATAATTTAGACTATCTTCTTCTAAAAGTGAGAGAAGTTTTTCTTCATGTTCGTCTTCTTCTTTAGCAATATCATCTAACCCTAAATCACGATACTCTTTTGCAGCACTTTTCTCTATTTTTTCCATAAGTTTTAAAGAAAAAGTAAGACCAAATAATATCGAAGTCATAATATGAAATTTAACTCTAATTTTTGATGCACCGACGTCAATACCTGTACTTTTTCTTAGAATATTATAGTGTGCACTTTCTTGAATTGCAATTTTTGTCAGTATATCTTTATTTTTTTTGTTTTTTTGACTTTTTGCAAGTTTCTTATAGACTTCTGCCTCAGTGATTTCCATACGTTGGAGCCGAACTAAACGCTTTCTTCTTTCACTATCCATGATCATTGTCCAGATGTTGGAGTTATTCAAGTAATCTATCACCCTATCATTTTCTATTAAATTATTTTTTATTTAATTATAAGCCATCATAGCAAAGACTCATGAGTAATACAAATGACGCGAGTTCCGTGCTTAACAGGTCCCTGACTCTATGTTTAGCACTGTTAATTCTCACTCCAATGTTATCTGGTTGTTTTGGTAACGATGTATCAGAGACTCTAGTTGAAACATCTCATTGGCTTCCAGATGTAGAAGATAGATCGGACTTGCAGTATCGTGATGACGACGTATTTAGTCGTGTATCGGTAAATGGTTCTTATGAGATTGGAGAAGTAAAGTCGATTTATGTCGCAGTTCCTTCAATTACTTCGAGTGATGGTGGTGCTGGAATTACTGGCAGTGCTGAAGTTCATCTAGGATTGTGGTTACCTATTATAGACGGATGCGATTATGATTCGGCAGAAGTCTCTGAAGATTGCCAAGTTCCAATAATTTCAGAAATAGGTCCTTATTATGACGACGGCGATGTAGACGCTCTCACTCCTGCTGATAGATTGGGAAGATTTCTAATTGAAAATTTTGTTCCTCATGGTTATGGGGTTGCTCAGGTTAGTGTATTTGGAACTGGAGAAAGTAATCATTGTATGGATTTAATGGGTTCTGATGAGCAAAGAGGAATACATGCTGCAGTTGAATATCTAGGTACAGCTCCCTTTTCTAATGGAGCAGTAGGTATAATCGGAAAGTCATATGATGGTTCTACTCCTTGGGAAGCTGCTGCTATGGGTTCTGAGTACCTAAAGACAATAATTCCAATGTCAGGTCTAATAGGAGCTCATGATTTAATGTGGCGTAATGGGAGTATGGAAGCAAGAGGGGCAATTATGCACAATGGAGTGTATGGAAGTTTCGGATTAGATGGAGATCTTGAAGATGCCGAAAATGCTTGTGAAGGTTATTTAGAAGGATATTACGCAGGTCCAGCTGCATACTTGTCTGGAGATAATTTAGCTTGGACGGGTAGTGACTATTGGTCTGAAAGAACTTTTCTCGATAGATCTTTAGAGAATTATAATGGTTCTATCTATATTATTCATGGTATGCAAGATTGGAATGTAGATCCTCATATGGCGTTTCCAACACACAATATTTTTCGAGATGCAGGATTTGATGTTAAGGGTCTTTACGGACAATGGGGTCACGACTACCCCGATAGGAAAAGTGGCCATGAGGGTCTATCAAGTGGCAGAGGAGCCGAAGCATTTCCATTCACTCTTAGATGGGATTGGGCTGATGATCTACTAGAATGGTTTGATTTTTATCTCAAAGAAGATGGACCTCAACCAAGATTGATCGCGGAGATTCAGGATAATATTGGAGGATGGCGAGTCGAAGCAACTTATCCTCCATTAGATCAAGAATTATTGAATTATGATATGGATGATTGTACAGTAATTGGAGGAGGAGAAACTATTACCTCCAGTTCTCAACTATCTATTGAATGTCCATTCTTTGATAAAGAAACTAGAATAATAGGCTCACCTACATTCCATGTAGAGGCCACAATCTCACTATTTTCAACCAGTGGCCACCTTTTTGTTGAAATGGTACAAGCGAGTAATGGGATGCATTTGGGCCATGCAGTAATGGATTTACGATTTCATAATGGAGGTAAAGATGGAGAAACACTTTCACCAGGTGAAACAGTAATTGCTAAAATGGAATTCTTTGGAATGGATGTAGTTATACCCGAAGGCGATGGAATAAATCTCTTAATCACTCAAACTGGTGAAGACTACATCCCCAGTCCAGTTTCGACAATGGCAGTTACTTTAGGATTAGGAGCAAGCAGTATTTTATCACTACCTGTTTCAGATAAAAACTGTAATGATCTATTTCTTCCTCCAATGCAAGAGCAGTATCCTCAATGTGTAGAGAATGAATAAAATTATTTTATTTTCATATACAATAATCCGAACTCTTGATGCCAGTCATATGTTCCGGATTGGTCATGGGTACTACTGATGCGCGAGTAAATGTCGCAGTTTCAGATCGTATTATGATACATCTTTGGGAACAAGATCATCAAGCCGATCATTATCTTGTCTCATTTGAAATGACCCGTCCTGGGATTGCAGAAGTTTGTGCACTTCATTTACCTAATGTGTCTCGAACAATGCGCGAACTAGTCACAAATGGCTTGGTTTCTGAACATACAAGGGCTGTAAGAGGAGAAGAACGTCGCCAAAAAACATGGCAATTAACAGAGGAAGGACGTAGAGAATCAAGGAATAGAATAGAAAAATTACGTTCAACTAAAGTTTTAATTAGAGATAAAAATGGAAAGTTATTAGAAATTAGAGCAGACGAAGTATCTACGAGATTACAAACAGGATTAACACTTTTACAAGTCTTGATGCATGCACAACACGAAGGAGTGTTAAATTTTGGCGATATTAGGTTCGGAGCAATCATCCGTTCTGAAGAAAAAACAAATAATCCCGGTTCTATTTCTTTATTATCAGGTGCACATTCAACATATCATGTAAGGCCTCCTGAAACTAGAGAGGTACATGGTCGATCTTCGGAGAAAAAATCAATAGATGATTGGTATAAATCAGAAATTCCAATGTTTGTACTATCAGGCATTGCAGGCTGTGGTAAAACAACTCTAGTATCTTTCTGGATAGATAATATTATCTCTTCTGGTAAAGAGATTCAGGCAATGTATTATCCATGTCAACCATGGGATTCTTCACTTGGTATAGCTACAAGTTTACTCCATAGGATAGGTATTGGCTCAGATGATGATTTTTCAGATCCATATGGAGTTTTAGAGTCATTACCATTAAAGCCAGGTGCAGCATTCAATATTGACTTATTTCGAAGGAGATTAATAGCCCATTTATCTGATGAGAAGAAATTATTACAGACTCAACCTTCAGATATTTTTGTAATATTAGATGATGTACATAATATCGGTCCCGATGGAGACCATCTTTTTGGAGCATTATTACAGATTGCAGAATCTACAACTATGCGACTATTCTTAATTTCAAGAACAAATCTCGCATTTTATGATCGTAGAGATGTCCATACTAGAGGTCGCGTTGAAGAATTAGTATTAACCGGTTTAACTCTGAAAGAAGTTGTAGAATGGCTGAATGAATTGAATCTTCCAAACAATGCTCCTGCTGAAGAAATTTATGCAGCTACTGGAGGCCATCCTTTAGCTGTTGAGTTATTAGAAATATATGGTAATACTTTACATCAAGATTGGTTAAGATTTCTCGATGAAGAAATTCTTGATGTTTTACCGGATGACCACAGGGAATTATTAGCTTTTTTAGCAGTCGCAGAAAAACCAGTCCCTTGGAAGATTTTAGCAGCTGCATCTAACTTCAATGGTTCTCCTCCAACTAATTTATTAGAACGCGGACTGATGTTAGAACTCGACGAAGGAATGTGGTTACATGAAGCACTAAGATCTAGATTATTAAGAGAAGTTGGAACTCCTCTTGAAGAAAGAGCGAAGAAGATTAATCAAATATTTGACTAATCCATATATTTTGATAGCCATTGGTCAAACATAGGCTTGGGCCTAGCCCCAGTCATTTGATCGACGGGCTGTCCATTATGGAATAAAACTAGAGCCGGAATCCCTCTAAATCCAAATTTCCCCATTGAAAGAGGATTCATATCAGTATTTACTTTTGCAATGGTAATCTCTCTCTCTTCTGCGATTTGATTCAGTATTGGAGCAATCATTTTACAAGGTCCACACCATGGTGCCCAGAAGTCTACTAGAACCCATTCACTACTACTTGTTGCCATCTCAAACTCTGCATCACTTACATCTACTACACGGCCCATACTCTAACCAACCAACTATCTCTTCTTACCCACACTAATAATAATTTGTTATTTTAAATCATAATTTTCGTAGTAACTATTGAGTACCTAGAGCTTATCGTATTAGTCAGAGGTCGTATATTATGGAGATAGCACCTAGTATATTAACTGCTGATTTTTGTGAATTAGGTTTGATAATGGATGATGTTATTTCTGCTGGAATTAAATGGATCCATCTAGATGTAATGGACGGAAATTGGGTAATTAACAAGACTATAACTTTCGGTCCAGCTTTGATTAAAAGTATTCGTCAACGTGTCGGTCCTGAGATATTTGTGGATTGCCACCTTATGGTAACAAATGCAGAAGACAATTGGGAACAATATGTTGATGCAGGCGTCGATTTAGTAATATTCCATGTTGAAGCAGTTAATGATATCCCTGAACTAATTTCTAAACTACATAAAAGAGGTTGTCAGGCTGGAGCAGTTCTCAATCCTGATACTCCTTCATCTGAGATTTTGCCATATTTGGCAGAATTAGATCTTGTTCTTGTCATGAGCGTAGTACCCGGAAAAGGCGGTCAATCATTTATGCCTGAAATGGAATCTAAAGTTCGTGAGTTTAGAAAATCTATAGATTCTCAAATTTCCTCAGGAGGTAGGAATACAAAATTGATGATTGATGGCGGAATTAAGTATCATAATGCTGCTTTAGTGAAGAGTTGGGGTATAGATATTGCAGTAGTTGGTAGTGGTTTAATAAATAAAGATGGAACAATTAAAGATAATTTAGAAAAAATCAACTCAATGCTGTAAATTGAAACAATCTTTAGCCATGTTCAAAGAGGGCGAACCTCGTAGAGAGGACATGGTTACTGAGGCGTGGATGGTATCTGAGATTCTTGGAGTGGTTCCTGATGCAGTAGTTGAGGCTACAGATTTACATGGTAGCGGTGACCACTTTCATGTTCGTGTTGTATCTAAATCGTATGATGGGATTAGACCTTTACAGCGTCAAAAACCTATATTAAATCATTTTAAGCCATATATTTCTCAGAATATAGTCCATGCGTTAGATCTAAAATGCATGACTCCTGAACAAGCATCATCAACTCTTGATACTGCTTTTGACCCTCACTCCGAGAAAAAAACAGAGTTTTTTGGAGTGCATATTCGTAGAGAAAAAAAGGAGTGAATAAGATGAGTTTTAATTGGACACCAGATGAATTACAAGAAATAGTAGATAATAACCCAATTGTGTTGTTTATGAAAGGTACACCAGAACAACCAAGATGCGGTTTTAGTAATAGAGCTGCAACGGTTCTCGGACAGTTGGAAGATAAATGGGCTAGTGTTGATGTTACTTCTGATCCTAGAGCAATACCTTCAATTTGTACATGGTCAGATTTTCCTACTATGCCTCAAATTTTTATCAATGGTGAATTAATAGGCGGCTCAGATATAGCCGTAGAAATGTATGAAAGTGGCGAACTCCAACAGATGATATCCGAAGGAAAATCTCAGTGAAGTGACTCAGATGTCGGTCGATGATGACCGAAAAAATATGTTAATCGCTTTATTCGGCTCTACTTTAATTTCTTTTGCACCATTATTTTATCAATATTCGGGAGCGAATCCTGCCACAGGTGCTTTTTTCCGAATGAGTTATGCTATACCATTTCTTGCATTAATTATATTTTTATCAAAGGCTAAAGATACTCGGAGTTCTAAATCTCGTTTATTGACCTTATTCGCAGGATTATTAATTTCTCTTGATTTTATAGGATATCATACTGCTATCGACTATATTGGCATTGGTATCGCTACTATGATTGGAAATTCTCAAGTAATAATTGTAACATTAGTTAGTTGGAAATTTCTTGGAGAAAAACCCAATAGTTCTATAATTATAGCACTACCTATAGTAGTTCTAGGTTTAGCTTTAATTTCAGGAATATGGGATGACGAACCGTACGGTGAAGATCCTTTACGTGGTGTAATTGCAGGTGTTTTTGCTGCAATATTTTACTCATCTTTCTTGATTGTATATAGGTATTCTAATAGAGAAATGGCCCCAGCTCAGAACCTTCAATTTGATGCAACAGCTGGAGCCGCAATAGGACTTTTTTGTATCGGAGTATTACCTTTGACATCTTTTGGTGTTCAGCCTATTGATTTCGAACCGACATTTCCTGGACATGGATGGTTAATTATTCTAGCAATTTGTTGCCAGGTTGCAGGATGGACAGCAATTACTTACGCTTTACCGCGCCTTCCTGGTGCTAAGACGTCATTTGCAGTATTATTACAACCAGTTTTAACAATAATGTGGGGATTATTACTTCTACAAGAACAGCCGTCTTTTCAACAGTCTACTGGAATATTACTAATTTTAGGATCAGTAATTGCAGTTACTATTTTTGGTAATACCCAAGTTACCACCGATGCCTAATTTAGGTGTACAGGGCGAGAGATATTAGCGAGGGGATGGGATGCACTCAGCAGAACCTTACGTCCCTGTACGAACTCTCATAGGAGGGGGCAATTGATAATCCTTATTGGAGAGATATCAAAAAGTAGCAAAAATATTACATTTCGAACTCTAAAGTACAGTTAATACTTCAGGACCGCCTTCGGTAACAAGTACTGTATGTTCAAATTGTCCTACATTTCCGCCGTCAACATCGCGTAATGCCTCATAAACCTCTAAAAATCGTATAGAAGTTAATTTCTTGATCATTGCTTTCCATTTTTTCTGTAAAGCCTCCTCATCTTCATTTGGGAATGGTTTCTCCAATAGCGGATATGCCCATCTTGAAGCAAAAGGAAGAGTATGATAGCGTTCTTCGATGTACCTGGCCATTGTTGCTCCAAGTGGTTTCAGTTTACCTTTTGAAAGTGCTTTACGTATTGAAACATCGCCCGTAACCCTCAAAATATTCGAAGATCCTGTTGGCGTAATATTCTCAATCATCCCAGTTTTTCCTGTTGTATTAAAAGGCTCTATTGCATATATGCCACCGACTTCGGCTTTTCCTTTAAATCCTGAATTCGGACCACAAGCATACGACGGAATTGAAGTACCAGAATGTAAATTCCATCTTTCAAGTTGATGACCGCACAAATTCCTGATAGCTTTGAAACCTGCATCTTTTGTTACTTGTTCTGCTGCTTGACCAATTTCATGCCAAGGTGTACCTGGATGCATCTTTTCAATGGCAGCATCCCTCGCCTCCTTTGCAGCTTTAATCTGTTCAGTATGTATATTTTGATTACCCACCTCAATTGTTAATGCATTATCTGCTAAGGCTCCTTTTATGTGAACTCCAACATCTAGTTTTACTAAGTCACCCCGTTCAAAAACCATTGGTTTTTCCCATCCTTCAGGAGGTACTAGATTTTGATGGCTAGGTGTGAAATGTGCAGCAATTTCGTTCACAGAAATAGTTACAGGAAAAGCAGCTTGGCCACCATGTCTTCTAATAAATCTCTCAGCAGAATCAATAACTTCTAGCCAAGTTTTCCCTTCTTGAATTTCATCTTTTATTCCTTCTAAGGTCCTTCGAGCTACGTGTCCAGCATCTCTCCACTGTTTCAAATCTGCTTCTTCGACCATTCTTGAACCTCTTTTTTTGTGACTAAACCTTCTCTCAATACCTCTATCTCGCGACTGTTGGGTGATTTACAGACCGTATGCCATGCTATCAAGGTACTGGGTACACCTCCCGGACA
>MDSX01057936.1_pt1 | contig 10042 bp, 6 predicted proteins | sample 811141 | NCBI WGS metagenome assembly MDSX01 (sample SAMN05326642, study PRJNA326480) | marine metagenome | isolation source: seawater | place: Atlantic Ocean: South East | collected 2010
ATTGTTTGCTTATTTTGGAAACAAGAGTGTTTCTGACTGGGTACGACCAGAGTCTACTTACGTAAACTTCTCGGACGATCCGACAGAGTACGGTAATGAATATGCGAATGCAACTTCGTATCCATCTGCACTAGGTGGAAAGGGCAATCTAGTTACAGACAGTAAGGGTGAACTGATCGGTTCGTTCTTCTTACCGAATACTTCAGATATTGCTTTCCGAACAGGTCGTCAAGAATTCAAACTACTTGACATCAATACAAATAACGATGCGGGATCAACTTCAATCAGTCGCGCAGGATACACTTCGGTGGGAACCATCGAAACAGTACAACGCACAATACGTACAACACAGGTTATTGAAACGACTTACTGGCGAGATCCTCTTGCTCAAACATTCTTCGTTGATCAGATAGAGAATCCAAACGGGATCTTTATTACTAAAGCACGTGTCTACGTAGAGAGTAAAGACTCTATCATTCCGATGCAGGTTCAGATACGTGCTGTAGAGAATGGTGTACCTACGAACCGTTTAGTTCCAGGATCAGTTAAGTTTGTAGACCCGTCTAACATTCAAGTAACGCCACTGACTGAAGAGACTGATATCACTACAGTCAGAACTCGACCGACAGTTGTTGAATTTGATCAACCAATTTACTTGACTCCAGGCGAAGAATATGCTATAGTATTACTTGCTGAGTCGGTAGAGTACAACGTCTACACTGCCCAGACTTATGAGTTTGTTCTAGGACCATCTCGCGAAGAAAGAGTGTCACGACAACCAACACTGGGTTCATTGTTTATGTCTCAGAATGGTTCTACTTGGACACCAGATCAAACTAAAGATTTGATGTTTGAACTAGAACGTGCGGAGTTCGAATCAGATGGTATACTACACTTAGAGAACGCAGAGCTTCCAAAAGTTACATTGATTCAAAGTCCATTTGAAACTACTGCTGGTTTGAATTTGGTACAAGTTAGACATCAAGGTCACGGTTTCACTTTTGGGGACACAGTCACGTTCTCTGACGTATCAAGTGGAGTTGGCGGACTTACTGCCGAAAACCTTACAGGATCATTCTTGGTAGAAGATCCTACTTGGGAAGGGTATACGATTACCACACCAGCTACATCAACAGGTTCTGCGCAGGGTGGTGGTAATAATGTCACGGCAACGCAACAAGTGATGTTCGATCAATACATTCCTCAAGTACAGTCATTCACACCTAACTCAACATCGATTCAAGCGACTGTAACTAAAACGGTAGGTGCTTCATACGGAACAAATCGTAAGACATCACCTATCACTTATAGTAATAAAGATTCTATACAGACTGTATCACTAAACGATCTAAATGTCAACACTCATCCAAATGTAGTTGCGACCTCACAAAACTCTTCTAATGCGAAGACTCTAGAGTTTGCATTGAATCTTTCGACAGGTGACCCTAAAGTTTCGCCTGTGATTGATCTACAACGTGTCTCTGTTATTGCACTAGAAAATGTTATTGATGCCGGTAACGCAACTCAACACATCACAACACCTGTGATTATTGACGAATTGTCAGAAGGTCTCAAAATTATCTTTGCGGCGAATGTTGCACGTGGCGCCTCCTTTGAAGTCTATGCTCGTACATCTTTAGATGAGAACGCGTTTGCTGATGCGTTGTGGGCAAAGATTGAAATTGATACTCCAATGCCAACCGATGAGAACCCAGATATTTTCCGTGACTATGAGTACACACTAGACGCAGAACCATTTACTGTGTTTCAAGTATTGATCGTGATGAAGTCTAACAATTCATCTAAGTCGCCAATGATCACTGACCTTCGTGCGATCTCATTGATCACTGCGAGTGGACTACAGAAGTTTGGAACTCTATTCGATCTAGACTTAAACCCAGTAGATACTCCTCCACCAAGTCCAGAACCCGAACCAGGTCCAGAACCTGAGCCAGAACCAGAACCAGGTCCAGAACCTGAGCCAGAACCAGAACCAGAACCTGAGCCAGAACCTGAGCCAGAACCTGAGCCAGAACCAGAACCTGATCCAGAAACCAACCTATATTCAAGAGTCTCGCCTCAATATTACTTTGCGATTCTATCTTACATTGAGGGTGGGCAAGGAGAACCAACATATAACGCACTTATAAACTGGAACGATTCACTGATCACATATGATCTGGCGCAAATTCAAGGTCAAGACAGATTCAATATTGTTTCAATTGTTGCTGATGACGGGTACACATATACTAGAGGGTCGTTAGAACAAAGTGATACTGACAATGTATATGGAATCGATACTTGGTTCTACCGTATCTCTAGGACACTCACCTAATGAACAGTCATGTAAAGGTTAAAGGTCATAATAATCTAGTGCGAGATAGTCGCACTGGAGCTATACTAAATACTAACAAATCCGAAATACAAAACGCGAGGAACCAAAGCAGAGTGCAACGAGAAAGGCAAGATCACATCAACTCCCTTACAGAAGATGTAAAAGGATTGAAAGATGATATGCGACAGATCAAAGAACTGCTTATGAGTTTATCAGGGGAAGTGAATGAGTAACATAAAAACCATTAATCTTGCAGACCACATTAATTCTGCCATTAATAAGATCAATGAAAACTTTGTTGAGGTTATGTCCAATGCTGGTCTGACTGAGTCAGAAGTTATTGCCCTTATTGCTCAGTATTCAGACGGCGGATTGACTGATTCAGAGATTCGTGCATTTCTTGCGTCCACTACATTAGATCTTGGCGGTAATAAGATTCTGTTTGGTAATATGTATCCTTCAGAATCAGACTTACCGGACGCTTCTGTTTATCATGGCATGTTTGCTCATGTTCATGGCACTGGTGCTGCATACTTTGCGCACGGTGGACAGTGGGTAGAACTTGCGAACAAAGGTGATGTGGGTAGTGGTGGCGCGACGTCTCTTGACGAATTATCAGATGTAGACACAACAGGCAAACAAATAGGGCAAGTTCTGCGTTGGACAGGTACTGAGTGGGATGCTGCTACAGTAAGTGGTGGTGGTGATGACCCAACAGGTGTCTACCGTCAAACTATCACAGTATTTACAAGACATCCAAAAACTGTAGTTGATGGTGCTCGTGTTTCTCCATCGGAACCATCTGGTGGATCTTATGTGTTCACTACAGGTGTGTTTAGCGAACCTTCTGGGTGGTCAGTTTCTCAACCAACTTCTCCTGAGACGGACGAACTTTGGTCATCAACTTATACTTTTGCTGCGGTAGATCCAGACGACGGCGAATCATTTACTGTCCCCTCTGGAGATTGGTCTTCCCCTGCTCTAGTAGGTGGTCCTCCAGTCGATGGCGTGGTGGGGTCAAGAACTGTTCAGTTATTTGCATACAAGCGAGTCGCGACAAGTACTAACCTATCGTCTTCTGACAAACCTACAGGCGGTAGTTTTGACTTCGCAACAAACGAATACTTAGCTCCAGTAAGTGAGGGGTGGGAAAGTTCCGTTCCTCCAAGAACTGACGAAGCGCCTAAACTATATGTCTCTACGGGTATTGCTAGCGAATCTGGATTACCTAATGGATCGACAACAGACGATGATATTACTTGGGGCGACCCACAACTAACTACTTCCGGAAGTGATGGTAGAAACGGTCGATCCACATTTAATGCCGTTCTATACCGCAGAGTTGCGGACGCCCTAGACACTAATGGCAACTTGGTTGTACCTAAACCTCCACTTGGCGGTGGTTTTGATTTCAGTGCAACAACCCCTGCAGACTCATATGTAGGTCACTCTACGACCGCAACACCATCATACGGTCCTATTACAGATCCAGACTACTCAATAAAAGATGAAGATGGAAATGTGTGGTACTTTCAAAGACCTTCTGGTGAAGACACACTTTGGAGTTCTGAGCGATTGTTCTCTCTATCTGGTGACGAAGGAACAGATTGGGCTACATCCACAGACAATCACGACGGAGTAAAAGAGGCGTGGTCAACACCTACAGTGAGTGTTCTGATTCCAGTATCTACTTACTTCAAGTCGTTGTATGCTCGTATTCCAGATGTTACTGTATTAGATCCGGATTGGAACCAAATTCCAAATCCAAACGGGTCTAATGCGGTTGGCAACGGAGCAACTTATAGTTTCACAACGAACCGATTCACATCAACTCCAGCACTAACCCATGAAGGTGTTGGTTGGTATGAAGAGATTCCCCCTTTACTAAACTCTCAGGAAAATAGTAACGGACCACTATATGAAATCTCTACTGTCGCAACTCTTCGTGGCGCTATCGGCGTAGACGACACACTTACATTTACAGAACCTAAGTTGATTCTGAATGTGCCTGTTGATGGTATCGATGGGTATCAGGTCACACAATTGACTGCATATCGTCGTGCAAGTGATGATTGGGAAGAATCTGATTCTGTATCGGGTGGATCTTTCAACTTTACCACTAAGAAATTTACTCCACCTGCTGGTTGGTCTAAGACTGTGCCGACAGGGGATAGTCAGTTATATGCACTTGTCGGTGTCGCTTCAACAAGACCAGAAGGTTACTCATCTAACATCCCTACAACTCACACACCAATTGAGACCGACATTAATATCGAATGGGACGTCCCTCAAGCAACTCAGTCAGGCGGCAATGGTGCGCCTGGTCGATCTACTGCCTTAGTTGTTGCAGTAACTCGTACATTGAATGGAGAGAAGCCGGGAACACCTACCGGAGGTAGTGTTACATTTACAGGTGCGTTGTCAAAAGATATGCCTACTGGTTCTGCACAGAGTGATACAGGTGTAGTACACACTTGGTACGACGACGTCGGTGCCATGGATACTGCAGGGTATATCACAGGCGGTAAGATCTGGGCGTCTGAGGCGCTCTTCACTGTTGATGGACCTACTGGAACAGACGACGACACATCATGGTCTGTCCCATATGAAGACCACAATAATGGCGAAGATGGTTTCTCAACATATAGAATACAACTCTTCAAGAGACTAGACAAAGACTTCGGAAGCAGTAACGCAGAAAATAATTTAAGAGCAGGTTTGGGCATCTCTTCAGGACTGACAACAACGGGAGTTGCAGGCGATCCGCCAACGGGCGTTTACTACAGTTTTGATGAAGACAAAGTCTATAACGTTGGGGGTGATTGGTCAGAAGAACCTGCGACAACTGGCGATAACGCATTGTGGATGACTCACGCATTAGCGAGCACTCAGGGCGATTTGCAAGGAAACGATTATGTCTTGACTTGGTCTGCTCCAGTGATCCACTCGCGTGATGGTGATCCAGGAACCCCAGATCTAAGCCATCTTCCTAAAGAGTCACGCGGTTACATTTATTTCATTCATGCATCTCCGCTTGATTCTTGGCCAGGAGATGACCAAACCAATTACCCAGATCCTTCATTACACATTTCTGCTACGTTTAACTGGACTATCGGTTCATTAGGATCACTTCCAACTGGTTGGGGTCAAGAACCTACCGTACAAACTAATCTGGGAGGTGAATTATGGGCTGCCAGATATTATGCTCAGAAAGCCGAAGGCGAGAATGGCGCTACCACAGTAACATTCAGCGACCCATTTAAGTCGTATAACTTTAATGGGTTGGTGACATTCCAAAACAGTAACGGCGCATTGTCTCAAATGGACTCCTCTGATGGTACTCAGATTACTGTAATTGACGGTGGGTACATTAGATCAGGTAAGATCGATGCAGAATACATTCAAGCGGACCAATTAGAAGTCCAAGCTGCAAAGATACAAGGTACACTCACTGCAACGCAAATAAATACTAGCGGACTTGTTTTGACTGCAAGTGATATAGACACAACCTCTAGCGCGTCAGATCAGGAAAGCATGACAATCACTAACGATCTTATTACTATCAGTGATTCGGATGGAAACCCAAGAGTCAGGTTAGGTAAGTTAACGTAATGAGTTACGGACTAGAAATTTCAAATTCAAATAACGTTATTGTAATCACAAACGATAATACTATTCTTAATAAAGAGACTGTTGATGTTAATCAGGAGCTCGCAGGGACAATACCAGCTAACTCTTCTGTTTCATACGCGTTTACAGGAGCGGGCGATCCTTCTCGCATAGGAGTTAATTTTACTGAAGGACAAGCTCCTTCTTCTGGGAATCAAAATAATGGATTAGAAATTATTCGTAATTTGACAGATGATACATTAACTGTGAAAAATACTACAGGTGTGGGTAAACCATACGATTTACAATTTTTTAGGTTTGGATAATGACAGACGACTACGGATTAACAGTTATGAATAATAATGGCAGAATCATGTTTGATTCTCGCCGTAAAATGAATAGTTATGTCATTACCGAGATAGCATCAGGATCTAGCACTAACGATACAACTATAGAACAATACTCTGATACTCCAGACTATATTTTTGTAAAACCTCCTGAAGGTCAGGCAGAGGATTATGCTCCTTATGTAATTTTCACAACTCCTAGTTTTAATGGTCAAAAAGTACAATTTAAGGGTTGGAATTCAGATGATATGAGTGCAAACAATGGTAATCCTGTATCATTGACAATGGATTATTTTGTCGCAAAGCACTCTTCTAAAGTTTCAAGTGACGAAGAATACGGTTTGATCATTAACAACTCTGATTCTGATCAGTCTATACAGTTTGATAGTAGATCTATTACATACAACGAACACTTTGAAATCACTAGTGTAGTTGACCCAGGATCTTTTCAACCTTGGACTCCCAATACTGGTGGAACCTCATTAGGGGATATCACTGACTATTGGGAAATAGGTACATGGACAATTGGTCTGTTCGCTACTGATGAAAAGTTTGTACAAGGAGTAAAATTTCAGGGAGGTAATGATTATGACGGGAACGGTTTTAGCGGTCCTATAGCATTAAGTTACTACTCTACGGAAAATAATGGTGATGAAGACCCAGATTTAGGGACAGGAGGTCCTGATGGTACAACTAGTGTTCCTGGGTCTACAACATCAAACTCAAATTATAAATCTAGAATCACCAAGCAGATATTGTCTGCTGAACTAGTTTAAGAGGAACAAATGATTTATTATATTGCGATTATCAAAGATAGTCAGATACTAACACTCAAAATGGCGAGTGGTAAAAATGAACCAGAAGGTGTACGTGAGGACGGGTCGACGGTAGTACATATTGACTTTCCCATTGAAAACAAATTTGATTTTATTTCCTCTCATTACTGGGAAGGCGAATGGAAAGAAAGACCTCTCGCACCAAACAACTTTAGTCGTTGGGTAGACGGTACGTGGGTATGGGATAAAGAAGATCTCATGAATGAAATTCGAGGACGTAGAAACATCTATCTTAATAGATGTGATTGGACTCGTATGGACGACAACGGTCTAGACGATGACGATCGTGAGATATGGGCAATCTATCGTCAAGAGTTAAGAGACATCACAGAAAACTTAGATGCGAATATTCAGAATATTAATGATGTAGTTTGGCCTGAGTCGCCATAAGGAGTTGTCATGTCATATGGATTGAGAATATATGGACCAATCATAAACGGTGACTCTGACTCTTCTAAGTTAGTATTTTCTGATGAGATTCGTACATCTAATATTCAACTGTATGATACTTTCAATTTAAATGCAGGAGAGACTAGTTCTGTATATCAATGTCCCGACGCAAACAATAGTTCTAAAATATTACTCGCATTTGTAGGAAGTACTACATATGTGGACATAATCAATAAAACTTCTACTGGTTTTCAATTACAAAACACTAGTACTTTAGCATCCCGAAGTGGGATTGTAATGGCGATGAGAATTTCATAATGTCATATGGATTAAAAATAATAGGCAATGATGCCGGAGGAACGTTCACTGTATCAGACACAGAACTAGACATTCTTAATCTGATTGTCACAGACGCTGGTCGTGCGCACTCATTTACTCTGCCGGGCGGTCTATTATCAACTGATATGATATTTGTTAAAGCCCCATCTGAAATTGGCGGTGGTGATTGGTCAGAAGTGTCAGTCACTGAACTGGCTTTTAATACTGATCCTCCAGAATATGTAACCTTTCAACAACCATATGCCTATGTAATACGAGAATCAAACGACCCCGAGGATCCCTATAGAATTTCTTTTTGGGGAAAAGAAGTACGATCATACATGGCTACCATCGACGGTGAAGACTTTGGATATGCTCTTCAATACTATGACCAATGGCAAGTAGAGTTCGATTACTTTGTTGTCAGAAAAGCGTCTACTATTATGGCGGACCCAAGTCGTTATGATACCAGTACAGATTATGGGTTACGGGTTGTCGCAAGTGATGGGGAAGTCGCGTTTGATAGTCGTGCATTAGGTACGAACTATAATTTCGACATCGTTTCATATCTACCGCCACTTGATAGTAGTAGAGCAGACAACAATCCTAGTCAATATACCCTAACTAAAACTACAAGTGAATATGTAAATATAGAATGGACCGCATTAATATATAATCACTCATCAATTAATTTCGCTGGACTGCGTTGTGGTGAAACTTTAGTTTCTCCAATAAACTTGTACGAATCACAATACAGTAATGGCACAGGACTCACATCTTACAATCAAGGAAGTATTCTAACCGCAACACTAAGACAAGGTGGATCAGGCGGAACTGGTATTATAGACGATGACGATGATGGTAATCTAATTGATGCCACAGGATCTCTTACATATCAAAACAATAGTGTAGTTACCGAGGGCGGTAGCATCACCTTTAATGCTAGTACAAATATTGAAGGACCATATCACGTAAAGGTGTTTCAAACATCTGGATCAGGAAATGATCTAGTGACAGATAGATTCGCATTCTTTGACGATAATCAAAATGTTACTTTTACAACAACATCTCCCACATCATCTCGATCAGTTAGTTATACAAACGTTGCTGATTATATTGGCGCGTACACAAGGGATAGCGTACGTTCGTACACCAGAAGTGTTCCTGGTTCATTTTCAAGAAGTTTTGCTGGGAATTTTGCTGGCAATTACGTAGGCAACTTCGTAGGTATCTATGAAAGAAATCGGATTCTAGGTAATTCCTATTCAGGTCAGTATACTGGAGCATATGAAGGCGCATATTCTCGTACAAGACCAATCAGCTATCAAAGGACGCGAGTAAGTTCTTATCAAAGATCTTTCTCTGCACTATACACAAGAACAAGACCTTCTTCATACGTCGGAGTATATAGTAGAACCAGAATTACTAATTATGCTAACAGTTATTCAGGAATCTATGTAGGCAACTTTACAAGAAATTCCGCATTGACCGGAATACAATACTATAGTGGAAATCTTCCTAATGGTGAAGTAGACTATTACTCTAGAGGACCTAGTACTGTAACATATAATCGTACTCGTTATTCTACCTACAATCGTACTAGGCAATCTACTCGGGTCTCATCGTATACTCGTAGTTTTGGTGGTTCGTATATAGGCAACTACTCTAGAGATTATACAAGAAGTAGAATATCTGCATATACTAGAGACCGTAATGTGACGTATGCTGTATATTATACCGGAGACTTCACTAGAGACTCTATTGGTACAGAAACAGTGACTTATTTTAGAACGGTAGAGAATGATGGCGAACCCTACCAACAGGGATATAGTAGGGGACCTAGTACTTTAACAGTATCAAAAACTCGTTACGCTGCATTTGCTCGTACTAGAGGCGTAACACGTAGTGAGTATTACTCCAGAACATTTACTGGAAATTACATTGGAAACTTCTTAGGTAACTACGGTAGAACTAGAGTTACAAATTTTGTAGGTGATTATGAGAGAGTAAGAAATGTAAATTACACAGGCGATTATATCGGTAATTTTACAAGAACAGGATACTACACAGGTGATTTTGTTGGTGATTATGTAAATGCTTCGGTAAACTACACTCGCACATCAACTCGTACACGGGTCTCCGGTTATACTCGTACTAGCACAGGGTCCGCATCTTTTTCTCGAGATTTTGTTGGTAATTATGTACCA
>MDSX01105276.1_pt1 | contig 10040 bp, 11 predicted proteins | sample 811141 | NCBI WGS metagenome assembly MDSX01 (sample SAMN05326642, study PRJNA326480) | marine metagenome | isolation source: seawater | place: Atlantic Ocean: South East | collected 2010
ACATCTGTAAATTGATTATCTAAAATATTAAGTTCCTTTTCCATTTTTTCTAATGCTTTACTTTTTGTTTTTAGTTTAATTTTTAATTTTGAATATTTTGTTTTTAATTTCTCATATTCGTCGCTCAATTTTTTAATTTCATTATTTTTCTTAACAATTTCTCTATTTTTAAATTCATTATCAATTCGCAATTCTTTTATATTTTTATTTGCTTCGTCTACTTCTTTAAAATAATTATGATAATTCGCAATAAAATGACGATGTGTTTCTGATTTAATATGTTGTTTATACAATGCATTATTGTGAAATTGTGCCCCAGATTTACATCTACATTGATAAGTAGGGGTCCTTCGCTGATATGGAATATATGGAGATTTATCTTTATATTCACCAGTTACTTCGTCGAAATCCGGAATGTATATATTTTTTTCTATAATTACAAGCGATAGATTTTCATTCATTTTAAGTTAATATAATTTATATTATGTCTTTAATTATATTAATTTATTAATTTCATCCATATATTCCGTGCAATTTAATCTCGTAGCGAATTTTATCATGATTTGGAATACTATTTTTCCATGTATGAAACATATAAGTTTGTATAATATGTAAAAAATAATAAATTATATTTATAATATTTATATGAGTTATTTGAAAAATTTTTCATCTCTTATAAAAAAAAAACAAAATTTATTAAAATGTATATTTTTAACTTTAATATTTCAGTTTCTTGTATCAACATTAGTGTTTATGGGGATGTATAATAGTAATATAGTATTATACAAAGAAACCGACGAAAATAAAATAAAAAAAAATTTATGGAAATGGAAGTTAGGTATATTTATATTTTTAATAGTCACAATAGGATTAGTTATTTTAATGACTTCTATTTCGTTTACTTTCAATCAGAGATTTGCCATTTTTTCATTATTTAGTTTTTTACAAGGTGTATTTTTAGGATTATGTTTAAAATTTGTTGATTATAATTTATTATTGTCTGTTTTAACGTCAACATTATTTTTATTAGTATCAATGCTTTTAGTTGGTTTCGGAATGGTATTTTTCAAACAAGATTTATCATGGTTGGGTATAATATTATTCATGATATTATTAGGATTAATTAGTATCAGAATTATTGGATTTTTTATGCCTTATACCAGTGAATTTAATAAAATGATTGCTGGAATTTCGATAGTATTATTCAGTATATATATAATATATGATACAAATATTATATTATTAAGGTATAACGCGGTTAATTATGGAAGAGATTGTATTGTAGGTGCATTAGATTATTATTTAGATACAATAAATATATTTGTAAATATGTTGTCCTATACTGCGCCAGAATAATAAAAAATATTTTAAATAATATTATTTATTATTAAATTAATCTTGATTTAATTCTCTAAGTAATCGTTCTTGATACGTTTCGGGTTGATGTTCGCATGCGACTTTCAATAATTCCTCTCGCATATTATTTTTAATTATTTTATTTGATGGAATAATATAGTATTTTTTTTTTGTGTGTACGTTTTGTACAAAAGTCCAATTATTAATAATATTTAATTTATTTATTTTATCAACCATCTCTAATTTATCTGCGTCAATATATCCATCATTAAATAGTTTGTTCATATCGCAGATGTTTTTATAATAATAATACTTTTTTTATTATTTCAATTTTTAAATAATAAAAAAAAACGATAGATAAAAAATATTAAAATGAATCCGAATATAAAATAATAAATGATAAAAGTGTACTTAACTTAACTTAACTTAACTTTACCAGCGAAGTGTGCGTTTATGAAGTGTTTTTTTAGTGCGATCAAATTGTTTAAGATTGCGATGTTTAATATTGAAATGTTTATTATTAAAATGATTCTGTTTATATTTAAGATATTTAGTTTCAAACTTGTTATGAATCTGGATGTTGTCGAATTGATTCATCCTTAGGTTGCGAATATTGTTTTCGTGATTCATGTTGTTTATTTTATACATGTATAAATAATACAAAATATAGTTTCAATTTTATAAAAATAATAATGTGAAAATTATAACACAAAAGAGCGCTTATAATTAATAGGATGTGTTTTATAAATAAACTGTGAAATATGTTTAATATGAGAGAAAATCCGTATGTGTAGTACATGTTTGTGATAACCAGTAGCTCTGCCGGCCAGGCCTTGTATAATGGTAGAAAATTCAGAATTGTCGGAAACCCTTTCATATAAATTATGTACAAATTGAATATGTATTGTCTTGGCGCAGCGAATTTTATCAATAATGAAAATGAAAGTATGTACTTTAGGTTTAATTTTGAGTATAACATCAAAATTAAACGATTTGTCGAGAGGTTCGGAAATAAAAACCGGATTATTAAAAGAAGAGAAAACGTTTTTAAAATGATCAATTGTTTGTAGATGGTATTTGCCCCTAGAAGTCCGAATAATGTGGTACCCAGGTTTGTCTTCGGAAACATATTGTTTAAAATCAATAACATTCTCAATGGTACGCAAATCCTTTGCTTGTAAAATTTGGTTATTGTCCATATAATTCTGCAGTGAAACATACGAATCCGGAACATTCATGTTCAAAGTTATAAAAGAATTGCCCCAATAAGCATGTGCATCATGTATAATATTTTTGGGAGTAGCAGTAAAATGAACAATTTTAATATTATTATCAAACATATGTTTAGAATCATAAAACCCGAGTGCATTATAAATCCGAAACATAGTCTGAAACTGCGAAGAAGCGATATGCGATTCATCGAAAATAATAAGGCAATTTTTTTTCCCGCGGATATTTCGGATAAAAGTCTTTATCTGATTGCGGTGGAAAATATTATTTTCAAATTTTTTAGGAAATCTCTGTTTAGTCTGTATGAGCCATTCTCTAGAAGAATGTGTAGTGAAAATAAATATATTATTTAATGGAACATGATGATGTGGCGAATTGTAAAAGTGTTGAATGGTAGAAAGCATGGAACCTGTTTTACCGGACTGTGTTGGCGCAACAGCAAAAACCGTGAGTAAATTCAAATTCATAAAAGATTTGAAAATATTTTCACCAAAATTTTTTTGGTTTTGAAAAGTATTTAAATTGTAAAATTGTAGAAAGTCAGAGTCGATAGACCAATTTTTATAGTGAAATAAAGTACGCTTATTGTTGTCGGAAGGTTTCACAACCTTAACATTATTTTTTTTCAATCTCAAATAAATAAGTTTGTCTCTTACTTTCTGTGAAAGTTTCATCGTATTGTGAAGAAGTGTATCATTCGTATAAATAATTAAAAATGTAAAAAAAAGGTCAATTTTATAAAAATTGAAATGTAACTATAAAAAAAATGTCATGTAACTTCAAAATGATAAGAAGCGCAATCGATATCCAGGAAACGATAAAAAATCATGAGCCGCCGGAGCTTCGTCGTAGCTCGCGAGATCCCATAAGAGAGGCTGCCTATCAAGAACACGAAAATATAAGAAGATACTACAAAACTCGTACTGTGGATATACGTGAAGTGTATAAAATATATAAAAACATAAAGTATTTGAAATATCGTGCGAAAATCATAATAGATCTAATGATAAAAAAGTACGGAAAAAGTTACGGGTGTATATTAGGAAAAAAAATAACAGAAGAGTATTTGACGATCCCTCAATCGTACAATTGTGATTGTTATGATATAGGATTTTATAATAAATGTGTATCATATATGGAATCAGGATCGGTGCCGAACCCAATAGATGGTTATAATCCGTTTAAATGGAGATGGAATTTCTGGGGAAGAGAAGATATAATGTATCTAAAAAAATTAAAAATAAATCCAGATCCTCGTATAATAAAATATAATTCGTTAGAATTGATAAGTTACCTACAAAAAGGTTATGAAATAATGAGTGACGGACAAGAATACATTTTATTGTCGTCTCTTTCTGTATAATATTATAAAAAAAAATTGAACTGTAATAAGTAATCTAGTAAATATAATTATAAATGCGATGGTTTACACAAAGAGCGATCTTCAACTGAGCGATGTGTCGTTGTTTCATGCGGTATGCGAAATCGGAAAAAAGTTAGAAAAAACAAACCCGGACCTAAGTAATAAGTTGTTGTTTAATTTTAATACATATAATGAACACCAACTAACCGATATGTTGAATCGTTTTAAATATTTTCTAGTAAATAGCATAGATTGCCCCCTAGGAGTTTTGAATGTAGACTACATCACAAAGAACAATCAGAGTATCCTGAAAGACTTGATAACGAATGGTTTGTGCGAAGAAAATTTACCAAAACCAGTATTAAAACGAAGTACCACAGCATAATATAATTTAAACTCATTTCTCTGTTTTCTAACTCATTTCTATAAACATATTTTTTATTGCGTTATAAGTATTTAAACAAAATGAATAATAAAAAAATGGTCCTAGAGGGACTTGAACCCTCGACCCCCAGCTCATAAGACTGGTGCTCTAACCAACTGAGCTATAGGACCAGGCACTCGATGAGGGGTTCGAACCCTCGACCACAAGATTAAAAGTCTTGCGCTCTACCGACTGAGCTAACCGAGTAAGTGCATTGAGTGGGGTTCGAACCCACGCGTACGTATACAGCAGATCTTAAGTCTGCCCCCTTAGACCACTCGGGCATCAATGCGAAGTGTTCCTAGAGGGGTTTGAACCCTCGACCCCCAGCTCATAAGACTGGTGCTCTAACCAACTGAGCTATAGGAACGTGAAAATAATCGCGTATTAAAATATTTATGATTCCGCATCCGGGACTCGAACCCGGGTCACCTCGGTGAAAGCGAGGGATCCTAACCACCTGGACTAATGCGGAAGTGCACTGAGTGGGGTTCGAACCCACGCGTACGTATACAGCAGATCTTAAGTCTGCCCCCTTAGACCACTCGGGCATCAGTGCTTGCGCTCCATATTGGGATCGAACCAATGGCCTCGCGATTAACAGTCGCACGCTCTAACCAACTGAGCTAATGGAGCAATGAGCCCTAGGTGGGACTCGAACCCACAACCTCGCGATTAGAAGTCGCGCGCGCTATCCATTGCGCCACGAGGGCATATACTTCTATCACAGTTATACTATTATATAACACGTTATCTTTAAATCAATTTTCCTATAAAACATTTGTAAAACAGATTTAAACCGAGAATGATAATAAAAAATATTTTGCTACTTAAAATCTAAAGCATCCCCCCCCACTCTCTTTTTTATTTATTCGTTTTTTTCTTCATCGTCCGCCCAGTTCTTTATTGGTTCCGAGATCTTAATTTCTTCGATTTCTCCGATATCCTTCTTGATGTCGATCTTCTTTTGCTCGATTTCCTCCTGGTCTTCAATGGGCATGATCCGCGGTCGTGGCGCATCTTCTTGAGTCTTCTTCTTAGCAACCGCATTGTTCTTGCGCGCCTTCCAAAACCACGTTTTTGGGTAACAATATTGAATGTTTACCTCCCGACCTTCATTAATCCGGCGCACAAAATCCTCGGTTTCGGTCGTAACCTTAACTCCGGAGTCAGTAAAGTGGACAAATGCGAGCCAGAAAGGTTCCCCCGTTCGGCGATCATCCCGACCGACAAGATCAATGCGGTCGATACAGGAGTCGCCGTTTGCGTCGTATCCAAACATCTGAATAAACACTTGTTCAACGTAATTTTCGTCAAACTTGTGGTAGATGCGCGGAAGGCAGAGCGACGGAATCACAATATTAGCGTTGGAAGCCATGTTTTTGTGAATGAAATGCTTGTTATAAAGAGAAAGTTGGATGAACCTAAGTCCGAGTATACAAATGATTATGTTTGGTAAATGGGTTCAATTTTTCTATAAAATACAAAATCGGTGTTTCAATTTTGAATAAAATAAAAAATATTATAAAAGTATGAATTAATTAATTATTTTACCTGTATCGCCCAGTCTTGTCCCAAAACTCAGAATTATTGGAAACTTTCAACATATTAAATAACTTTTCTGTATGTTCGAAACAATACCATTTATTTTGATATGTTTCTCCCATGGTATAGTCATTAACATCTTTACATTTTATTCTACAACAAACGCACCTAGAATTAATCATCTTATTTATAGATGCTTGCCTTTCTCTTTCGTATTGCTCCTCCCAATCATCATGTTCCTTTTGTGAACTCATACCGAATTGTAACTGCGTGTTTTAATAATTAGACAAAAATAAATAATAAATCAATTTTAAAATTAAAAATAGGATAGAATCCTTGCCTTAAAACTACCTTTTTGTATTTATTTTTGTCTCTTTTTTAAATGTATCTTATTACGGTTGTTGAGGAATCAACAATTCTTCTCTTTCTTTTTTGTATATTTTTTCAGTGAGGAACCACCTGCGTTGACTAATATGAAGAACCTCGTCATCATATAGTTCGCGGATAAGGTGAAGTCCGTTTATGGCGCCCTTCGAGTAAATCCAGTATTTGTCTTCAACGAATCCACATGAACTCATGCATCGGCACCACCTGTAGGTCTTTGCGGGCATTCCAGGTCTACAAGGTTCCATTATGTTTTTGTTATATAAAAACGCCCGGTTTAACTTCAATTTTTTTCCAACTCATTTCTTAATTTTCTAACTCATTTCTAATATAAAAATAAATAAAAAATGGGATAAATCCCTGCCGATTAGATGTTTTTGTTAATATAAATTATTTATAAAGATTCTACAGTTTAAATACATTTTTGTGTGATAAGGTCAATATTTTGTACCACATTAACCTCTATTTCTCGAATAAGGATTTCAATAATCCCTAATTCTTCATACATTTTGTCTCTTATTTTTTTTTCTTTTGAAAGAGTTGTGTTATATAATAGTGTTCTTCTTTGTTTCAGTTGGTCAAATGTAAACGTCTCGAGTGTTTCCGTTGGGATGTTGTAGAACCTATATTCGTTAAGTAGGAGTGGGTTTTGGTTTTGCGGCGGGTTTTCTGATGTAGACATATCCGACGTGGTAACGGACAGAAGGAACAGAAGAGTTCATAATGTGTTGTTTCAATTGTAAGAATCAGACAAAGTTCAATTTTAAAAATAAAAAATGGGATAAAATCCCTGCCTTTTGCTGCCTGCCTTTTGCTGCCTGCCTATTCCCTATTTACTGTTTTTTATTTATTTTTTATAGATCTTCCCACGAATCGACTACCTCCTCCTCGAGGTTTTGAAGGCACGGTGAAACTGCCTCAACGGGTTTATCGCCTACACCCGATTCAACTGTCTCTTCTGCCGCGCCACTGCTGGTTGGCGATAGAGCGGGTTCCCCCCCCGGAGACTGTGTCCGGTTCATGATCCGAGTGTTGACGAAATCTGCTTTCGCCCGCTTTCGCATCGTTTCGTCAATTTTCGATGTGATCTTCGTGTATTCGTTGTATAGATTTTGTAGTTTTTTTGTTTGTTTTATCGAGAAGATTCTGTCGTTGTTTGCGATAGCGCCCGAAATGTTACGATGAACATTCAATGGGTCATCCCACGCAAACAGTTTACCTCCCGCGTCTTTGAAGATTTTGGCGATGCTTGTCCGTATCTTTTCTTGTTCGACTTGTTGCTTCGGCAGCATTGCATCCGTTGTAGTGATGACGGATCGCTTAGAGTCAGCGCGAGGCGTCGGCGTCTGCGAGACTACTTTAGTTTGCTTAGCAATGAAGAATGGTGTCCATATCCGCTGAATGCCGTTACGCGTGGTTTGCTTCATAACCTTATCCTTAAAGAAGAAGTTTGGTTTGGTGAAGTACCACACGATGAAGCACGTGGAGATATGCGAGTGTTTCGTCAAATAGTCAGCATCGGTCCGGTTAAACCAGACGCGAATAGCCGACAGCGCAAATGAATAGAGGCGCTCAAGGTCGGAAGTAGACTTGGGCAAAACGTCGCTTTGCCGCATGTCGTAGATCCAAACTTGGTCATTGCGTCTCTCCATCAACCCGACTTGCTCAAATGCCGCCATCATATCAGGCATCTTGCCCAACTTGTCGGTCATCATCGCAGGAATCATGCTGATTGGATCATTTTTTGCGCTTGAAGTGATGCTCCAAATGGAGTCCTTGAAAGTCCTGGTTCCAGTCTTGGCGTCCCAGGCGCCCGACAACTTGTAGAACGTTCTAGGAAAGTTCTGCGAAGTGGAAGACATGGTAAACGAGTAAAACTGTATGGTAGTGCCTAAAGGCGTTGATTTGTATTATAATTTCTGTTATGGTTCAATTTTATTGGTTACTCATCAATTGCGTCAATAAATGAGTAAAAACTCGTCAATTTGCCTAATTGATGAGTAAAGTATTTATCCCCTCTTTTTATGTATATATTACTCATCAATTAGGCAAATTGACGAGTTTTTACTTATCAATTTACTGAATAAACGACTAAATATACATATTTATTGATAAAAAGTGTACAAATCGCAACTACTCTATAAAATTGAACCAAAGTTGCGGTTATAACGATAAGTGTACTTGCGGTTGGTCCAGCACCTCCTCACTCTCAGAAACAGTTCTACTTCGAATCTCTTCTATAATGGCCACCATTACTCCTCAGATGCGCGCGTTTAACGACGTGGCTTTGGCGATGTTCTGCGGCTACTACGATGAGGTTATCGCCAAAAACTCAAGCGCTCCTACTAACGGACAAGAGTTGTTGGCTGAAGTTCAAGCACTGATCTACCATCAAGACTTTAAAGAAACCAAAGATGCGTTCACGCCGTCTCTTTCGGGTACATGCCCGGTAGAGACACCCCGTGCTCAAGAAGAACCCTTGGTGATTACTTCAGACGCGAAACCTGTTGCTGTTAGTATCAGTTCCACTCTGTTGAAGTCTATGCCTCTCACGTTCGTCTCCACCGTTATTAACGATGAAGGTAAGCAAGAAGAGGTTACTAAGGCGGTAGACCTTCCCTATTTGTCCTGCGTTGACTATAGTGAAACCTGCCTAGCATTAAAGGTCAACGGTGGACTATTGTCCCCATGCTTGACCCGACCTTCTAAGGGTTCGTCTTATTGCAAAACCTGCTCTAAGGCAGGCATGAAATACGGCACGGTTAGTGATCGTCTAAGCACATCTATTATGTGCTATCAGGACCCAAAAGGTAAGAAGGAGATCTCTTTCGGTACTTACTGCGCTAAGCGCGGAATTCCGAGGGATACTATTGAACAGCAGATCTCTGATCTATACAACGGACTAACGCTACCAGAAGAGCAGTGGTCAGTTGATAAGACCAAGGCATCTCGCTCTATTAAATCTTCCGCTTCGTCTAGTGCCGACGAACCTTGTGACCATGATGCTCCTAAGAAAAAGCGCGGACGCCCTAAGAAGGTGGTTAAGGTAGTTGAAGATGTGACTGCTAATGACGCTTCCGAAAAGACCGCCTCTGAGGCAGAAGAAGTATCCGCTGCTTCTACTGAGGCAGAAGAAGTATCCGTTGCTGCTGATGAACTAGTCGCTAAGGAAAAATCATCGCCGAAAAAGGTTTCGCCAAAAAAATTGACGAAGAAATCCAAGAAATTGTCTCCGAAAAAGACGGAGGATTTGGTAGAAGTTTCCAGCGATGATGAAGAGGAACTTGTCGAGGAAACCCCGATAGTTGAAGTTTCGCCAGTTGAAGAGGCAAAAGAGTCAGACGCGAACAATGAGGATTCCGAAGATGAAGAAGATGAGGACTTTGAACGCCTTACTTATGAAGGAGTAAAGTATCTTCGGGATGAAGAAAACACGCTCTATTTGGATTTGGATGACGATGTTGAACCAGTAGGAACCTGGGACCCTGTAAGTTCGACCCCAAAGTTCAATGCTGGGGTTGATATCCAGGCACTCCTCAGCGGGGAGTAATTAGTAACACATAAATAAGAAAACTCTAAAAAACCACAAAAATAAGAAAACCCGTAAAAACTAAATAAAAATTAAATAAGGCAGCAAAAAGGCAAGGTATTAACCTATTTTTTATTTAGATCCCCTTAAAATACCCATTTTTTATTTAGATCCCCTTAAAATACCCATTTTTTATTTAGATCCCCTTA
>MDSX01078257.1_pt1 | contig 10039 bp, 4 predicted proteins | sample 811141 | NCBI WGS metagenome assembly MDSX01 (sample SAMN05326642, study PRJNA326480) | marine metagenome | isolation source: seawater | place: Atlantic Ocean: South East | collected 2010
ACTCCTGAGGTCATTCAGGACGAGTGTTTGGTGTGTTTCAGCAACACCAAGCTCCCATGGCAATCCAGCGTGTTTGATGCTGGTCAATGGAGAAGCACCAGTCCCTCCAGTCTCTCCAGCAATAACAATGTGATCCGCTTTGGCTTTTGTTACTCCAGAAGCAACAGTGCCAACACCTACTTCAGAAACCAGTTTGACACTCACTCTTGAATGACGGTTTGCATTCTTTAAGTCATGGATGAGTTGTGCAAGATCCTCGATCGAATAAATATCGTGGTGAGGAGGAGGGCTAATCAAGCCAACTCCAGGAGTACTGTGTCTAATGCGAGCAATGTTATCATCGACTTTTTTACCAGGAAGTTCTCCACCTTCACCCGGCTTGGCTCCTTGTGAAACTTTGATTTGCAGTTCGTCTGCATTGGTTAGATACCAAATAGTTACTCCAAACCGACCAGAAGCGATTTGTTTAATTGCTGATCTCTTAGAGTCTCCGTTGGGCAAAGGCTTAAACCTCTCTGGATCCTCACCACCTTCTCCAGTGTTGCTTTTACCACCCAATCTATTCATCGCAATCGCTAGGCCTTCGTGAGCTTCAGCCGAAATCGACCCAAAGCTCATTGCCCCAGTACAAAAGCGCTTAACTATTTCCGAGGCAGGTTCAACTTCATCGATTGAAATTGATCCACCATTAGCCTCAGGTTTGAATTCCATTAAACCTCGAAGAGCGCAGAGTGCCTTATTACTGTTGTTAATATGATCAGAAAATTGTTTGTATGATTCAAAATTGTTGTTTCTTGCAGCAACTTGCAGAGCTGATATGGATTCGGGGTTCCACATGTGCTTCTCTCCATCAGCCCTCCAATGAAATTCCCCCGGATTAGGAAGAGTTGGTAACTTGACTCCGTCCCGCGGAGGATAACCAAGAGCGTGTCTCCTTAGCATTTCCTCGGCTAACTCACTTAGGTCAAGACCTTGTACACGACTAGCAGTTCCCCTGAAGCATAAATCTATCACATCATCTTTGAGGCCAACTGCCTCAAAGATTTGTGCACCCTTATATGAATGCAATGTAGATATACCCATTTTGGCCATGACCTTTAACATACCTTTGGCAACGCCCTTCAGATAAGCCTCTTCCAATGAGCCATCATCCTTAAATTCACCAGGATCCATAATACCATCTCTTCTGGATTTCCAGAGAGCCTCGAATGCTAAATATGGATTTATTGCATCAGCCCCGAAGCCAACTAAAAGACAATGGTGGTGAACCTCTCTTGCTTCGCCTGTTTCTAAAACAAGTCCTATCTGCGTCCTTAAAGCATTCTTAACCAAGTATTGATGGACTGCACCACTGGCAAGTAAAGTACTCAAAGCCACACGGTCATGGGAAATATTTCTATCACTCAATATTGCCAGACTATAGCCATTATTTATGGCTTCTTTGGCCTCTAAACATATTCTATCGATCGTTTTTTTGACTCCTTCAATTCCTTCGGAACGAGGAAAAGTAATATCAATGACTTTTGATTTCCATCCCTTATGATCCATATTTTTCAAGGAATGTAATTGCTTATTAGTGAGAATAGGATGCTGAAGACTTAGTCTTTGCGCATGCTTTTCTGTAGTCTCCAACAGGTTCCTTTCGGGTCCTATGAAACATTCCAGAGACATGATGACTTCTTCTCGAATAGAATCAATTGCAGGGTTTGTAACCTGAGCAAATAATTGCCTAAAATAATCATAAGGCATCCTAGGCTTGTCACTCAAACAAGCGAGCGCAGCATCATTACCCATTGACCCAAGAGGATCACGCTTTTCATTTACAATTGGAAGCAACATAAACTGCATGGTCTCCGCAGTGAATCCAAAGGCTTGCATCCTTTGTAATAAATTATCTTCAGATAGGCCCGGGAAGTTTGAAGAAGCCTCTAAATCATCGAGGGAAATTTTTTGGTTTCTTAGCCATTCGCCATATGGTCTTTGGGCAGCGAACTCTGATTTTATCTCATCATCCGGAACCATCTTGCCTTTTTCAAAATCAACCAAGAACATTTTTCCTGGTTGTAATCTTCCTTTTGCAACAATGTCTTTAGGATCAACATCAACAACACCAACTTCACTGCCCATAATGACGCGATCGTCTTTGGTCAAATAATAGCGACTAGGTCTAAGACCATTTCTATCAAGAACCGCGCCGATATACTTGCCATCAGTAAAGACAATTGAGGCAGGCCCATCCCATGGTTCCATGATACTGGAATTATATTCATAAAAATCACGCTTATCCTGATCCATTTGCTTATGTTTCTGCCATGCCTCAGGAACCATTAAAAGAACAGCTTCCTGCAATGAGCGGCCCGACATCAATAAAAATTCAAGTGAGTTATCAAAATTACCTGAATCAGAGCATTCGTCCTCCATGATTGGGTATAACTTTGAAAGATGTTCTCCAAAGAGCTCTGTCTTTAAAGTACCTTCTCTTGATCGCATGGCATTGATGTTACCTCTGAGAGTATTAATCTCACCATTATGACTCATGAACCTAAATGGCTGAGCACGATCCCAACTTGGAAAGGTGTTAGTTGAAAACCGTGAATGAACCATCGCCAAGTGCGTTTCGAAGTCAGGATTTTGAAGGTCCTTGAAATACTTCAACACTTGAGCAGTGTTTAGCATACCTTTATAAATCATCACCTTTGATGACAGACTACAGATGTAAAAAAGTAGTCTTTCGTTGAGTTCATAATCGAACCGAAGTTGGTGACTTGATCGCTTTCTAATGAGATATAACTGCCTCTCAAAATCATCCCCTTCAATACCATCAGCTGCACCTATGAATAATTGTTTTATGTCCGGCTCAGCGGCTCTGGCGGCAGGGCCAACATTTGCTTCCTCGGTACAAACAGGGACGTCTCTCCAACCCAAACAAACCTGTCCGTGTTCACTAATAATTTTTTCTACCTCAGTGATGCATTTCTTTCTTTCATCCTCATCTTTAGGAAGAAACACAAGACCTGCCCCAAATTGACCTTTTTCGGGTAGATCTAAATCTAAATCAGACTTGGCTACTTTTCTTAAAAATCCTTCAGGTAAACCCACTAATATACCGGCTCCATCACCAGTGTTGGGTTCGCATCCACATCCTCCCCGATGCTCCATCCTCACGAGCATTTCTAAGGCGTCTAAGACAATTTGATGATCAGGAATCCCCTTCATGTTAGCAACAAATCCAACACCACAGCTATCTTTTTCGAAAGCTGGATCGTAGAGGCCTTGTTTTTTTGGAAATGTCTTAAATGACATAGTTTTTTGTGGAGATGTTAAATTGAGGTGGTTTTTAGCTTTCCTTGATTACCCTCAGGATAAATAGGAAAGATAGCGGAATATTACCCTTCCCAGAAAACCTGTAAAAAGGGCGCATAATCTACCAAGCAACTGATGAAAACCAAGTAAGAATACATAAGAATTAATAATTTATTTAACGTTTCCTTAATGACACTAGTTTTAGCGTTTTTTTAGGAAATTATTGTTAAATATAGCAATAATAATGCCTATTTTGACTCAGAATCTGGATAACTTCCGAGAACTTTTATAAAGTTACAATGCTCCTCTAAGTTATGAAGTGCCTCTGAAAGCTTCGGATCTTCACAATGACCTGCAATATCGACAAAGAAAAAATACTCCCACTCCCGCTGCTTAGAGGGGCGACTTTCTATTTTTGACATATTTATGTGAAACTCATTGAAGGGCTCTAAAGCTTTAAATAAGGATCCAGCCTTATCCCTTACAGAAAACATTACAGAAGTCCGATCATTACCCGTTGGCGGGCACATCTTGTGACTCAGAACCAGAAACCTTGTAGTGTTGGTGGCCTTGTCCTGAATGTTTTCTTCTAAAACGTCTAAATTATTTAATTCTGCGGCCAATCGGCCACCAAGAGCAGCGGCATCATTTTGATCTCCAATCAACTCTGCTGCCCTAGTGGTACTTGAAACTTCCACAAGTTCAGCGCTTGGAAAATTCTTTTGTATCCAATTTCGGCATTGGCCAAAGACTTGTGGATGAGAATATAATTTAGTTATATCTTCTCGAGAAACATTTGTCATCAGAGCGTTTTCTATAGGCAAAAGAATCTGAGCACATATTCTGAGAGGAGAATCTGCAAACATATCTAAGGTATGATTAACAGCTCCTTCAGTAGAATTCTCAATTGGCACAACGCCATAATCAGCTTTTTTTCTAGCCACACAATCAAAAACCCCGGCTAAACTTTCTTGAGGCGAATATTCAACGCTATGGCCAAATTTACTGATAGCTGCCTGATGAGTCCATGTACCTTGCGGACCTAAATAGGCAATCTTCAAGTCTTCCTCCAGAGAAAGTGCTGCAGACATAATTTCACGATATATTGCCCTAATAGAAGTTTCACTAAGGCGACCCTTACTTTTTTTAACCAAGCTCTTCAGTAAACTCTCCTCCCTTTCAGGTGCATAAATCTCGATACCGTCCTTCTTTTTTATTTCTCCTACCTCGTGAACTAAATCCGCCCGCTCGTTCAAAAGCTCTAACAACTTTGAATCAAGGGTATCGATTTTTTTTCTTATATCGTCCAGAGACATTAATTATCCTTTTTGAAGTTTCCAATAATCTAGCTAATAATCGGTCAGTTATCCCTTTTAGCTATAATTATTTATCATTTGAAAGAATCATTCCTATCCTTTTTCATCCTCATTTTCGGTAGACTCAGATTCATTTTGTGAATCTTTAGCTACTTCAGAAAGAGAAAGCTGTTCATCATTCTCTTTTTCCGATTCCGGTTGAGGCAGATCAACACTTCTAAGCTCCGCCGAATTTGGCAAATCTTCTACATTTTTAATTCCAAAATGTTCAAGAAAATTGGACGACGTTTCATATAAAAATGGCTTACCAGGCAAATCCGACCTTCCTGCAATACTAACTAATCCTCTTTCTATCAGGGATTGTAAAACTCCATCAACGTTGACCCCCCTAACCGCCTCAATGGCGGCTTTAGTGATTGGTTGTCTGTACGCAACGATCGCTAAAGTTTCCAATGCTGGAGCACTTAACCTTGTTGGTTTTTGGTCCGGAAATAATTCTCTAATGTATGAGGCATATTCAATTCTAGTATAAATCCTCCAACCAGTTGATCTTTCTTGTATTAAGTAGGGAGACTTTTTTCTATCGTATCCCTTATTTAACTTCTCAATTACCTCATCAATTTCTGTATACTTAACAGAACACATTTCTTGTTCCGCATCCTCCCTCTTGGAAATTTTACGAATTATTTTTGCAATTTTTTTGGAATCAACCGGTTCTCGAGAAGCAAAAAGTAACGCCTCAACAATTTTATTAAGATTCATTTCTAATTATTAGGGGCGGCATTAATAATATCTTCAAAAAGTGATTCAAAGTTATCGATACAAATTATCGATAAATTACTCGGAGCTTTTATCATTGAGACGAGTAATCATTTTTGAACTAAAATCATTGGCATCTTTGGAATAAAGAAGAAAACTAATTCCCCTAGTGCTCTTAGATGATTTATCAAAAACAAGATCATAACCTTCAGCAGTCGAGTGTGATTTCACTACGCTTTGAATTTCCTCTAGAATAACTTCACGCTTTCTTTTCGACATTTCCAATAATTGCATCTCTCTCTTTCTCGCAAATCCCAAAACTTCATCACGCATTGCTCTTGCCTCTTCAGTCACTTTTTGAGCCTTTTTCTGTGCATTTGCTCTAACCTCTCTACTGCTAACAGGATCCGTAATTTCTTTCTCTAGAGCCTTCAACTCGTTCATTTTTTCTTTTAATTCTCCATCCCTCTCATTGACTTCATTTCTGGCAATTTCCTTCTTTTTCTCGATTTCTTTCTCAACTTCTTTGGTCTTATAATACTCACCAAAGACTCTAGTCATATCAACAATTCCCACTTTTAATTCTTCTGAAAGTGCGGATAAATTGAAACAAATTAATGTTGAAAGAAAAACAATAAACTTAGTCATAATTTGGTAATGCATCATTAGAATAGCTAAGTCAGCGAGCTAGTCAAAACCGAAAAACAATTGATTAAAACATTTTATACCCTGAAACATGCAATTTTGAGGTTTTCATTCTCTGTATTTAGCAATTATATATAGAAGTATGGTCTTATTGCAGCCCAAAAAGTCATTGTCCATAACAACTGCATTGTTGGTTGCATTTACATTCATCAAGGTATTAGCAGAGGAATCTGATAATAAGACATCAGAATCGCAAAAAGAGGAAATACTAGAAACCATAAAACAAATTGGTTCTGATAATTTTAAAATTAGAGAATCAGCAACTCAGAAATTATGGAAATTTGGTAAAAGCGCTGAGCCCTTACTTAGAGATGCACTAAAAAATGGAGGTCCAGAATTACGCTACAGAGGTACCAAGATTTTAGAAGAATTTGAACTAGGTCTTTACCCGGATACTCCTGAGGACATCGCGAAGTTAATTAATGATTATCGTTCAGGGGTCGGAGTGAAAAAAGAAGCCGCTATCATAAAAATGGCTGAACTCGGAAAGACTGAACTTTTGATGAAGCTAATAAAGAGAGAGAACGACATAGGAATAAGAAAAATGGTCGCTCAAATTGTTAGTAGAAATATCTCTGAGCAAGTACCTTCTCTCATATTAGATAATAAAATTGATGAGGCTGAACAACTCTTAGAAGTTGCTGCACTGGATCATAATGGAATGCGAAATTACGCAAGCTTCCTAGTCGAAACAAACCGAATCGAATCTGCAATTAGCAAAAAAAGAATCGCTGCTAAAAATTCTAACCTTGATGCAGAAATACTCGCATGGATGCTAAGAGCAAAAGGAGACTATCAGGAAGCTTCAACTATTTTTGAACAATTAGGAGACAAAACCAGAGCACGTCATACTCTATCAGCTGGTGGAGATTTAATCTCTTATGCAAATTCATTTGTTGACCCTACTAGAAAAACTATCGATTCCCTAGGATTTGCCGCTGCAGCAGCCAGGCTTTCAGGAGACATGGATAGATTTAATAAAATGAAAAGCAGCATTGAAGAATATGCTATGGCAATGAAAGATGAGCTTGGAAGATGTATCAATGCTTTAGTCATAAATGGTGAGGCAAGCGCAGCCTTTAGTTTAACTAAGAAGGTGAAAGGAAAGGAAATTTTTGATATGGAACTTTGGAGATATAATTTTGACGAAGCATTTAATTCAATAGGAATTCAGGAAAAAAAAGGACCTTATTCGAAATGGCTTCAAGATTATGAGAGTTCATTTAGTGCAAAAAACGAGGGGGAATTACAAGAATCATTGTTTCCTGCTGGTCAATTAGCAAGTGCCTGTTACCTGACAGGACAAGTTGATGAAGCTGAAAGAATATTTGAAAAAATAAAAGACCTGCTGACAAGAAATAATACCAGCCTGGTTCAACTTATTCAGTGGGAAAGAATGATAGGCTTAAATAAACTGGCAAAAAGACATGCGCTGGAAGCCATGAAAAGAGAACCTCCAGAAGAAATTGTTGAAGGTTATTTTCAATTAAGGTCTGAGTATTCATGGCTCGGTAGAACTTGTTGGAAATTTATAACATCGGAATTTCAGGAAGAAAGTTCAGATCAAAAACTCACAAGAATGGAGTCTTTATTTGACCTTGATAATCAAACCCAAAAACAGATGAGTCTCGCGGATCAATGCATCAAATCTTTTTTTTCATTCGCTAAAGATGAAAATAATCTGGCCATGAAAAAAGAGCTCATTAGAGGAGCCAGAGACTTAGCAAGATTACATGAAAAATGGGAATTAGCGGTCGATGGGACTAAACTGTGGCTAGAACTTATTGGTGGCGAGGCAGTAGGATATCACTTCATGAAATATGGTGACGTTTTAATGAAAGCGGGCATGCCAGAAAAAGCAGTCATCCAATATGACAAGGCATGTGAAAGCAAAAAATCAGATCCTATACCATTATACCTCAAAGGAGTTGCCATGGAGGCAATTGGTCAAAAAGAAGAAGGTCAAAAACTAAAAAAAATCGCTTCTTTAATGTCAACAGGTGAACTAACAAAACGCCACCATCTGGCAACAACAATGTGGCAAAATGACGATGATGCATTGGCACGCATTCAAGATAATATAATACTAGGTATTGCTTCTCCAAGAGAAAGTGTTCATCCTGAAGCGCTTCGCCGACGATACATTGATCAAAGTATAAACTTGAATGATCTAAAACAGTATTCCAAATCTTTGGAATTTTACATGCTCTCTAAAATGAGGCCTGTTAATGCAAACAGTGTTTTATCGCCCAGAAGATCATTAAGTTACTTAGTGGATCTAGAAATAACTAAAACAAAAATAGAAATTTCAGATGGCAGAATAAAAGATGCAGAAAGAAGATTAGAAGAACTACAAAAAATTAATCCCTCTGACAGCTCAATGCTAGAGGACATATATCAATTGTTGGTTGATAGTGGAAATTCAGAAGGTGCAGACAAATTGTTTCAAACCACCTATTTGATTTCAAAATCAACTGTAAATCGTTTCCCTGATCACGGTCAGCACAATAATAATCATGCTTGGTTATTATCTAGGTGTGCAAAAAAATTGGATGAAGCACTGATTCATGCCAACAAGGCCGTCAGTATAGACCCAGATAATGGTGCTTTTCTTGATACACTAGCCGAAGTTTATTTTCAGTTAGGTAATCGCTCAAAAGCTATAGAAGTATCAAAAAAAGCGGTCGAATTGCTAGATGGTGATAAACAAGTAAAGCGCCAGCTCGAGAGATTTAAGACGGGGAAACCCACTGATCGATAATATCTATAAATAGTAGATCTGAGTTTTAATTTATTCCGTTTATTTCAATATGAAAACAAAATTAGCTCTCTTTACTTTTGGAATCATTTCACTCCAATGTATTTTAGCGAATTCCCCCACTTGGGAACAATGGAGAGGTCCAAATAGAAACGGTATCATAGAAGATCAGTCATTTGAGTGGCCTAAAAATTTGAAAGGTATCGAAAAGGTTTGGAATAAAACTCTAGCCGAGGGCTATTCGAGTCCGATAATAACTACAGATAAGGTATTTACAGTAGAAACCAAAGACAAGACTTACGAGATCACCAGAGCGTTCGACAGAAAAACGGGTAAACAACTCTGGGAAACTTCCTGGGAGGGAGCCATGAAAGTTCCATTCTTCGCCAGAAAAAATGGAAGTTGGGTGCGATCTACCCCAGTTTATGATGATGGCACTTTATATGTTGGTGGAATTAGGGATGTCCTCGTTGCATTAGACGCTCAAACAGGTAAAGAAAAATGGAAAATAGACTTTGTTAAAACTGAAAAATCAACGGTTCCAACTTTTGGTTTTGTATCCTCACCGGTAATTTTGGGTGAATATCTATATATTCAGGCTGGAGCTCAGGTGGTCAAACTTAAATGCTCTGACGGCAAAAAGGTATGGGGAGCAATGAAAGATGACAGAGCAATGTCAGGCAGTGCCTTTTCCTCTCCAATAATTGCAGAAGTTGGAGGCAAAAATCAACTCCTTACTCAGACTAGAGAAGAGATTGCAGGTCTTGACCTAGAAACAGGAAAAGTACTGTGGCGCTACAAGGTCAAAGCTTTTAGAGGAATGAATATTTTAACCCCAACGGTCATTGGAGATTCATTATTTACAAGTAGTTACGGAGGAGGCAGTTTTCTTTTCACGGTATCTACAAAGCCCAAAGGCCTAGAGGTTTCCAAAACTTGGACCAACAAAACTGAGGGCTATATGTCTTCCCCAATCAGCCACAAAGGATATGTTTACATGCATGGAAGGGATAAGAGATTTCACTGTTTCGAAGCAAATTCAGGCAAAGTCATGTGGAGTTCTGAGAAAAAACACAGTGATTACGCCTCTCTTGTTGCTAAAGGAGATTCTGTATTAGCATTAAAGGCAGATGGAGAATTATTGATTTTCTCCCTAACTCCAAAAGAGTTTAAAATAATAGATACTAAAAAAGTTTCA
>MDSX01017858.1_pt1 | contig 10038 bp, 7 predicted proteins | sample 811141 | NCBI WGS metagenome assembly MDSX01 (sample SAMN05326642, study PRJNA326480) | marine metagenome | isolation source: seawater | place: Atlantic Ocean: South East | collected 2010
TGGTTATTGTCTTTGAATGAAACCTACTGACATTTATCTAATTATTATTATTGGGGTTTTTTTATTTATCTGGGGTGTTGGAGAATTTCTTTGGCGTAAAAGTAAAGATGCAGGTTGGATAAATAAAGCTAAGGGAAATAAGTCAGTCAGAAAATATCGAGAGAGTATAGCGGGACAGAAATTTGGGGAATTAAGTAAGATTGAGAAGCAGCAATTAAGGGCAGCTATCACAAATGAACAAATGAGAATTGTCAGCAGAGCGGTGCCTTGGTTTTTTATTATCATGTTTCTGATCACGGGGCTTGAATAAGATCAGCGATACTGGTTCTCATTGAAATACTAAACCTGATCAGCAAGGTGCTTATATATCTTCGAGGCTCCAGACTCTCGTGCTGTTTCCATTAAATCCATGAGCCCCGTTATAATCTTCGGTGAATTTTGTAATTGGTTAGAATTTGCGGTGGTTAGGCGGAAAGCTTAGAGTGCAGATAAAAAGGGCATTGCAATGAACGAAGTCATTAACATCAACGAGAAATTTACTCTCTTTTCAGATTACTTATCTCCGAAAAGAATTGAAAAGTTGAATGGTCAACAAATCATACTAGCAAAGATTAAAGGTGAATTTGTTTTTCATAAACATGATCATGAAGATGAATTATTTATGGTAATAAAAGGGCAACTGATACTTGAACTAAAAGATAAAACCGTCATTGTGAATGAAGGCGAGTTTTACACGGTTCCAAGAGGAGTTGAGCATAAGCCTACAGCAAAAGAAGAAACTCATTTATTATTGTTTGAACCTTTGGAAACGAAACACACCGGCGATGTGGTCGCAGACATTACGGTAGAAGAATACGAGGAGATATGAATAAATATAAAGGTGCGAAATGACGTTGCTGTTCTGTAAGTCTTGACCTGCGAATGTTAAGCCGTGAAGCCCTAACCCAAGAACCCCGTACCCTGATTCATGATTCGTTGTTCAGGAATCTGGGTAAAAAGGTGATAACTTTTGTTAGGAAAAGAATTGAACAGCCCTTTATATCCTATAAAATAAGTACAATCCTCCTTGGATGGAGACTTTAATAATACAAACCGTTAATTACTCATGTCATTTGCGAAAAAAATTTATCCTCTTGTTGCTCTCTTTGCTCTGACCATTACTTGCCAATCTGAATGGGCCAATTGGAGGGGGCCAAACATGGATGGATCAAGCAGTGCTAAGAACGTTCCTGTTTCATTCAGCCAAGAAAAAAATGTACGGTGGTCAATCCCAATGCCAGGAAGCGCAGCTTCAACTCCTATCATTTCCAATGGAAAAGTATTCGTTACATCTACTGACCCTAAAAAGGAAGAGCTCCTTGCACTAGCTTACGATCTCAAGTCTGGAAAACAATTATGGAGCCATGTCGTTGGTACCGGACTTAATCAGGATGACCGATCCAATTACGCCGGCGCGTCACCCGTCAGTGATGGAAAGCACGTTCTCTTCTTTTACGGCACTGGTGACATGGCCGTCTATACTCATGAGGGCAAACTTCAATGGAAAAAAAATATTCAGGACGAATATGGTAAATTTTATTTTTTATGGACTTTTTCAACTAGTCCAATACTTCACAATGGAAAAATAATATTACAAGTCCTACAAAGAGACACACCAGTTCACCAAGAACATCGAGGAGGCGGAAAACATGATTCTTTCATACTCGCTCTATCATTATCCGACGGTAAAAAAATATACAAAACATCACGTGCTGATGAAGCAAGGTCAGAGTCTAAAGAGGCATTCAGCACTCCAGTTCTATATGATCTTGAAGGAAAGACACAATTATTAATAACCGGTGGTGATTGCATAACAGGCCATGATCCAGAAACAGGAAAAGAATTGTGGCGTTGGGGAACATGGAACCCAGGAAAGATAGGACATTGGCGATTAGTCCCCTCACCAGTCGCAGGAAAAGGCATTGCGCTAGCATGCGCTCCAAAGGGTGCGCCGGTTTATGCGGTCAAATTAGGCAAGACAGGCACACTAGATAACTCTTCGATTTCTTGGCAAAGTGAAAAAGGAAGCAACGTTTCGAGTGATGTGCCAACTCCCCTCTTTTATGAAGGCCTATTCTATGTTGCCCATAATGGCAAAAAACGTAGCCATACCTTGAGCTGCGTTGAACCAGTGTCAGGAAAAGTTCTCTGGAGTGAAGATCTGGGAGTAGATGGAAAAATTGAAGCGTCACCGACCGCGGCTGATGGAAAAATTTATATTGTCACACACTATGGTGAGGTCGTTGTAGTCGCATCAGGAAAAACATTCAAGAAACTTCACCATACTAGCATGGGACCAGGCAGAAATGGTCGAGTTCGTAGCTCAATAGCTCTTGCCAATGGGACAGCCTTGATCAGAACAGACAATAAGTTATTCTGCCTTGGCAAATAAACTGGTCGGCATTACAGATTAAGGCTGAGCTGTTTTCTGAAGAATACTCCAGAACCAGCATCCTTAAAAATAGCATGAAAGCCCAAACAGTGATCTTCAGTGCAGCAATAGCTGTACTGGCTTGTGTAATATTAATAGCCGGAGAATCAGATTCAAAAAAAACCAATGAATCAGCTTTCTTAAGTTCTAGTAGGCAACTTACCTTTGCCGGCAAAAGATCAGGAGAAGGATATGTCAGCTCAGACGGGAGTCAGATGATTTTCCAAAGCGAGCGTGAATCAGGAAACCCTTTCTATCAAATCTATCTCATGGATCTAGAAACTGGCGATACGAACCGTGTCTCGCCTGGATTCGGAAAAACTACCTGTGCCTGGATTCATCCAGGAGGCGAACGAATCCTCTTCGCATCTTCACACGCTGACCCAAAAGCAAAAGAAAAACAGACTATTGAAATCGAAGAACGAAAGAGCCGTCGCATTAGAAAATATTCCTGGGATTACGATGAAAATTATGAAATCTGGCAAACATCAATAGACGGATCCAATCCAAAGAATCTTACTAATTCCAGAGGCTATGATGCCGAAGGTTCTTATTCACCTGACGGCAAATGGATCGCCTTTGCATCTAACCGCCAGGCATATGCTAAACCACTCAATAAAGAACAAGAGGAGAGACTAAAGATTGATAAATCCTACTTCATGGAAATCTATCTCATGAAATCTGATGGCACTGGATTAAAACGCCTCACAAATGTACCTGGATATGATGGCGGACCTTTCTTTTCTCCGGATGGCAAAAAAATTTGTTGGCGACGTTTTTCTGAAAAAGGCGACACGGCCGAAATATTCACGATGGACTTGGAATCTGGTACCGAAAAACAACTCACTTCGATTGGAGCTCTTTCATGGGCCCCCTACTTTCATCCAAGCGGTAAGTATCTAATCTTTGCAACTAACAAACATGGTTTTGGAAACTTCGAGCTATATTTAGTAGATTCAGAAGGAACTAAAGAGCCTGTCCGGGTAACTCACACTGAAGGTTTTGATGGCCTTGCCTCTTTCAGGCCAGACGGAAAAGTGCTGTCATGGACAAGTAACAGAACGGCTCAAAAACAATCTCAGATTTTTGTATCTGACTGGAACCATGAAACTGCCCTTGATGCTCTCGCTAAGAGCAAATCTAAAGCCATATCAGAAATAGAACCCAAGACAGATCCTAAGATTACAGCGAAGGATATTAAACAGCACATCGAATACCTTGCTTCAGAAAAATTACAGGGGAGACTCACAGGAACTGAAGGAGAGAGACTAGCAACGAAGTATGTTGCTGATTATTTCAAGAGCATTGGACTAGAACCGGGAGGCGATAGAGGAACATTCTTTCAGGAATTCGAATTCACTGCCGGAATCGACTTGGGAAAAGAAAATTCACTCATTTTTTCGTCTAAAAATAAAATAAAATCGACTCTCAAAATTAATGAAGACTGGAGACCACTATCATTCACCAAAATAGGCAAGATAGAAAATTCTGAAATTGTATTTGCTGGATACGGCCTAGAGGTTCCCGAAGGCAAAGACGAAAAAGGCAAAAAGCTTGAGCTTTACAGTTCCTACTTCCATCTAGACGTAAAAGACAAATGGGTAATGGTGTTCAGATACATGCCCGAAAATCTTTCAGAAGAACAGAGAAGGCGATTTTCAAGGTACTCCCACCCAAGGTACAAAACCATGATTGCTAGGCAAAAAGGAGCAAGGGGCATAATTATTGTGAGTGGGCCCAATGCTAAAGTGAAGAGCCAACTCATACCACTAGGCACTGACGCCTCAATGTCTGACTCCGGCATGGCCTGCATATCAATCACTGATAAAGTTGGGCAAGAAATTCTTAAATCCGCAAACGTTAAAGAGTCCCTCAAAGAAATTCAATCTTCACTCGACTCAGGAAAAATGAAGTCAGGGATTCCACTGAAAGGAATCCAGATAAATGCACAACTCAGTATTATCCAGGAAAAGCGAAAGGGCCGTAATGTGATAGGAGTAATTTCAGCAAAAGATCCTCACTCACCAGCAGTATTAATTGGAGCACACGTTGATCATCTTGGCCCAGAGATAGGCTCAGGATCAAGGGCAAGCGGAAAAGAGAAGTCCACAATTCATTATGGTGCAGATGATAATGCCTCAGGAACGGCCGGACTCATGGAGATTGCAGAATATTTGGCCGATTTAAATGACAAAGGAAAATTACCAATTAAACGCTCCGCAATCTTTGCCGCATGGTCAGGCGAAGAACTTGGTCTGCTTGGTTCCTCACATTACGTACGAGCAAACGCCAAAATGTTTTTTGCAGATGAGGATGCCAAATTGGACAAGCTATTTGCAGCTGCCTTAAACATGGACATGATTGGACGCTTTGAAAACAAATTGGTACTCCAAGGCGTTGGCTCAAGTTCTAGGTGGCCTGCTGAAATCGAAAAAAGGAATGCCCCAATAGGCCTTCCAATCACGACTCAAACTGATTCCTACTTAGCAACTGATGCGACTAGCTTTTATCTGAGAGGAATACCTATCCTTAATGCTTTCACGGGTGCACATGAAGATTATCATACGCCACTAGATACTGTGGATAAGATCAATTTCGAGGGAGCATCTAAAATTACAAAGTTCATGGCACTACTTACTAGGGGTCTAATAACGTCTGCTGACAGGCCAGATTATGTGGCAATGGCAAAGCCAGAAGAAAAAGGCACTCGAGGAGGGATGCGAACGTATCTTGGCACAATCCCCGATTACTCTCAAGGAGACGTAGTCGGAGTTAAATTGAGCGGAGTGACTAAGGGAGCTCCTGCAGACAAAGCGGGCATCAAAGGCGGTGATATCATCGTGTCACTTTCAGGCAAAGAGCTTAAAAATATTTATGACTATACTTACGTCCTTGGAGCATTAAAAGTTGGCACTGAAACAGAAATCAAAGTCAAACGTAAAGGAAAAGTCATCTCGCTCAAGATCGTACCAGGTTCTCGAGATTAATCATTTTCCCTCTCAGCTTAGAATCACGGAAAACTGTCTCACTTGAACCCGTCTAAATCAGAACACAAAGAACACGGCAATAAGGGCGGTTGCCCACTTTCGGGGCAAATTGCTCATAGGTGGGACCTTGAAGTTTCAAGCAAAGATTTATGCCCTGAAAAGCATGATGAAAGGGATATCACCGCTTCAGCCCGTGAAGCATGGAGAAACTCAGTGAGGTGCATCGGCCGATTGCACTGGAAATCACTCAAAGTTAATGATGCCCAGTCAATCGAAGAAAGTGATGAGATTTTTGAAGCTCTATTAAAACACATTGATACGGCAACTAATGAAGGTGCCATCAGACCAACTATAACAGTCTTCAAGCCCTGGGACGATAGTAGTAACGAAATTAGAATCTGGAACCATCAGTTAATTCGATATGCGGGACACGTTGCAGAGGACGGGACAGTGATAGGTGATCCAATGAGTAAGGAAATCACAAGAGTCGCTAAGTTGCTAGGTTGGAAACCAAATTCAAGTCCGAGCCGGTTCGATGTTCTGCCACTTATATTACAGTGTGGAGAGGATCTAAAATATTATCCCATTCCAGACAAGCACATTGCTGAGGTTGTGATAAGACATCCAAAATATGATTGGTTAGAGGGTCTCGGCCTTAAATGGTACGGAGTACCTATAATATCAGATATGATATTTGCTACAGGCTCAAAGAACTACCCATGTGCCCCTTTCAATGGATGGTATATGGGCACTGAAATTGGAGCAAGGGACCTCGGAGATGAGGATCGTTATAATCAGCTCCCAGTAATTGCAAATCGACTCGGTCTGGACATGACAGTCGAAGCTAGCCTTTGGAAAGATCATGCACTTCTAATATTGAACGAAGCTGTTTTGTGGTCATTCAATGAGGATGGCATTAGAATCGTAGACCATCACACTGCGTCTAAAGAATTTTCTACTTTCTGTAATAACGAGGAAAAAAAATCACGTATTCCAAACGCTGATTGGTCATGGATTGTGCCTCCAATGTCTTCATCTGCAACGTCTGCGTTCCATAGCTATTACGAGCTAAATCTTGAGTTCCCAAATTATCTACTCCAACAGCACCCATGGCACACAGAGCGCGGAAAAGCTTTAATCAGTAAACATGCAAACTGTTAATTGACCTGAGCCTTTCATGGCTTTGTAGCTACCTTCCATTTTTTATTTCGCTTCAAACCATAGTAAGGATAGAAGTCCCATGGAGCTGGAAGCCCCAAAGCCCTTGGGTCTTTGGTTTGAATTAACTTCTCTCTTAGCTGGTCACTAAGTTTTTTCTGAATCTCCGCGTACCCTGGATTATTAGCAAGATTCACAACCTGTTCTGGATCCTTTTCGATATGGTACAGTTCCTCAGATGGTCGCTTTGCAAATGCAAGATCGTAAAAACGCTTAAATCCCAACTTATCTTTATTTTCCATCAACAAAGTTTTAGTGGGCGAGGAATCGACCTCGCCGAAAGGAATGTAGCGGGCACAAAATTCGCGGTTCGGGTCACCAGCGGGCCATCTTTCAGGTTCATGATTTAGAATGTATAAATAGTCTTTTGTCCTAATTGCCCGGCAAGGGTAGCCCTTCCCGCCCTTGCGACATCCATCATGTCGCTCCATCGCAATGAAGGCAGCAGAATGATTGGGTCGAGATTTGTTCTGAATGACGTCCTGTAGGCTAGATGCAGTCATCATGTCAGGAACCTCTAACCCAGCCACACCAAGAAAAGTCGGCGCAAGAGAGCTTAAGTTCACGGGGCCGTGAAAGGCACGGCCAGAATCCTTAATGCCCTTGGGCCAACGGATGGCAAGGGGAACGCGCGACCCGTCATCATGTAGGCTCGCCTTGGACCGAGGGAAAGGCATACCATGATCACTGGTCACAACCACAATGGTATTGTTCAACTTGCCCGCTTTTTCCAAGGACTTCAAAGCTCGGGAAACCATGTTGTCAAAATGCTCAATCTCGACGAAGTAGTCGAGAATATCATTCCTCACCACAGGATGGTCTGGAAAAATCTTAGGCACTATCACCTTTGCAGGATCTTTTCCACTCCGTTTGCCCGCACCCAAATCAAAACCACGGTGAGGCTCGCTTGTTCCCAACCAGAAGCAAAACGGTTGAGTCTCCTTCACCTGGCTAAGAAATTCATCAAAGTTCGCCGCATAGTCAGTGTTACTCATGGACTTGAAAGGCGGTTTCAATTTACGATTGCCAAATTGTTGACCCGCAGGATTAGTTTCTCGCCCTCCAGCCGCGAGCCTTCCCGGACTCCAACCCTTACCAGTAAAACCGATAGCATAACCAGCATTTTCGAGAACTTCAGTATATGTTTTAAACTTCTTTGGCAGAGTACTATGAATATTACCTGCTTCCTCTAGCCTCCAAATATGCTGACCAGTAAGTAAAGCACTTCGAGAGGGTCCACATGTAGGAGCATCACAAAAGGCATGAGTAAAACGAATCCCCTCACGAGCGACTCTATCGAAAGCCGGAGTCTGCACAACGGGGTCTCCATTGGCCCCAGTGTGGGCGTAGCTCTGATCATCCGAAATACATAAGAGAATGTTGGGACGGTTGGCGCACAATGTATCAGAAAAAATCGTAAGAATAATTGATAGACTCACCAGAATCGAAACCCGGCCATATTGAATGGGGAATTTGTGCCTCATATATATAATTAGTTGTTACCTTAAGATAAGATATAGGATATATTTTGATACAAATCTCTTTGAAAAGAAGATTGGAGAAATAATCTTAAATCCTATAAAGGAGGAATATTTTAACTTATTAGAATGAAAAAGAGTTGAGTGGGTTCATATTTGTTAGTTTTCATCTAAACTCTGAGTTGCCTCCTAAGCTCCAGTTTCTTGACCTTGTTTGACATCGTTATAGACTCACTTATTCTCTTAGTCCTTATCATTTAATGTCTCAATGCTAATAGGGTATTACCTTCATGATCTGAGCCCCTTCCTTGTCCGATTCAGTGAATCGATCGGTATCAGATGGTATGGATTAGCCTATGTAGCAGCTTTCATAGCGGCATACTTTCTTCTCAAACGCTTCGTCCGGCTCGGATATTCCGAGCTTCAACAATCACAACTTCAAGACTTCATCACCTACGGAGCTCTTAGCACTATGGCAGGTGGGAGGCTCGGATACATGTTCCTTTATAACTTTGAGGAATTTATCAGTCGCCCTCAAATATTTTTTTATTTTCTCGAAGGGGGTATGGCAAGTCATGGAGGAATTGCCGGATTGGTCCTTTTTACCTTTATTTACTCAAGAAAATACAAGGTCGGGTGGCGAGGAATAGGCGATAACCTTTGCACCGTTGCTCCACTTGGGCTCTGCTTCGGTAGGTTCGCCAATTTCATTAATGGAGAACTCTATGGCCGAAAATCAAATGTTCCCTGGGCAGTTCAGTTTCCTGAAGAAATTCGCGAATCTGATTTCGTGTCACCTGAGGGTTTGAGCCGAACAGATCTCAGCAATGCTCTAGGACCTTCAAATTTTACAGAATTTTCAGATAAATCTCTTTTCGAACAAGATACATTTGTCATTGATACGGCACGAGAAAACGAAGAAGTGCAGGACGTCCTTCGTGAATATCTGAATGCCAGGCATCCTTCACAAATCTATCAGGCATTGCTTGAAGGATTAGCTCTATTTGTTATTCTTTACTTCATTAGAAAGAAAGGGCCCAGCCTTCGTCATGGAATCCTTACCGGCACATTCTTTATAGGTTATGCCGTATTTAGAATAATCGGAGAATGTTTTCGTGAACCTTCGGATGGATATATTGGATCTTTGACTAGAGGGCAGTTCTTCTCAACATTCATGATTCTAATTGGAATCATCTTCATTGCCTCAGCTTTCAAGTGGCCTAAAAAGACTCGGCCTCTTACAGTAAATGAAAATAATTTAGGGGCCTAGGAACTGCCAAGAAAAGGATTATTAGATCTCTCAAACCCAATAGTAGTTTCCGGGCCATGGCCAGGGAACACTGTGACTTCATCATCCAAAGGAAATATTTTTTTACGAATCCCATCCACTAAGAGATCCATATCTCCGTTCGGAAAATCAGTCCTCCCAACACTCATCTGGAAAAGCACATCCCCACCAAATAGTGCCTTGGCCTGCTCTAAATAGAAGCATATACTGTCAGGGGAATGACCGGGCACGTGACTCACATGTATTGAAATACCCGAGACGTTCAATTCGTCACCTTCCTCTTTCGTCTCTGTAATGACTCTATCAATTTGATAAGGTTTCACATGGATTGCAGGACCTCCAGCATCTTGAAAGAGGCTCTCGAGGGTCAAGGAAGTATCATATTCGGCAAATGCCCAGATTGGACATTTGAAATGGTCCGAAATTTCTGCCGCTGCCATGACATGATCAAAATGCTGATGAGTAAGTATAAGTAGCTCAGGTTCAATGCCTTCCTCAATTATCCATTCTAAAATACCTTCCGGAGCATCAAACAAAATCGCTCCCTGTGACGCTTTAAGTAAATATCCATTAGTAGCACATATGCCCCCAGTATAA
>MDSX01035164.1_pt1 | contig 10038 bp, 10 predicted proteins | sample 811141 | NCBI WGS metagenome assembly MDSX01 (sample SAMN05326642, study PRJNA326480) | marine metagenome | isolation source: seawater | place: Atlantic Ocean: South East | collected 2010
GAGCGCCGACGGGTGGAGATTGCGAGGGCAATTTCATTGCAACCCTCCTTTATGCTGCTGGATGAACCTTTTGCCGGCATTGATCCCATCTCGATCATTGACATTCAGAAACTGATTCAGGATCTCAAGGACATGCAGATTGGGGTACTCATTACCGATCACAATGTGCGCGAGACGCTGGGCATCTGCGATCGCGCATATATCCTGACCCAGGGCAAAGTGCTGACGGAAGGCAGTGCGGAACATATCCTGGCCCATGACGAGGTGCGATCGGTCTATCTTGGCACCGGGTTCCGACTTTAATTCATTGCAGGGGACCAAGATTGAAACAGGCGCTTCATCTCCGGCAGGGTCAACGCCTGCAACTCAGTACACAACTGCAGCAATCGATTCGTCTGCTGCAGTTGTCCCGTGAGGAAATTCGACAAGAGATCACCTCTGCCCTTGAGTCAAACCCCCTGCTGGAGGAAAGGGAGTCCGATGCCCTGCCCGACATGCCATCAGACGCTGATCTTGGGCCTCTCGCCGACCTGCTAACCGAACCTCAACAAGCCGACCGGGCGTTTTCAGAGGACGAGTGGCGTGATACACCTGCTGCCGATCGACACTGGGAGCACTTGGGATCCTCATCCTCGACTGGGCACCCGACAGATGACGCGGCCTATGATCATGAACGTCTCTGGGGAAGCAGGCAGGATAGTCTGTGCGATCTGCTGCTCGAAGGACTTTCGCTGCACAGGCTGAGCGACTCAGATCAACGCATTGCGCAAGCGCTCATCGGCTGTCTTGATGGAAGAGGCTATCTCACAGCCAGTCACGATGAAGTCAGACAGATCCTGTGGCCTGAGATTGAAGCCGAAGACGACGAAATTGATTCGATGCTTCATCTCGTACAGAGCCTTTCCGACCCAGGTATTGGCGCGAGAGATTTAGCCGAATGCCTGACGCTGCAACTTAATGCCCTGCCCGAGGCAACCCCAGATCTGCAAAAGGCACGAGAAGTTATTCACGAGTATTTCGCCCTGCTGAGTTCGCGTCGCTATAAGACGCTCGCTGGCGAGCTCAATATCGATGCTCCTGCCCTGGCCAAAGTACTTGAGCTAATCCAGTCACTGGATCCCAAGCCTGGTGAGCGGCTCGCTGCACCCTTGGCCCTGGCGGTGACGCCTGATGTCCTGGTTCATCGGCAAGACGATGCCTGGACAGTCAAGCTTGAGCATGAAAGTACTCGGGGTATCCGCATCAGTGATGACTACCAGCCATATCTTGATGCTGATGATCAGACAACCAGAAAATACCTCAAAGAGCACCTGCGCGAAGCAAAGTGGTTCATCCGAAGTCTCCAGCAAAGGGATCAGACCATTCTCAGCGTTGCAGCCCAGATCGTCTCGGTACAAAGGGGCTTTATGGACGAAGGAGATAAGGCGCTGGTGCCGTTGACCCTCAAAGATATCGCGCAAGCGCTCGACCTCCACGAATCCACCGTGTCGCGCGCCGCGGACCAAAAATACCTTCTCACACCGCAAGGACTGTTTCCACTGAAGCATTTCTTCTCGACAGGCCTGGCCACCGCTTCGGGGTCCCAGACCTCTTCCCGGGCAGCACAGGCCAGGATCCGCAAAATGATAGAATCGGAGCGCCCGTTCAAGCCGATCAGCGACAGTCGACTGGCGGCGCAACTCGAAAAAGAAGGAATCTCGATCGCCCGGCGCACCGTGGCCAAATACCGCGAGCAGATGAATATTCCGCCAGCCAGCCAGAGAAAAAGCGTAATCTAGTTATGACACAAGCGGCGTTCACCAACGAAGTCGACGCATCGGGTCCGTTGCAGGGTCTGCTTATCCGCGAACGGATAGCGGTCAGCGTCAAAGTCTCGAGCAAAAAACGCATGCTCGAAGAACTGGCTGAACTGCTTTCTCGACAGCTTCCCGGGATGGATCAACACACCGTGTTTTCGACGCTGACCGAACGGGAACGTCTCGGCAGCACCGGCATCGGACAGGGCGTGGCGCTGCCGCACGGGCGCCTGAACGGCATCCAGGAACCGATCGCTGCTGCCCTGAAACTGCATCAGCCACTGAATTTTGATGCAATAGATGATCTCCCGATCACAATGGTGATCGGTTTGCTGGTTCCCGCCGAGGCAACCGACCAGCACCTTCGCATCTTGAGTGATCTGGCCGGCGCATTTTCTGACAGCAGTTTTCGACGTGCCGTTGGGGATGCCAGTGACGCGGATACCCTGTTCGGTCTCTTGACCTGATTCAACCGCATCAGCCCGTGACGTTCGTACCGGCGAAGCACTGGCCCCATTCATCGCTTAACTGAACCAGCGCAAAACACGCCCACCATGAATCTGATTATCGTCAGCGGGCTGTCAGGATCAGGCAAGAGTATCGCGCTGCATGCGCTTGAGGATCTCGGCTACTTCTGCATCGATAATCTCCCCTTCGGCATGCTCCGCCAACTCACCGGCGAGCTACAGCAAGGATCCTCCACCGATATTGAACGGGTGGCCGTCAGTATCGATTCGCGCAGCCGGGAATTTCTCAAAACCCTTTCCTTTGGCCTCGAACAACTCCGTGACGCTGGAGTTACCGTACGAATTGTCTTCCTCGAAGCCGGCACAGAAAAACTTCTGCAGCGGTATAGCGAGACCCGAAGAAGACACCCCCTGACCAACGAAGACACGCCCCTGCGTGAAGGGATCCTGCGCGAACGCGAGCTGTTGACTCCATTAGCGGATGCGGCAGAGCGCACAATCGATACGAGCGTCATGACACCTTATGAATTACGTGTGGCCATCCGCAGTTTTTCCGAGGGCTCGCTGCAGTCGAGCCCGACATTGCTGTTCCAGTCTTTTGGCTTCAAGCGTGGAGCGCCGGCGGATGCTGACACCGTCTTCGACCTTCGCTGCCTGCCGAACCCCTATTGGGAAAAAGAGCTTCGGGACCTGTCGGGCCTCGACCAGCCCGTTATCCAGTTTCTTGAGAGATCTGATCTCGTTCACCAGATGGCCGGGCAACTGAAATCCTTTATTGACTTCTGGATCAGGCACTTCGACGTCGTTGACCGCAGCTATCTTACGGTCGCACTCGGTTGCACAGGCGGGCGGCACCGGTCGGTCTATATGGCTGAGCGGCTCGCTCGGGAGTGTCGCGAAAGCGCGGGCCCGGTTCAGATTCGCCATCGTGACCTGACCCCCGTGAAGGAGTCCTGAACAGTGCCGGTAGAGATGGAAATAAGCATCATCAATCGTCTTGGGCTGCATGCCAGAGCCTGTGCCAAACTCGTCAAGGCCGCAGCTCACTATGAGAGCCGTATCGAACTGCTTCAGGGCGAAAAATGCGCTGATGCCAAGAGCATCATGGGTCTGATGATGCTGGCGGCGCCCCAGGGATCAAAACTTATCCTCAAGGCCGACGGCATCGACGCAAAAGAAGCGGCAGAGGAAATCTCGCAGCTCATCAACGATCGTTTCGGAGAAGAAGAGTAGTGCTTGCTCTGAGCGGAACTGGTATCGGACGGGGAATTGCGATCGGCCGCGCCCTGGTGCTTGATCCGCCCCAACATGAGGTACCGCATTTTCAGATTGATGCGAAGCGCATCGATGATGAGATCCTGAGATTCAATCAAGCGATTGCGGCGGTCCGCCAGGAACTCCAGCACCTGCAGTCGAACCTGCCGCCGACAGCGCCTCCCGAGACAGGCGCGTTTATCGATGTCCATCTTCTGATGCTGGAAGATCCATTGATCTCAAAGGATCCAGCAGAATCGATCCGGCGCGAGCAAATTAACGCCGAATGGGCCCTCAGCAACCATGCCCAGACGCTGGCAGCCTTCTTCGATAACATCTCCGATCCCTATCTGCGCACCAAAAAAGATGATGTCGCTCAGGTAGTGGGAAGGGTCATGGATATCCTCACTCAACGGGCAGAACGATACCCCAACCTGTCCAGTATGGAGCCTGAGCTCACCGATCGAATCATCGTCGCCCGCGACCTCAGCCCCGCAGATGCGGTGATGCTGCGCCATCGACGTATGGCCGCTTTCGTCACCAGCCTGGGCGGTCCAATTTCCCACACCGCGATTCTGGCCCGCAGCCTCGGGATCCCTGCGATTGTCGGCCTGCATGGGGTGATCGATACGATCAGAGACCAAGACACGCTGATCGTCGATGCCGCCAGTGGCACTGTCCTGGTTTCCCCAGATGAGCGCTTGCTGAAGCAGTTTGAACTCCTGCAGGCGCGTCAGCAGGAAGAAAGGCAGGCGCTCGCCAAGGTGGGTGAAAAAAGAGCGGCGACCCTTGATGATGAAGAAATGACGCTGCTAGCCAATATCGAACTGCCGGAAGATCTCGAGGTGCTGGCCGGCAGTGGTGCAGCGGGGGTCGGCCTCTACCGGACCGAGTTTTTATTTATGAATCGGACTGAGCCTCCGGAGGAAGAAGAACAGTACCAGGCCTACAGTCAAATCATTAAAGCGGTCAACGGTCCCGTAACAATCCGTACACTTGATCTTGGTGCAGACAAACAGGTAGACGGCGGTCGTGATGAGCCCAAGGCGGCGATGACACCAGCGCTTGGGCTGCGGGCCATTCGGCTATGCCTCAGCGAACCTTCCCTCTTCAAGCCTCAGTTGCGGGCCATCCTGCGGGCTGCCGTACACGGCGACGTGCAAATGATGATCCCGATGTTATCCAGCCTTCCGGAACTCAAGCAAAGTTTCTCCCTGATCAGAGAAGTCTGTGCCGAACTTGAAAGCGAAGGTGCCGCATTCAAACCCAATATTCCGATCGGCGGCATGATTGAGGTGCCGGCAGCAGCGATTGCGGCTGATCTCTTTGCACAGAAGCTCGACTTTCTCTCCATCGGAACCAATGATCTCATCCAGTACACCCTCGCAATTGATCGCGTAGACGACGCGGTCAACTATCTGTATGACCCCCTGCATCCTTCCGTACTGAGGCTGGTGCGCACTATCATTCAGGCGGGTAAGGCGGCAGGCATTCCGGTCTCGATGTGCGGCGAGATGGCGGGAGATCCGGCATTCACCCGACTGCTGATGGGCTTGGGATTACGCCAGTTCAGTATGGAGCCGTCGCAGCTACTGGAGATACGCCAACAGGTCCGACAGACCCGACTCTCGACCGTTCCCGAATGGATCGAGCGCATTCTTGAGTGTACTGACACAAGTGCCCTGCACGGCCTGGTCGACCAGCTTAATGCGCAGGAGTGCGTATGAGCGGCTGCGCCTCGGCAGAACCGTTTGCGCTACAGGTGCTCGGTAACAGTATGGCACCCGAATTCTCTGAGGGGTGTGTCGTGATTATTGATCCGGGCGCACGGCTCTGTCATGGCGCCTTTGTGGTTGCAGAACACGGTAACGGCGTGATTCTGCGTCAGCTGAATATCGATGAGGGACAATGGTCCCTCATCGCGCTTGAGACTGGGCATCCCCGCATCCGGATTGCGGGCCCTGAAGTTATCCGGGGTGTTGTCACCCAGCGGGCGGGCCGGCGGCGAAAGGACCGCAAGAACTACCTTTAGGAATTTCGGTCGCAGGCCTTCACTCGCGGCTCGACCGGTTGCAAACTCCTTTCTCCACTGCCATTACCGCTGCTTCAACCCGGGAATGCACTCCCAGTTTGCGCAGGATTGCCTTGACGTGCAGTTTGACCGTACCATCCGAGATGTCCAAATGACGCGCAATGACTTTGTTGCTTTGCCCCTCAGAGAGATGGCAGAGAATCTCGTGCTCACGGGGCGTCAGGCTGCTGAAAGGCGCCAGATCATCTTTTCGCTCACGTCGTTCTCCGTGCCGCACAAGATCCGCCAAGACACTGGTCAACGCTGGGGCGACAACAATCTTCCCCGAAACAATCTCCTGAAGCGCGAGAACAAGCTCGTCGGGTTCCATATCTTTCAGCAGATAACCTCGCGCACCATTGCGCAACGACTCGGACAGATCACCCTCATCTGCGCTGGTGGTCAGCATGACTACAGGGATCTCCAGACCCTGCTCCACCATATGACGAAGCACTGACAGGCCGCCCAGATCAGGCATGCGCAAATCCAACAGCACAACATCGGGGTTTAGCGTCTCGGCGAGACGAAGGCCTTCCTTCCCCTCAGCTGCCGCGCCCACGACCTGCAGTCCACGGCGCTCGAGCAGGCCCTGCAGCCCTACCCGGAAAAGCGCATGATCATCCACGATCAAGACTTTCATTCAGTCTTCTCCTCCAAAGGTTTTTTACCGGCGGCTTCGTCCACCGAACCCAGTTCTATCACGACCCGGGTGCCATCGCCGGGTTCACTCTCGATGGTGAGCTCCGCTCCCACGGTCCCGGCCCGCTCTTGCATGATGGCAAGCCCAAAATGCCCGCCGCTATCCTGATCGTCAGGAGCGATAACCATGCCGATTCCATCGTCCTCAACAATAAGACGAAGACGGCCTATGTTGTCATAACTTAGCAAAACCCGCACCATATTTGCCCGACTGTGCTTTCGCACGTTTGTGAGAGCTTCCTGCACAATCCGCAGAATCTGCGCTTCTTCTTCTTCGGTGAGTTCTGCGTCATTCGCCTGATTCTGTAATACCGTCTCCGTGCCTGTCTCCTTGCGCAGCCGCGACAACAGCCGCCGAATACCCGGTATCAGTCCGTGCCGACTGAGGGGGGCCCTGAAGTGTGCAATTAATTCCCGAAGTTCGACGTTGGCTTCATCCACACTGCTCTCGATGCGTTCCATTTCCTGCCAAATGGCAGATTCACTGTCCTGGCGCAGCGTGTCGTCCAAAACACGGATCTGGAATTTCAGACTGGCAAGTGTCTGCGCGAGCGAGTCATGTAGCTCATTTGCCAGTTGGGTGCGCTCATGAAGTCGCTTCTGTTGGGCCTGCAGCTCCCGCTCACGCTCTTCGGCCAACGCCTCCAGCCACTCTGACAACCGGTTAATGTCATCGGCGAGTTCACCGATCTTACTGGTATCCGAGCGTGGCAATCGTGAGGAAAAATCCCCCTGTCGGATACTTGATGCCCAATCACGCAGAGCCAAGAGCGGGCCCAGCAACCATCTCTGCACACCCAGGAGCATGGCAGCGAGACTGAGCAACAGGATTGCCGTCAACGCCAAGAGTAGCCCTTGAATGAGTGCATGATCGTCGCTTGATTGACCCAACATCACCGCTAGGACAACGCACAGAACGGATAACCCTAACACCAGTCCAGACCACCAAAAGAACCGTCTCGGCAGCAGATAATGCCAACGCCTTGGGTCAGGATGAGAGGGAGCTGTTGAGGGGTTTTGTGAATCAGTCATGACAGGTAAGAGAACGCCTTGATCCGGCAATGATTAACTGCTGGCACGAAGCAGGGAAGACCGGGCGGTGAACACGCTCTCGCATGACCAACAGTATAGGCTACCTGAGCGCCCCAACCCCCTACGGTTTTGGATCCGGGATCGCTTCAGGCGGGACAAAGTGGGGGTCGTTGGGATTTAAGAAAATAAACTGCGGGGCTTTTTCTTCTTCAGGTGTAACAAAATCAAGAATGGCATCACTCAGCAATTCCGTACTCGTTGGTGCGATCAGCAGCTCTATCCCATACTGTTCAGAACGCGTGTCATTATCACCCGCTTCGTCAAATCCCATCGCGTAATCGATGGTTCCGTCTTCAAGACGTCTGGCGGCTACTCTAAGAGCCATACCCTGCATACCGCCCTCCTCTATTGACGCCCGAATCTGGTCCGCAGCCTGCTCTGTAATTCTTAACAGCATCATGGTTCTCCCAGCATCATCACTCGTTCAGCAATCTTATGCTCTCAATTAAGTTTTTTGTGCCCGTACAAAGTTAACGAAGGCATTTACCCAGGGGTTTGCCGCGACGTGGCGCTGATGCGCGTAGGTAGCGAGCAAATTATGCATGTGAATGCCGTCTCGGGCGCCATCCAGTCCGTGGCCACGCTCTACCGCATACGCCGTGGCTAGTGGCGAATCGATCTCCTCCAGAGAGGAGTAATGAAATTCATGAACGTTATATACGAGGCCTGCGGTCGCACAGACATCCGGCCAAGGGTGGTCAGGCGTGGCGCGAAAACGCATATAACCCCGCCCCACAGGCCGCTCCCACATTTTGGTATCCCCCGGAATCACGCCCACCATAGGAAGCTTTCTGTCCTCCCACGCAATCGATCGACTGAGGTACATGAGTCCGCCGCACTCGGCGTAAGCGGGGCCGCCGTCTTCAATAAACGCCTTGATCTGGGCACGCAGACGGGCATTGGCAGATAACGGCTCAAGGAAACACTCAGGAAAACCGCCGCCAATAAAAAGCCCGTCCAGGGACGGCAGGTTCGTGTCCTGCAGGGTATCAAACGGGATCAAGTCCACACCGGCCTGCTCAAACGCTGCCAGGTCATCGGGGTAATAGAAACCAAATGCCCGATCACGGGCGATACCGATCCTCACAGGCCTATCCTTGCTCGAGGACAAAGCTGATGGCATAGCGCTGCGCGTCGCCACGGGATCTTGGTGATCCGCTGTAAACGCCAGCACGGCATCAAGGTCCACTCCTGCTTCCACCACATCAGCAATCTGGTTGATGCGGGCCAGCGCATCTGGATCTTCGTTACCGGGAACAAGGCCCAAGTGGCGCTCTTCAATGCCCAAACCGGACGTACGCCCGATCACGCCCAATACTGGGAGATCAGAATAACGTTCGATGGCAGCCCGCAGTTTGCTTTCCTGTCGGGGCCCTGCGACCCGGTTCAGAATGACTCCGACAATCTGCACTTCCGGATCAAAGCTGGTATACCCGGTGAGAAGCGGCGCAATACCCCTGGTGATGCCAGTGACATCGATGACGAGTATCACCGGCAGACCTAATCTCACGGCAAGGGCGGCGTTGCTGTCACTGCCCTCGACATCAAGTCCATCAAAGAGTCCCTTGTTCCCCTCCACAACCGCGACATCAGCATCCTGACGACGCTCTTCAAAACAGGAATGGATCTCGTCATGACCCATCGTGAAGAAATCGAGATTCCAGCACGGCCGGCCGCTGGCGCGGGTCAGCCAGGCGGGATCAATATAGTCGGGTCCTTTTTTAAAGGCAGCCACCTGCATCCCGCGCCGACGATACGCCGCACATAGCCCTATGCTGACGAGCGTCTTGCCAGAAGATTTATGAGCGGCAGCAATAAAAACCTGGCTCACCGCTGTATCTCGGAGGGATTCAATCCAGTCCCGATAACATTCAGGACTTGCGAATCATCCGGCCGGTTGCTTTACCGACCCTTGTGGAAGAAAGGGGAGCACTCTGATTGCTACCAAGGCAATCAGGATTGCCAGCCCAATGCCGCCAAGACCCAGGGCCAGTTCAGGGAGGGAAGGCGCATAGCCCGCGACAACACCGTCGTAGTACGTACTCTTCTCAGTGTACCCCGGAAAAATATCCATTGGAAATGCCTGGCCGCCGATAATCAGGACATATAACTGGGCAAACGCGCCAAGCAAAACCAACAGGGACGCGACGACCGTTTGCGACGCTCCCGCAAAGCGAGGAGTGAGAAGCAAAATGACCGGTATCACGGTTCCCAACAGACCTTGTCCGATCCAGAACAACCATGGGTAGATGCCGCCCTCTACCAGTAGAAACATCTCAACCTCGGTATGACCCGCAGCATACATACGCGTGAGGTGGTCGATCGCGACGAAAGATGCGACCGCAACAACAAAATAAGCCAACAGAGTCCGAAGCCGTGTCAGGATTTCATGGCTGACCGGGACTTGGCCCAAACGAGACACCAACATTATCGCCAATAGCGTGACTGCCGTCCCAAAGGACAGCGACATAGCGATGAACATCGGGGCGAGCACCGCGCTGTCAAATGCCTCCCGCGCAACCAGAAAGCCAAAAATCGAACCCGTTCCTGTGGTCAACACCAAACGCCAAATAAACGAGACCGTGCCGGCAGACCGCGTAAAACGGTTCATCCTCGGCTCAAACATCATCCAGAGGTACACCGCGACCACGATCAGAAA
>MDSX01030793.1_pt1 | contig 10036 bp, 8 predicted proteins | sample 811141 | NCBI WGS metagenome assembly MDSX01 (sample SAMN05326642, study PRJNA326480) | marine metagenome | isolation source: seawater | place: Atlantic Ocean: South East | collected 2010
GAGCTTCGTCGATGTTGCGAACACGTCCATATCCCGCACATTCGATCGATTCGGTTGATTCACCGTTGATCATGATAGGACATGCTCGAACGATTTCGTCAATTTCAGAAGGCGATGGCCGATATTGCAGATTCCCACGGTACAAGCCAAACTCTTCTTTGACACGTTCGACCTCTCCATCGCTCGGAAGATACGGTCCGACCTTCAATTCACGACGAATCATGTCTGCAATAAGGACGGCAAGGGCTTGGGCCGTACCGCCCGCCGCTCGAATCGGCCCAGCAAAGTGCACTGAAACGAACGCGGAACCATCCACATTGTTCAACAAACGAACTTCGCTGATTCCCTCAAGTGGAGCAACCAATACGGCTTCAGTGAGGATGGCGAGTCCAACGCGAAGACCGACATCAATCGATTTGACCATATCGTATCCCTTTTCTCTGAATCCTTTTGCAACACGTTGAGCCATCATAATCGAGGTCGTTTCACGATCGTGTTCTGCGAGCAGAGCGCGGATATCATCGGCGACGGGATAGGATTCCAGATGCTCGATAAGCAGTTTCTCGGTTCGTCCGGCAAGATCGTTTGCACGGGGAATCTCAACGAATGGTTTGGGATCAAGGTTGAGTTTGCGAGCTTCTTCTGCTACACGGTACGCATGATCAGCATGCTCGTCGAGAAGGCTTTGATAGCGCTCCATTTCCTTTTCAAGCCGTGGAATGTCGACGCCAATGAAGGGGTTGTGTACGTCGGTGGAAGCTTCTGTAGACATGATCACCGACCCCTGCTCGGCTGTTGTTGTCGAGACTTTATGATGCAATCGGCGAGCCAGCATCCTCTTTTCCAGCCCAACATTCATGCATTAGATGCATCAGCATTGGTGCATGAGCGTTCATGCATCACTGAAAACCCTCCCTGAGTGGAACCAATTGGTGGAAATGGTTCGAGAACTTGCGTTTTTGGACGGAGGCTCCAATGATGCGTTCACGCTTGCTTCGGGCCGGCAATCGCGTTGGTTTTTCGACATGAAACCGGTGATGATGCACACCGAATCATCAAAAGTTCTCGCTCATCTTTTCAATCACCGATTGGACGAACTCAATCCTGACTTTGTTGGGGGTCTTGAACTCGGTGCTGTCCCGTTAACAGCCATCGTCATCACTGGATCGGACTCCACTCACAGAAAAGGATTCATGGTTCGTAAATCTCCAAAAGGCCGCGGAGGTCGGAAAACCAACAATCCACCAGGCATTGAAGGAGCATCAATAGCTGCAGGTGGCAGCATCGTCATTCTTGAAGATGTGACCACAACCGGTGGCTCATCGATCAAAGCCGTCGAGCGCATACGTGAAACAACAAACTGTGAGGTTCTTGCCGTCATTAGCATTCTCGACCGAGAAGAGGGTGGAGTTGAAGCCTTTGCTGAGGCAGGCATTCCATTCGAAAGCATCCTAACACGTTCCGACATCACGCAGTAGGTGGATGGATTGGAAGCCTTGGTACCTTCTGAACAGGCCACAACAGGCCAGTGTGTACCGGATGCCTCCCTCAAGGAACTTTCCTTTTATCACGCAAGCGAAGGGAAACCATTGGCAACACCTTGGCAGGTGGCGATGACGCGTGCAGATTATATTGCACAGTTCGACCTGCCTTCTGGCGTTGTTTTGGACTGTGCCTGCGGTTCCGGAATTCAACTCGCAGCATATGCTTCTCGATTGAAGCGGCCGGCGTTGGGTGTCGAACTCGACCGACAACGTGCAGTCGCAAGTTGCCTCAATCTCAACACAATCGCGACACGTTACTCGACGTTTGACCAAGGATGGCACAGAAGATCCCTTTTGTTCTCAGGAGATGGGACCTCGAGTCAAGAAATAGCATCACAGGCAGGATTGGAGAGCGGCAGCGTTGCATTGTTGATGCTCGACCCCGCCCGCCCCCGCAACTCTCGCACTCATGGTTTGGATGAGATGCAGCCGAATCTTCCGAGTGTGTTTGAAGCATGGAAGCCTTATCTCGCCTTAACACAACACGGTCCGTGCATTGTTCTTGACCTCTCTCCAAGGTTGACGCAAGAACTCAGAGATGGTGTTGAAACAATTGTCGAATCGTTCTGGCCTGGAGTTGACAAAACATGGACGTGGATGTCCCGGGGAGGGGGACGTGTTGACCGTCTTGAACTTTGGATTGGAGGAGTTGCAACCCCGAACGTCACCAAACGCTTCGTTCGTCTTTCACGAACCTTTGGCGGGGACGATGCCGTGATTGAACAAGGCGATGACATGAAACAGGAGCGTCGCGCTCTTCAACCGGCTCGCCGAAATGAGTGGGTGACCATTCTTGATGCTGCCTTGGTTGAGAGCGGTCTGGTTGACGCATGGTTGAGCGAACAGTTGAGCAACGTTGCCGATACACGTTGGGACGAGTCATCCCCGCGACGTCCACGCATTCATCACAACGGCCCCCTCAAAGATTCATCACATCCATTCGTTGTCGCTTCGGGAAGGGTGGTTGAGATTCTCGATCTTCCCCTCGATGAGACGAACATTGACGCCATTGTCGCCACCGCTCTTGCAAATGACATTTCGGCGTTGACGATTCGATGCAGCGTTGATGCTGACATACAACCACGATTGCAAGGAAGCATCGACCGACAACTTCGCAACAGACAAGGCCGCAGGAAGGCGTTTCTTACACGCCATGCAACCACAAATCACCTTCTGCTTTGCGCCCAATATCCGAAGAATTCTGATACCTAAAATCGGACCCCTGCATCGCGGTCTTGATATAGGGGGGGTTGGTCGGAAACTTGCTCGACATCATGTCGCAACGTAAGGTGGACAACAATGGCAAAAGGAAAAGAAGAGGAACTCGGCGACGATTTTTCATACATTCTCCGAATGGCAGACACGGATATGGACGGTCTCAAACCGCTCTCTTCCGCTCTGACCTCGGTCAAGGGAATCGGCGTACGTAGCGCCATTCAAATCTGCAAGGCTACTGGATTCGACCCTGCTCGTATGGCTGGCCACCTCAGTCCTGAGCAACAAGAAAGCCTGCGACTTGCGATCGAAGATTACGTCAACAACGTTCCGTATTGGATGGTAAACCGAGCGGCCGACGTTGAGACCGGCAACGACATTCACCTAACCGGTCAGGAAGTCAAACTCACACTCGAAGAAGACATCAACCGTCTTCGTACCATGAAGTGCTACCGTGGTGTTCGCCACGCAAGCGGCAACAAGGTCCGTGGTCAACGCGGACGAAGCAACGGCCGTGGTGGCCTAACACTCGGTGTAAGCCGAAAGAAAGTATGAGGGTGATGAAGTATGGGTGAGCCAAAGTTTTCTAGACCAAAATTCGATACGCCTCCACATCCTTGGAAGAAGGCACGAATTGAAGAAGAGCATCTCATCCAAGCCAATCATGGTTTGAAGAACATGCGTGAGATTTGGAAGGCCAAGTCTCAACTTCGTCGCCATCGACGACAAGCAATGCGCTTAATCGGTATGATCGATACCACCGAAGGTCATGGAATGCGTGAGAGGGATGACCTCCTTCGATCCCTCCATCAAAAGGGCCTCATTACGAAGGAAGCTTCTCTGGACGACATCTTGTCGCTCAGTGCGGAAGACATCCTCAACCGCCGACTCCAAGCCCAAGTTTACTACAAGGGACTTGCTTGTTCACTCAAGCAAGCACGCCAACTCGTAACTCATGGACACATCTGCATTGGTGAGCAAAAGGTAACCATTCCCTCCTACCCTGTTACCCGTGACGAAGAGGAAATTATCCAATACCATCCTTCCAGTGATTTGAACGACCCAGAGCACGAAATTCGCAAGGCAATCGACGGACGCCGTGAAATGGCTGAGTACGCTGCAGACGAAGAAGAGGTTGACCCAGAAGCAACCAAGCCGTTTGCTGATGAAGTCAAGGAAGCTGCAGAAGCAGCACCAAGCGCAGAAGATGGAGGTGAGGCCTGATGACACGTCGAGCCATCGTCAACATTTTCTCATCCTACAACAACATCCTCATGACTGCAACTGACATGACTGGTGCTGAAACCATCGGCACCTGTTCAGGCGGTCAAGTTGTCAAGTCATCCAAAGACAGCGGAGGACAGTTCGCTGCAACTCGTGCTGCAGAACGTCTCGCTGACATGCTCAAGGACAAGGAATTCACACAGTTGATCATCAAGTATCGTGCACCAGGTGGCAACAAGTCCAACAATACTGGGCCAGGTGCACAAGCTGCTATTCGAGCACTGACACGTGCGGGTATGACCATCACTCGAATCGAGGATGTTACACCAATCGCCCACGACGGCACCAAGAAAAAGGGTGGACGACGTGGACGACGTGTCTGATTTGGAGGAATGTACATGAAGGCAAGCGTTGTAGACGGTTATCCACAAGGAAACAAAATGAAGATTCTCATCGAGGGTACAGACCCATCCCAAGTGAATGCACTTCGACGTGCAATCATGGCCGATGTCCCAAAGATGGCCATCAGCAAGGTCATGTTCACTCTCGGCGTGAACCAAGACAACAACCGTGGCGAAATTTTTGAATCGGTGAACGCATTGCCGGATGAAGTCATTGCCCACCGATTGGCTATGATACCAATTCCAACTCAACCAGATGAAGGGATGTCCTTCCCAGATGAGTGCGCAAACTGCGTGGATCTTACCGAAGACGACAAAGGATGCCCAATGTGTCAAGTGTTGTACACGCTCAACGTCCAAGGACCATCCTCGGACAGTGACGAACCGTATCGAGTCGTTCGTGCTGGCGACCTAACCAACGTGTCCGATCCAGTGTTCGATATCAGTGAAGAGATGAAATCGATTCCAATCACTTACCTTGCACAAGGCCAATTCCTTGAGTTCATTGCGTTTGCAACACTTGGACGTGGCCGTGATCACGCAAAGTGGTCTGCTGCATCTGCGGTCACCTTCCAACCACAGAACGAAGCAGAACTCAAGAAACCAAAGAAGGCTTCAGTCCTCTTTGACCTTGATCTTAAGACCCAAGACGGTCGATCAATCGATGCCAAACTCTTCACCAACAAGAAGTGCACCGATATCGCCACAGTACTCGATCTTGAGAAGGCACTCCACCAAGTCGGGGAAGGAACAGGTCGCGATGCTGACTTCGACGACGCCATCGTCCTCAACAAAGTTGACGGCAGTTTCGTCTTCTCATACGAGACCGATGGTTCACTCGCTCCTGAAGCAGTGTTCAATCTTGCAATTGAGGAATTGAAGTCACGCTTCAACGACCTCGGTGAAGATCTCGAACGAGCATTTGCTTGATTCAACATCTCGCTGCTCCGCCATCTTGATGATTCATCGTAGGATGGCTTGTTTATGGCAACAGTTCAGGTTGGTGGCCACATCACCTTACTGTTCTCAATCCATGATGATGCACTTCTTCCTCGGAATCAAGGAAGCAGGGGAGCAGGTCTCTGCCTTGAGAAAGGTGTCCGCGTAACAATCCAAGAAACGGGTCGTTCCAAAGTCATTGAAGAAGGTCAACAAATGGCCGGCTGGAACCAAGACGTTCCTGAAATCAAAGCCAAAGGCGAAGTTACAATCGAAATCAATGCCTTGGATTCTGAGAGTGAGACTCGCCGTGAAATCTACATTGATTTGATCGATGAATTACGGCAAGCACGTCTCCTCCCATTCGACACACATTATTCTGTGACTGTTGATATTGAATTGCCGCTTAGCCAAGGATTCGGCATGTCTGCCGCAGGTCTTTGCGCCCTTGCTTTAGCATGTTTTGAAATGACCAAACAGGGTGCTGAATACCAATACTTCCGAGCAGCCCATCACATTGAACGACGATATTCAGGTGGATTGGGAGACGTTCTGGGTCTCTATGTTGGAGGTGTTGAACTTCGAACACATCCAGGGTCACCTCCATCACCTGGCGTTGCTCGGAGTTTTCATCTCGATTCACCTCTTCTCTTGGTGTGGCAATCAAGTGGGTCCAAGCACACGTCAGAGTACATCGATCATCCTGAATGGAAGACCAACATCACCCGTGCTGGCGATGCTTCAGTCGACCGCTTAGCAGCAAAGCGATGGGATGCTACAGTTTGGAACGAGTTGCTGCAGGAAGCACAGGCATTTGGTCGAACGTCGAAGATGCTGGAGGAACCCTCCCGACAGTCGATGATCACAACAGTTCAATCCATCATTAACGAACTTGGCCTCCAAGCGCACATACGCGCTCGTTTGTGCATGCTCGGAACATCATGTGTGTTGTTACCATCAAAGGCAAATCAACCGCTTCGTGATGAGGATTTGAATCGATTATCTGAGCGTCTTCAATCGATGAACTTGGAGTCAGCTCTCACAAAAATTGCTCCGCAACGCATCAGTTAGGGGCGGTCCGTCAATTCCGTAAGGTCGAGTGGACTTGCATCCAACATGGTGACGCCTGGCATGTACAGATTCTCAGAGAATCCATGACGGAAGACGATGGCTCCACTTCCCCACTCGTTGATGTAACGCATCATTTGTTTGAGCATTTTCTTTCGCTGGAAGCCAACATCAGCGCCGTAGAAGTGTTTGGCATCGATCCAAGCGACCGGTTGACCGTTGATTTCCACGTGGTCGAGGAAGAGAATATCAGGGGTTAATTTCGGACCACCAATTTCAGCCACTTGCTCTTTGACCAATTCAGGTTGTCGACGGAGTCGAACGCCCTGCTCCTCGAACCAATCTGCCAATATGTTCTCAAACACATCGGCACGAAGATGAGTCTCACTCTGATCAACATTTGATACGCGGTCTGCCTCTTCTGCAGCTTCGAACTCTTTTCGTTCTCGTTCAGAGAAGCGGGAAGGTGCACGAACAGATTCTTTGATCTTTGATTTTGACCAACCCATCTCGGAAAGAATCTGACGAAAAATGTTCATCGGGGGAAAGTCGTATTTCTTTGACAACTCAACAACGCTCATGCCCTGTTTGTAATCGCGATGTATTTGCTTCCCACGGTTGCGCATCGCATGATGTCCGTACACGGTTTTCTGTTGAAGGAGTGCTGAACGCAAAGAGAGTGCTTGATCCGTCGATATGGACAATCGCTCTGCAAACGTAGTAATCTCATCGACGCGATCATCATCGAGCCATCCAAACTCACCTTTGCGAACGACAAAGCCAGCCATTTTCTCCTCATCAGTGAGTGGAACGGGTTTGCATGTCCATTTGAATGAAAATGATTTGACGTCCTTCGGTTCGTTGGGTAGGCCAACGGGTTGCACACCAGTCGTCTCGTAGTCAAACCGTTGATTTGCTCGGAGATTGTATTCTGTACGTTCTTTTTCCGATTGTTCAATCACGCCAGCCTTCCTTGGTCCACCGTAACGCCGGCGGTTCCGTTGCCGCCCCTGACCACTACGATTTGGTCGACGACCTCGTGACATGATTGGACCTCAACGTCGAACGTCTTTGAACCAATCGTCAAGAATTGGTGATTGTGGTGGAACGCAACACCTTCATGAAGAGGCAGTTCGTCACACAACTATGCTTCGAACATTTTTTGTCGTCCTCGTTCTTCTGACAGCAACGTTGTCACACACGCAGTTGGACCTTCCTGAGGCAGAGGTGCTGCCTCAATCGAGTTCGGAGGAATCCAATCCATTGGGATGGGTTGTGACCGTTGGGGGATTTAGTGAGGACTCAATTCATGCATTGGTACCACTTGAGAACAACTCGGTTCTTATTGGTGGGACATTCACGTCCTCGATTTTGATCGGAGATAACGGACATGATTCAAATCAACTTGGATTTGATGATATGGATGGATTCATTGCGCTTTCCAACGAAACGAACGAATGGAATTTTAGTGAATCCTTCGGCAGCATTGGCGTCGATTCTGTAGAGAGTCTGGCAGTGCTGAGCGATGGAGATTTCATCGTTGCGGGAACGTACTGCCTTGGTAGTGCAGGACTTCAATGCAACATGACATTGGGTTCATTATCAACGCTTGACAAAGACGCTGATTCCGATGAGGGTAATGCCTACATCGCTCGATATGATGTTGAGACAGGATGGCAGTGGGCCGTTTCGATTGCCAACCACCAAGAGGTTTTACTGTTCGATATGTTCGTTGATGAAACCGATCTGATTCACGTCAGTATTCTCTACAAAGAATTGCTTGAAATCAATCAAACCGTTTTTGCTGGCGGTTCACAACCAAGTCTTGGAGTCATGATGTTTGACGAGGATGGGGTTTTCGTGGACGGATTTTCTGCCATGACTGAAGAAGGAGTCGAACCGTTTGGTGGCTTTTGTCAGAACAGTGTTGGTGATACGTTCATCGCTTTCACCTTCATTGGAGAACTTGCGTTTGATGAAATTGGAGCCACTGAATCAAATGGTGGCGGCGATGTTGTTGTCGCACAATACGATTCAACAAGTTGGACATGGTTCCAACAAGCAGGAGGCACTGGTGATGATCTGGTCAATGGCTGCGTTGCAAGTGGGGAGACGAATGTGCAAGTCTACGGTACTCTCGAAGGGAATGCGACGTTTGGAACCGAATACAGTGAAACAACGCAATGGTTTGACGCATTCCAAGCCGACGTGACAACCGATGGCACTTGGGATGGATTGAATGTCGAAGGAGGTGCGGGTTACGACATGTTCGATGCCGCATATCAAACATCATCGGGTTCAATCATTTATGCTGGAGTTACCACCTATGGGTTCACATTGGGTACAGAGACCTTGGTTGATCACGATGATGATACAGGGTACTTCGGGACCGATGTCTTCCTTGCAGAACACAACATGGATGGGACTTGGGAATGGGCGTTGATCGGCGGTAGCGATGGACGAGACCGCGTCTACGACATGGTTCCATCCTCTTCCGGTGGTTCGCTGGTCGCATTCTCATTCGAAGAATCTGGACTCTTCGGGAACCACTCGGTTGTCGTCGTCGGGTCCCAAGATGCTGGCGTGTGGCATTACGAAACCGACTTGGACGGAGACGGAATCCTCGATGGTGTTGACAATTGTCCACGTGCTTCAAATTCAAATCAATCCAATTTTGACTCTGATGTGTACGGTGACACGTGCGATGATGATGATGATAACGATGGAATTGCGGATGATCTCGACGCTTGTCCCCAAGGTGCAACCGGTTGGACCAGTACAGAACTGACCGATCACGATACCGATGGCTGCCGTGATGCTGATGAAGACTTTGACGATGATAATGATACGGTTTTCGACCATCTCGACAGCTGTCCGAAAGGACCAATGGGATGGGTTTCAACGCCTGCCAGTGATGTCGAAGGCGATGGTTGTTCTGATGTTGATTCGGATGGAGATGGGTTGGTTGACCAACGAGACAATTGTCCAACAACGCCAAATCCAGGCCAAGAAGATCTTGATGCAGACTCCATTGGGGACGTTTGCGATTTGGATGAAGACGGAGATACCATCCCCGACATCGAGGATTTGTGTCCACGAGATCTTGCGGCTTGGTCTTCAAGCGAAATGAACGATTGGGATCGCGATGGTTGCCAAGACAGCATCAATGATTTGGACGACGATAATGATTTGATGCTGGACATGATCGGGTCAAATCAGTTTGATATGTGTCCAAAGGGCTACCGTGATTGGAGTGCTTTGAATACGTCCCTCGACCTTGATCAGGACGGCTGTCATGACGATGAGGAAGACGATGATGATGATGGGGATGGTTTTGCAGATGTCTTCGATCTGTGTCCGCGCGGCATGGTCGGCCCTGTTCTACCCTCACAGGATTATGATTCGGATGGATGCGTTGACGGAACAGAGGATGTGGACGATGATGCCGATGGTGTCCTTGACGAGGCAGACATGTGTCCACGAACACCGTTGAGTACAGTTGTCGATGGAGCAGGTTGTTCTGCACAGCAAGCTGATACGGATTCCGATGGTGTGCTCAACGATGACGATCTTTGTCCATCATCAGCACTTGGTGAGAAGGTCGATGAGGACGGCTGTAAGCGTATTGAAGTCGAAAACAAAGCA
>MDSX01102300.1_pt1 | contig 10036 bp, 9 predicted proteins | sample 811141 | NCBI WGS metagenome assembly MDSX01 (sample SAMN05326642, study PRJNA326480) | marine metagenome | isolation source: seawater | place: Atlantic Ocean: South East | collected 2010
CGCATAGGCGGTCGGGTCCGTTACCGGTTCGCCTTCGACAATCCGCGCCTGATCAAGCAACAGATGGGCCGCATTCTTAAGCGCATCGACCGCCCCTGATTCGCTCGCACGGACCGCCAGACTGGCGATCAGGGCGTGCTTCGGGTTGAGTTCCAGGACCCGCGGTTGAACCGCATCCAACTGTCCCTGCTGCTTCAACAACCGCTGCAGATTCATGTCAAGGTCGTTTTCACCGGCCACCAGACACACCGCGCTGTTCGTCAAACGCGCGGACTCTCGGACATCCTGCACCGCTTCGCCAAGTTCCAGCTTGATCAGCGCGACAAGAGCGTCCATGCCTGCAGTGGTCTCGTTCGCCGCCTCGTCCTTTTCGGTGGGATCGTCATCCTCAATCTTGTCGAGGTCTGCGCCGCCACGGGTTACGGATTTGAACGGCGTCGTTTCGAACACGCCGACGGTGGGAATCCAAAACTCGTCGATCGGGTCGGTCATGAGCAGAACTTCGATGCCCTTAGCCTTGAACCCCTCCAATTGCGGACTGCGCTGGATCGCGTCAATATTATCGCCGGAAATATAGTAGATGGCTTCCTGGCCGTCCTTCATCCGGCTGACATATTCATCCAACCCTACAAGCGCGTCGCCCGCGGTCGACCGACATCGGATGAGTTTCATCAGTTTGTCGCGATGCTCGAAGTCCTCGTACAGGCCTTCTTTCAGAACCGGACCGAAGGCTTCCGAGAAGCCCACGTACGCATCCGCCTCTTTCTCGGCTTTCTCCGACAATGCGTTCAGCACGCGGCTCGTCACACCCGCCTTGATACGGGCTAGGACCGGACTGTTCTGCAGCAGCTCGCGGCTCACGTTCAGCGGTAAATCCTCGGAATCGATCACGCCACGCATAAACCGCAGCCAGGATGGCAGGAGGTTCTCGCAGTCGTCAGTGATGAAGACCTTGTTTACGTATAGCTTTACGCTGCACTTGCGTTCCGGATGGTAAATATCGAAGGGCCGCGCGGTCGGCACATAGAGCAGGCCCGCATATTCAATCATGCCCTCAGCCCGGAAATGCAGCGTCAACCAAGGATCATCCTGGGCATGCGACACGTAGTGATAGAACTCCTTGTGCGCCGCCTCGTCTACATCCGATTTCGGTCGCGCCCAAATCGCCGATGCCTGGTTTAACCGCTCTCCAACTGGTGCATTCTCGCCACCTCCGACCTCAGTCAGCGATATCGGAAAGGAAATATGATCCGAGTATGTCTTGACGATTTGACGAATCCGCGATGCGTCGAGATATTCCTCGGCATCCTGCTTTAAATGCAGGACAATTTCGGCGCCGCGGTCGGCTTCGGCCGCCGGCTCAATAGTGAATTCACCGAGGCCGTCGGAACGCCAGCACCATCCTACGTCGTCGCCCGCCTTGCGGGTCGTTACGGTCACTCCGTCCGCCACCATAAAGGCGGAGTAAAACCCAACACCGAATTGGCCGATCAGATTGACGTCACCACCCGCACTGGACGCATCTTCTTTCTTGCCGCCGGAAACCGAATCAACAAACGCTGCCGTACCGGATCGCGCGATAGTGCCCAGATTGTCGATGAGGTCCTGCTGATCGAGGCCGATGCCGTTGTCGGCGATCGTCAAGGTCTTTGCATCCTTATCGAACTTCAGATCAATCCGAAACGCACTATCGCCCGACGCCAGCGCTTCATTGGTGAGCGCGGCGTAGCGGAGCTTGTCGCAAGCATCCGACGCATTGGAAATCAGCTCACGCAGAAAAATCTCCTTTTCGCTATAGAGCGAATTGGCGACGATATTCAGCAAACGGCTTACTTCTGCTTGAAACTGATGGCGTTCACCACCGCTCGCGATTTCGTCCGACGCGGGTTTTGCTTTTGCTTTGGTCATGATGAAATCCCCAAGGCTGAATATATTCCTTCGCCGGTATATGAGAAGCAGGAGCCAAACCCGCAAGCCCCCCTCGGAGAATGATATGGCAGAAGCCGATTTTGAAAGATAGCGCCAACGCCTCATAATGGAGGTCACGGCGGACGCGAAAAGCACGGCGGACCATACTGGTCGGTCGACGTTTGCGGATAGTGTGGTGGCGCCGCTCAAGCAGGTTCCCCGGGATTGGTTCGTGCCCGATTCCTCGCGGCGCAGCGCCGCCCTGGCAGAGATGACGCGGGACGTCTTTATCGTGGATGTGATTACCGACCTTCAAGAAGCTGCGCGCGAATCTCAGCACAATGGGTTTCAGCAATATCCAATATCGCGTCGGCAATGGATGGCGAGGCTGGCCGGTCGCAGCGCCGTTTGACGCGATTACCGTCACCGCTGCGGCGGAACTGCCGACGCCACTGGTGGATCAACCCGCACCTTCCCGACCCATGATCGTTATGATTGTACGGCAGCACAAAACCCAGTTCCTGGCTTCCCTAACGCGCGATCCCGACGGCAACTTGCATGTGGGGAAAGGCCTGCTGATAGCGTTCGCGCCGTGTGTCGGGAACGCGTCCAACAGCGACGATTTAAATCGTACATGGCGCGACGCGATATTATTTGCCGTCGATCAGGTCAAGCGCCATCCGCATCGCGTGTTTGCGTTTCATTAACGTCTGCCAATTCTGTCGCTCACCAAGGCGCCTCCGTCCGTGCGACGGCGAGCTCTTCTTCAAAGGCTATCACAGGTAACAGGAGACGATATATTCCGGCGGAGCCGCGGCGTGTGCATATCGCGTGACCTCGCGTATGGACGCGTGATTTCAAGGCTGGAGGGAGGTATAACCGAGAGATGTCCGAAGCGCCAACCAAGCCGTCCGATCTCGACAAGGCATCGCTTGCCTTCCTGCACAACTGGGAGCCGGCCAAACGCCACGACCGGCCACTTACCGAAGGCGGAAAGCAATTCAAACTAGTCTCGGACTTTGCGCCTTCCGGCGATCAGCCACAAGCAATCGAAGAGCTGGTGGAGGGCCTGGAAGGCGGCGCGCGCAACCAAGTTCTGCTGGGAGTTACCGGCTCCGGCAAGACCTTCACCATGGCGCATGTCATTCAGAAAGTGCAGCGGCCCACCATAATACTTGCGCCCAACAAGACGCTGGCCGCGCAGCTCTACGGCGAGATGAAGGAATTCTTTCCAAACAACGCGGTCGAGTATTTTGTTTCCTATTACGACTACTACCAGCCCGAAGCCTACGTGCCGCGCAGCGACACCTATGTCGAGAAAGAAGCGTCGGTAAACGAGCAGATCGACCGGATGCGCCACTCGGCAACCCGCTCGCTCCTCGAACGTGATGACGTGGTGATTGTGGCCAGCGTGTCTTGCATCTACGGTATCGGCGCGGTCGAGACCTATTCCCAGATGGTCATGACAGTGAAATCGGGTACGCGCATCGACCCGTCAAATCTACTTCGCGAGTTGATCGAATTGCAATACCGCCGCAACGACGGCAATTTCCAACGGGGCACCTTCCGGGTGCGCGGCGACACGATCGAAATCTTCCCCACGCACTATGAAGATCGGGCGTGGCGCATCTCGCTTTTCGGAGACGAGGTCGAGGCGATACACGAGTTCGACCCGCTGACTGGTGAGAAAGCGGGCGAACTGGAGACGGTCCGCGTCTACGCCAATAGCCACTACGTCACACCGAAGCCGACCCTGCAGCAAGCCGTGATCGAGATTCGCCAAGAGCTACAGCAGCGCGTGCCCGATCTCGAAGCGGTCAATCGTATCCTCGAAGCGCAGCGTCTGGACCAGCGCACAACTTTCGATTTGGAAATGATCGAGGCAACCGGTTCCTGCGCCGGTATCGAGAACTATTCCCGCTACCTGACGGGGCGTAACCCCGGAGAGCCACCGCCGACACTGATCGAGTACGTGCCGGATCACGCCCTTATGATTGTCGACGAGAGCCACGTCACGATCCCGCAAATCGGTGGTATGTTCAAAGGCGACTATGCGCGAAAATCCACCTTGGCGGAGTTCGGATTCCGGCTTCCGTCGTGCATCGACAACCGCCCCTTGAAGTTCGAGGAGTGGGAAGCGATGCGTCCGCAGACTGTCTTCGTCTCTGCCACACCCGGACCGTGGGAACTGACGCAAACCGGTGGCGTCTTCACCGAACAAGTTGTCCGTCCGACCGGGCTGATTGACCCGGCCTGTATCGTGCGACCGACTGAAACACAGGTCGATGACGTGATGGCGGAATGCCACAAGGCGGTTGCCGAGAACCAACGAGTACTGATCACCACATTGACGAAACGCATGGCGGAGGACTTGACCGAATATATGGTCGAGGCCGGGCTCAAGGTCCGATACATCCATTCGGGCGTCGATACGCTGGAACGTATCGAGATCATCCGGGACTTACGCCTCGGCGTCTTCGATATTTTGGTCGGCATTAACCTATTGCGCGAAGGACTCGACATCCCGGAATGCGCGCTCGTTGCCATTTTGGACGCGGACAAGGAGGGCTACCTTCGGTCCAAGACCTCGCTGGTCCAGACCATCGGCCGCGCCGCCCGCAATGTCGACGGCAGGGTTCTGCTCTACGCCGACCATATGACCGAGTCCCTCGAGTACGCTATTGGCGAGACCAATCGTCGGCGTAAGCGGCAGCAAGAATATAACGAGACCCACGGGATTACGCCAGAATCGGTGAAAAAACAGATCGGTGACATCCTGGAAAGCGTTTACGAGCGAGACCGACTAACCGTGGACGCCGGACCCGCTGCGGATCATCTCGTAGGCATGAGCCTGCGGCACTATATCAGTGAGCTCGAGACACAAATGCGCCATGCCGCAGCCGATCTCGAATTCGAAACCGCCGCCATGCTGCGTGACGAGATTGGGCGTCTCGAAGCCTACGATCTTGAGATGCCTGCGAATTCCGTCCCAGTAAATACGGAGATCGCGGCGACCATCCAGGGCGTGCCTAACGCCCTCGCCCCAAAAGCCAAGAAGACCTACGGCGCCCAGCATCGGGACAAGAACAAAGGCCGGCGCGCTCGGCGCGGTCCCGGTCGGATGGTCTAGCAAATTCACCCGACTGCGGCATTCACCAGCCGGGTTTGATTTCGGAGTGCATCGGAAATTTGGCGATTCCGCTAAGCTCAGTATATTCTATGATAAAAGACCGCGGAAGAGGCGGTCGACGCTTGTCTTAAGTCGAGGAGAGTAACCCCGTGTCTTATACACTCGAACAATTCGCTGCCGATATTCACGAAATACTTAGGATCGACCCCGGCCAAGGCGGTCAAGAGAAGGTCTTGGACTATGTCCGCAAGGCCCTGAAGGATAAAGAATTTGTTGCCACCAACGTGCCGGAAAACCTGCCGGAAAATCGTAACGTCATCTACCAAGATGAAAAACTCGGTTTTCTGATCTGCGCGCACAATAATCCAGGCGCGAAAAAGGGGTATCCGCACGACCACGGCTCGACCTGGGCGATCTACGGCCAAGCCGTCGGCGAGACCGAGATGACCGATTGGAAGATCGTCGAGAAAGGCGACAGCCCCCGCACCGCGACGAAGGTCGAACTCGACAGGAGCTATCATCTAAAGCCGGGCGACGCGCACCTTTATCCCGCAGGCGCCATCCATGCACCGATGCGCGACGGACCGACCCGCCTGATCCGGATCGAGGGTGCGGATACGGAAAAACTCGAGCGGACACGAATCGAGCCGGCGTAAGGTCACACAGCCCGGACGGGATGCCTAATTTGGTGCATCTTACCTGATTTTCACCATCAGCATTAGGGGAATGGCGGAGAACGCTGCCAGGGCATAAAGCGCAAAGGAATTCGCGTACCCGACCATCAGCGCTTGGCGTGTCACCTCCGAGCCCAGTGTTGCCAACCCCTCTTTCGACTCGAACGACCAGAGGCCCATCAATTGCGGATAGCGGGCGATATCGGTGAATGCGCTAACATTCTCCGCGAGCTCAGAGTAGCTAATCTTTCCAGTGCGCGACACCGTGAGCACACTAACCGAGATGAAGATGCTGCTGCCGAAATTACGCAACAGGTGAAAGATGGATGACGCGTCGGGATAGAACTTAACCGGCAATGTCGCGAACGCTACGATCGAGAGGGGCACCCACATGACGGCCGAGCCTACGCCCTGCAAGATTCCGGCCAGGGCGATGGCCCATGGATCCACTTCGAGGTTGAAGAGCGCCATGTTCCAGCCCGACAAACCGATCGCGGCAACCCCGAAAATCATGCCTACCCGCGGGTCGACCTTACCGATCTGCGCAACGATGAAAAATCCTAACACCATGCCCGCCCCCCGCGCCGCCAACAGAATGCCTATCATGGAGTCGGGATAACCCATCAGGTTCTGCAGCATGGTGGGAATCATCACCGTCGGCGTGATGTTGAGCATTCCGTAAATAAACACCAACACCAGGCCGATAGTGAAATTACGATCGCGGAACAGCTGTGGATTGATGAATGGATTATTCGTCGTCGCCGAATGCACAAGGAACACCCAGAGCGCCGCAACGATCAACGCCGCGTAACTCCAAATCTCATATGAATCCCACCAGTCCTGACGCTCACCGCGATCCATCATCAGCTGAGCGCATGTGATCACCGCGGAGAACAGCAGGAATCCGCCCCAGTCGAGATTGCTTTTTGACCGCTCGCCCGGATCGTGGACCCAGAGCCACACGAACGCCAAGGTGGCGGCACACATCGGCAGGATAAGGATAAAGACGAAACGCCAATTGTATTCCTCGGCGAGGATGCCGCCTATCACAGGGGCGATGGCAGGGCCGAGTACGACCGACATGCCGAAAACGCCCTGAGCGAACGCCCGGCGTTCCGGTGGATAGACGGCGACGATGATAGCCTGCGAAAGCGGCACGAGTGGGGCGCCGAACGCACCTTGGCCGATCCGATAGACCAATAACGGAATCAGCGAGTTCGCCATCGCGCACAGCAACGAACTGATGGAAAACCCAACAATCGACCAAATGATGACGTTGCGGTACCCCCAACGCGCAACCATCCAACCGGTCGCCGGCGTCACCACCGCCGTCGCAATCACGTTGAGGGTGACGACCCATGAGACTTCCTCCGGTGTCGCCGCAAGCGCACCTTGCAGCTGTGGCAGGACCACATTCACGATGGTCAACGTCACAGCGTAGAGCATCGTGCACATTGACATCGCCAACAGCACGCAGCCGCGCGGTATTCGCTCTTCTTCGTCGACCGCCATCTCGTTTTAATCCTCGCCGTGCTTTACCGTAACGACAAGAACGTTCTACGGCACAGAATTTTTCGCCACAAATGGTGTTATTAATCGCACAACCTGCCACTGTTTCTACATGCAATGATCATGACCGCGACGGCGATTCGCCGCGAGCGCGGCCCAGGGTGGGGGGACAGCTTGGGTCGACATAACCAAATTTGGAATTTGATCGATGCCGCAATTGACCTTCACCGTATGTTTGACGGGCTTACTGATCCTTATGCTTTTCATGATGGCGTCAATTTACGCCGAAGGCGCCCCATTCGAGACCCCGGTCGACAGACTGCCGACGCTTAACGACGATCGGTTGGCTTTGCGGCTCCTACGATGAAGCGGTTGCTTGTGCGCGATACACTCCCCACATGACAATTATGGCGCTGGGAAATAAGTCTGCACCGAACTGGGGCCTTCGGGTTCCTACTCTTACCGCCGCTCGCTAACTGGATGGAGAAGGCGCTGCCATGTCGCGTGTTTCTATGTTCAACAGCCCGCTGCTACTTGGTTTCGAGGATTTCGAGCGGACGCTCGACCGCATCTCGAAGATGCAGCCGGAGGGCTACCCGCCTTACAATATCGAACAGATCGGCGAGAACCAGCTCCGGGTCACCCTTGCAGTCGCAGGCTTTTCCGAGAACGACCTGTCGATCGAACTCGAAGACAACCAACTCGTCATCCGGGGTCGCCAAGAAGACGTCGGCGATCGTGTCTTTTTGCATCGTGGAATAGCGGCGCGCCAGTTTCAGCGCAGTTACGTCCTGGCCGACGGTATCGAGGTCGAAGGCGCGTACTTGAATAATGGCCTGCTACACGTCGAACTGGCACGGCCAGAACCGGAAGTCCGAATCCGCAAAATCGAAATCAATACCGCCAAACCCGATGGGGCCGATGACGAGACACTCGAGATCGACCAGGCCGCGGCGCGGGGAGGCGAATGATGAAACCGGACACAACAAATAAGATTTCCACCATCGAGCTGGCGAAGTTGGGCGCAAACGACCTCGCGTATATCCGGCCCGTGCAAATTGATAACGCGGTCCAGTTCATGCTCCTCGCCGGAGATGGACGGGAACTCGGCACTGCGCCGACCTTTCAGTCGGCCTACCTCGCCGCGTTGGAAAACGATTTTGATCCGGTCAGCCTGCACTGACCGGCTAGGTGTCAAAAACCGGCCTTACGCCGCCGCGTCGGCAGGGGTTTCGATCAACAATGCATAGAGTGCGGCTGGATCATCCGAACCACGCAATTTTTCGCACGTGGTACGATCGCGAAGAAGGCGCGATACACGCGCCAACGCTTTGAGATGATCGGCACCGGCACATTCCGGCGCCAACAGCAGGAAAATGAGATCTACGGGTTGTTCGTCGATTGAATCGAATTCGATAGGTTTCTCGAGTCGCGCGAAGAGTCCGTAAAGCCTTTCCAGACCGGCCAACTTACCGTGCGGAATCGCAATGCCATTCCCGACACCCGTCGTTCCTAAGCGCTCGCGTTCAACCAATGCGTCGAAAATAACCCGTTCGTTAATCGGGGAAATTTCCGCCGCGCGCTTCGCCAATTCTTGAAGTGCCTGCTTCTTCGACGTCACAGGCAGTTTTTTAAAAATACTCTCGGGAGTAATGAGGTCGGAAATTTCCATATCTTATCTCTCAGTTACCCTAGGGAAGGCCACCGCGCGATTCGCGCGGATCGTCCCACCCGATAATTACCGTCGGCACGTCGATAAATCATGTTGATGCCGCCATGCGAGATGTTGCGAAACATCAACGCCGGCAAATTGGCTAAATCCATCCGCACAAATGCATCGCCCCGCATCAGCTTCTTGATAACCGTCTCCATCTCGGCGACGATGATCGGCTGATCAGGCTCCGGTCCCGCGTCTCCTGACTGGTCCTCAGCTTCTGAATCAAGCACGTATTGAAACGTCGCCAAAGTATCCAAATGGTCCGCCCGGTCCCGGTGATAGTCACGCAGGCGCCGTTTATAGAATCGCAACCGCGTGCACACATGCTCGGTCGCCTCTTCAAACGCCGCAAAGGCGTCACCAGCCATGGCATGGCCCTGCAACAGGATACCTTTACCAACATGAACGATCACATCGGCGCGGATGTCTGCGCCCTTCTTAGACATGGTGACATGACCATCGGTCGGTTTCTCAAAATACTTGCCTACCACAGCCTGCCACTGCTCTTCGATATCGCCCCGAAGCGCATCGCCCACGTCGAGCTGCTTGCCGTAGATCGTTAGTTGCATTCGCCTGACATCTGACTATTGCGGTGCACCTGTTTCGGGCCGCGGTCGCCGCACTCCACCGTGACGGGGGGCGATAGATAAGCGGGGCCGCGAACTGAGTCAATACTAGCCGATTCCCGCTTATCAATCATAAGTTTCTTTGCATCGTCACAACGTTCCAGCCTTCATTCGGCGACGTTCTACCGACGAACCGATTCGCATTGATTCGCGGTATTTCGCCACCGTTCGGCGGGCAATATCGATACCGTCCTGCTTCAGAATATCGACGATTTTGTCATCCGATAGTATGGATTTCGGCGATTCTCCGTCGATCAGCCCCTTAATCCGAAAACGCACCGATTCCGCGGAATGGGCGTCACCGCCGGTCGCGCTCTGGATCGCCGAGGTGAAGAAATACTTCAGCTCATAGAGCCCCCTCGGCGTTGCCATGAACTTGTTTGTCGTCACCCGACTGACGGTACTTTCATGCATTTCGATCGCTTCCGCGATATCTCTCAAGATAAGCGGCTTGAGATGCTCAACGCCCAAG
>MDSX01088112.1_pt1 | contig 10034 bp, 8 predicted proteins | sample 811141 | NCBI WGS metagenome assembly MDSX01 (sample SAMN05326642, study PRJNA326480) | marine metagenome | isolation source: seawater | place: Atlantic Ocean: South East | collected 2010
ATAAAAAACATCAAATACTAGATAGAAATTGGCGATGGAGAAAAGCCGAAATAGACCTAATATCAAAACATGAGTACACCTTAGTTTTTAGTGAAGTTAAAACAAGAAGTAGTGAGCGGTTTGGACAGCCAAAAGAATTTGTTAGTGAACGTAAAGAATCGTTGATGAAAGATGCTGCTGAAGCCTATTTGGAGTTGAAAAATCTGGACTTAGAAGTACGTTTTGACATCCTAAGCATAGTCATAAAAAATGAAGGTATTAAGATTGAACACCTAGAAAATGCATTTTGAGTAGTGATTTGCCTACCTTTGCACAAATTTGGGAAATGGAAAGAAAGAATAACAGGTTTAATAAAAGCAATAAAGAAGGCTCTAAGGGAGGCTTTAAAAGGAAGGATTCCAAAAAAGCGTCTTTTACAAAACCTTTCGCTAAGAGAATATCTAGAAAGCCTGTCAAGAGTGACAAGCCTGGAATGCGATTAAATCAATTTATCGCACATTCGGGCATAAGCTCAAGAAGAGAAGCAGATAACCTCATCAAAGCTGGGCTCGTTCAAGTCAATGGCAAAGTCATTGTAGAAATGGGCTTCAGAGTACTCGAAACAGATACGGTAAAATTCAACAACGAAACTATATCATCAGAAACTAAACGCTATCTACTGTTGAACAAACCCAAAGATTACCTAACGAGCACGGACGACCCCAAGAAAAAGAATGTTTACGAACTTATTGCAAACGCTTGTAAAGAACGTGTTTATCCAGTAGGAAGACTAGATAGAATTACATCAGGGCTATTGTTATTTACTAACGATGGTGAACTTTCTAAAAAGCTAACCTTCCCCAAGCAAAGGGTAAAGAAAATATACCACATTACGCTAGACAAAAACCTAAAAGCTGCAGATATGCACAAAATAAAAGAAGGGGTTACTGTCGCTGGTTTTTTAACAGAAATTGAAACCATTTCTTATGTTCAAAATGCCCCTAAAAAAGAAGTTGGGGTTGAAATACATATTGGCAGAAATAGCACCCTCAAAAATCTATTTGCACATTTAGGATACAAAATTGTGAAAATGGACAGAGTCTATTTCGGAGGCTTAACCAAAAAAGATATTTCTAGAGGTAGATACAGATTTTTAAGCGATAAAGAAGTATCAATGCTAAAAATGATTTAAATTAGCATAATACAATTTTAATCTAGCCGTTAAAAAATTATGCGCATTCTAAAACGTCTTTTACTATCTCTTATATTACTAGCTATATTTATTGCTGGTTCTTCTGCTGCCTACATTTATCATAAGCAAGATGACTTCGAGCAAAGGATAATCCAAGAAGTGAACAAGCAGCTCAAATCCCCAATTGAGATTGGTAATATTGAATTTTCTGCAATTAAAAATTTTCCATTTGTAAGTGTTGAACTCAACAATATTGCTGCTTTAGATGCTTTTCAAACTGACACCCTCTGCAAGATAGGTCAGCTACAAGTTAAATTCAATGCTTTAGACTTGTACAACAAGGTGTATATCATTCAAGAATTATCCTTGAAAGATGGCTTTGCCAATATATACTACAAAGACAGTATGCCTAATTATGAATTATGGCACAGCACACCAGACAGCAGTAGTGGAGAAAAAATAAACTTTGGATTAGAAAATATCATTCTCGACAATTTTAAAATTGCATATGCTAATGATAATATAGAGACCGTAATATTAAACCAAGAAAGTGAGCTAAAACTAGCTATTCAGGATGGTCTAACATCAGTAGACATTAGCGGTGAAATCGTAAACGAGAAACTGCTAATTGACAAGATAAACCACCTGCCAAAAGAAACAATCGCACTCAACGGAATCATTACTATAGATTCATTAGCAACAAAAATAAAATCAAACCTATCTTTTGCTAATATGCAATTTGACTTAGGTTTTGAAAGTGCTGATGAAACCATGATAGTGGATTTAAACACTTCACAACTGGACCTCAAATCTATTTTGACAAAAATCCCTAAGGACTATTTATCTGCTTTGGAAAGCTATGACATTAATGGTAAAAGTATCGTGAAGTTAAACTACAAAAGCGATCAACAAAAAGAACCGTTCATAACCGTTGATTTCACATTGGAAAATGGAATTGTTAAAGGCAAAGATTTACCTTTTGATATGAATGAACTTTCACTAAAAGGAAATTACACAAACGGGAAGCTACGCCAAGATGCAAGCACAGAGATTATCCTCGATGATATACAATTCCTTGCTAATGGTGAAACCATACAAGCTAATGCCGTTGTAAAGGGACTTGAAAACCCTACTATTATCACTGACTTTGCTACACAACTTCAATTATCAGAATTGAAAAAATGGGGCTATGAGCACGATTTCTTATCCTTAGCAGGTGATGCCAAAATTAAAGGCTCATATAATGGGAAGGTAGGCTTGCAAAATAAAATAACCTATGATATGGCCATGGCTCAAAAGTCTGCAGAGATAAACGTTAGTAATTTAGATTTTCTGAATGACAATCAGACCCCAAAACTAAGTCAAGCTACGCTGGACTTAAAGCTCGTAGATGATAATTTAACTATTTCAAAATTTGATGGGTTTTTAGCAGAAGAGAGTAAAATTAACTTTGTTGGAGGGTTTGAGAATGTGTTCTCTTACCTATTCCTAAAAAATGCACCCTTAAAAATTGCTGGAAATTTAAATTCCGATTGGATGATTATCGATGACTTTTTAACTAGCTCTGATAGTGCTAATGATACACAACAGGAATCAACTACAACAACCATCAATTTGCCTAATGATGTTATAGTTAATATTAATCTTTCTCTTATTGACTTAACTTTTGATCGTTTCCATATGCGAAATTTTACTTCAAAAATTAGCTACAAAAACAAACTGCTCAAAGCCAAAGACATTATACTAGAAACTATGTCTGGGCAGATTACTTCAAACGTGAGTTTTGAGCAGGTTTCAGGTGGCAAATTGAGATTAATTAGCACTACGGCTCTTGACGACATTAATGTACGTCAGCTATTTTACGAATTCCACAACTTCGGACAAACTACCATGCGTCACAAGCATTTAAAAGGGAAGATAGATTCCGAAATTTACCTCAGAAACGAATGGGACAAATACTTTAATCCTATTGATGGACATCTGTACTCTTTCATAGATGTAAAAATTAATAATGGTGAATTATTGGACTTTGAACCCTTGATGATGATGTCAGATTATATCAGCGTAGAAGAGTTAAAACGGATAAAATTTTCTACATTAGAGAACCAAATTGAGATAAAAAATAACTTAATCGATATCCCTTTTATGGAAATTCATTCTACGGCAATAGATATTGCGGGTGCAGGAACACACTCCTTTGACAACGTAATGGATTACGAGTTTAAAATCCTTTTGAATGAAATATTAGGTAATAAATTTAAAAGAAAAAATAAGAAAAAAGTTTCTGAATTTGGTATTGTTCAAGATGACGGAGTCAAAGGAATGACTATGTTCTTAAAAATGAAAGGCACCGTTGATGATCCTGAAATTTCATACAACACCCTAAAACTCAGAGAATCATTAGGTGAAGGCTTTAAAAAAGAAAAGAAGGAATTAAAAGACGTTATCAAAAATCAATTCGGGGATAAGAACAACGACAGACACATTAAAGACAACCCCGATTACGACAATATTATTGAATGGGAGGAATAAATATATATAGCACGAGGAAGAATTGGAAGATTGTTCTTGTTCTTTTTGCTACCATCATTTGCATAGCATCACTGACCTACACCAACAAGCTAGTTGCTGATCTGGATACTGAGGAAAGAAAAAAGATAGAGCTTTGGGCAGAAGCAACTAATCAATTAGTCAATTCAGGAATGGGACCAACCAATAACATTTTGGCTAGTCGCATAATGCAAGAGAACACCAGCATACCCATTATCCTAACAAATGAAGTAGGAGAAATTATTGGCAATAGAAATTTACCCCATCGTAATAACCAAGATGCTTTTCTAAAAAAGCAACTCGAGATTATGATTGAGCAACACGAGCCCATCATCATAGAGGCCAAAATGAACGGTCAAGTCATTTTAACACAATACCTTTATTATAAAGATTCTCATATACTAAGTCAGCTCAGGTTTTATCCATTACTACAATTAGTAGTTATCTTTTTATTTATAGGCATAGCTTACTTGGCTTTCAACCGTTCTAAAAAATCCGAACAAAACTTAGTATGGGCAGGAATGGCTAAAGAAACAGCACATCAAATTGGCACTCCTTTATCATCTCTTATGGCATGGGTAGAAATTCTGAAAGGAAAAGATGGAATGATTGAAATAAGTAATGAAATCAATAAAGATGTTAAACGCTTAGAGACGATAACCGAACGGTTTTCAAAAGTAGGCTCGAAGCCAAATTTGGAAAAACAAAGCATCTACGAAATTCTTACTCATACAGTATCCTATCTGCAGAATAGACTTTCGTCTAATGTAAGCATAGTGTTAGATAATCAATGCAACGATGCTACAGCCCCTATTAACTGTACACTGTTCGAATGGGTAATAGAGAATATATGTAAAAATGCTGCTGATGCTATGCAGGGCAAAGGGCTCATAAAAATCAACATATTTAGCGATGCTAATTATCTCAAAATTGACATACAAGACAATGGAAAGGGCTTGGCAAAAAATAACTTCAAACGTATTTTTGAACCTGGATTTACCACTAAAAAGAGAGGCTGGGGACTAGGTTTGTCTTTATCTAAACGAATTATTGAAGAATATCACTTGGGGCGATTATACGTTAAATCATCTTCTGCAGAAGGAACAACTTTTCGTATTTCATTACACCGCAATTAAATACCACAACTGCCTTTTCCTCTTTTATATAAATATTCTTGGTGGTATTCTTCCGCTCTATAAAACTTCTCTGAAGGAACAATTTGAGTGACTATAGGCTCTTTAAATTTTCCAGAACCATCTAACTCATTCATTGTTTTGATAGCTATTTCTTTCTGATTGTCGTCATGATAAAATACGGCCGAACGGTATTGCGTACCTACATCTGGACCTTGGCGGTTTAAGGTAGTAGGATTATGGTTTTCCCAAAAGAGTTGTATCAATTCTTCGTAAGCTATTTGCTTAGGATCATAGAGAATTTCTACCGCTTCTGCATGATTGGTGTTTTCATAACAGACCTCTTTGTATGTCGGGTTTTTGGTATCACCACCAATATAGCCCACATCGGTAGAGTAAACCCCTTTCAAGCTACGGAATAGCTCCTCAACACCCCAAAAGCAACCAGCAGCAAAAGTGGCTTTCTTCAATTTGTCGTCTGCTATAAAGCGTATGCTGATACTATTAACACAATGGCGTGTATTTTCTGGGGTTAATTTTTCTCCCACAAAAACGTGTCCCAAGTGCCCATCGCATTTGGCACAAGTAATTTCTGTTCGTTCGTAACCCAAATCAAAATCTGATGTTTTCTTAATAGCTCCTTCTTTGACTTTGTCAAAAGCGGGCCACCCACAACCAGCATCGAACTTAGAAGAAGAATCGTATAAATGATTGCCACAAGCTCGGCATACAAATAGACCTGCCTCATAAAAATTGTCGTACTCACCAGTAAAAGGGGCTTCAGTACCCTTATCAACAATGACTCTTTTTTCTTCAGGGCTTAAGTTTTCAAAATAACTGTGATTCATTTTTTTAGGTGTTGTATTGGTTTGACAAGAAATTAACAGTGGACATAGTGCACAAAAATAAAGCATTAAGGAAAATAAATTATATCCTGAATTACTGAAATTCTTAACTATTTTTGTGAGGTGTCTGGTATCTATATTCATATTCCTTTTTGTAAGCAGCAATGCCATTACTGTGATTTTCACTTTTCCACTTCTCTAAAAAACAAGAATGATTTATTAGACGCTCTAGTCACTGAAATGAAAATTCAATCTTCTTTTTTAGAGGGTACAAAGATACGGACTATTTACTTTGGTGGCGGTACTCCATCCTTACTTTCAGAAAGCGAAATAGCTAGATTATTTGATGAGCTAAACAAAACATTTGACCTATCAGAAGTAGGAGAAATAACATTAGAAGCAAACCCCGACGACCTTACAAAAGAGAAAATAAAAGAGTTGAAAGGCACTCCAATTAATAGATTTAGTATTGGTGTTCAATCTTTTCACTCCAAAGATTTAGAGTACATGAATAGGGCGCATAATGTTCAACAAGCTTATGATTCTATTAAGGGTGTGCAAGATGCAGGTTGGGAAAACATCACTCTGGACCTAATTTATGGAACTCCAACCTTGGACAACGAACAATGGCAAAAAAATATGCAAACCGTCATTGATTTCGAGGTGCCTCACCTATCTGCTTATGGGCTAACCGTAGAAGAAAGAACTCCTTTACACCACGCTATTAAAGAAGGAAAGCAAGAAGCACTGGACGAAGTTAAAAGTTCAGAACAGTTTGAAATGCTAATGGATTTTATTCCAAAACAGGGCTTAGAACAATACGAAATATCCAATTTCGCCAAACTAGGATTCGAGGCAAAGCACAACGGCAGCTATTGGACAGATGAAAAGTATTTGGGCTTAGGTCCATCGGCACATTCCTTTGATGGCAAAAAACGCATATGGAATATTTCAAATAATGCGAGGTATATCAAATCCTTAAATCAAGCTAAGTTGAATAACGATTTTGAGCTATTGACCGAAGAACAACGCTTTAATGAATATGTGCTCACCTCACTTCGCACTAAAGAAGGCTGTAATATAAGCTATGTAAAAGCTCGTTTTTCACCATTTTTAGTCGGTTTTTTAACATTTTCTCTCAAAAAATGGCAAAAAAACGCAGAAATTGAGAGAAATGGCGAATTTTTTATTTTGACAAAAAAAGGCAAATTAGTAGCAGATTGGATAGCTTCTGACTTGTTTTACGTGAAATAAAAAAGAAAGAGCCAAAAAAATGGAGTTTTTTGATGTTTTTTTATCGTTTTTAGTGCTTTTTAGCACTTTTTTACTGTTTTTATGCAAAAAATAGAATTTTAACCATCACAAAAAAAGACCATTTTAAAATAATTCAAAAAAGGGTAAAAAAATAATGTTTTTAGTCAATTTTGAAGGGTTTTGAATCGTTTTTGAGCAAAAAACGCCAAAAACAAACAAAATAAAATGCTTTTTTGGTGTGTTTTTATAAAATCAAGCAAAAACATACCATTTATTAAATTTTGAATACTTTTAAGCCATGATAGCAAACATCACTCACAAAGAGAAGACCTTTAAGGTAGATTTAACACAACCTATTGATATTTCTCTGCCCTTAAAAGATGGTAATGACAATCCCAACGCTTGGTATGTGCCAGATGTAAAAATGGAAGCGGTTGTTATGGGCGATTGGGTTGGCGAGGTTAAAAAAGGAGGCTCGGTCAATTTTTTCAACATCTTCTTTAACCCTCATGGACATGGCACACATACCGAATGTGTGGGACATATTTCAAAAGAAAAAGAATCCATTAACGAATGTGTTAAAACCTACTTTTTTACTACCCAACTCATTAGCATTGAGCCCACACAACAAGATGGAGATTTAATCATTACTAAAGCTCAAATTGAACAAGCAATTGAGCCACAAACAGAGTCCATCATTATTCGCACCCTTCCCAATGGTAAGGACAAGAAAAACAAGGCTTATTCCAACACCAACCCACCCTATTTGGAAAAAGAAGCCGCAGACTTGCTCAGAGAATTAGACATAAAACACTTACTCATTGACTTGCCGTCAGTAGATAAAGAGCAAGATGGTGGCGCTTTGGCAGCTCACCACGCTTTTTGGAATTATCCCAACAACACTAGAATGGATTGCAGTATAACAGAGCTGATATACGTCCCCTCCTCAATTACGGACGGACACTATTTGCTGAACCTCAGCTTTGCCCCTTTTCACAACGATGCCAGTCCGAGCAGACCCACCCTATATGCCTTATTATGATTGAGGAGTTAAGAACTTATTGCCTAGCTAAAAATAATGTCAGCGAAGGGTTTCCCTTTGATGAAAAGACTTTAGTTTTTAAAGTACACGGCAAAATATTTGCCTTGTTTGCATTGGAAGAAGTTCCTTTGAGAATCAATCTTAAGTGCGAACCTGAAAAAGCGATAGAATTGAGAGAAGCCTTTGAGCAAATAGTCCCTGGTTATCATTGCAACAAAAAACATTGGAACACAATAGTAATTGAGCAACTTCCTGTAAAGCAAATACTAGAGTGGATAGATCATTCCTATCAATTGGTTTGGGACAAATTACCTAAAAAAATAAAGGGTTAATTTTTTGATTGCTCCAAATCATCCAAACGCTCTAAGAGTCGCTTATAATTAGCTTTCAGCTCCTCAATTTGTTGTTGTTGCTTTTGTATTTGCCCTTGCTGTTCTTGAATGCCTTTAATGGCAATAGGAATAAAATCATTGTAACGCACCTCATAATACCCTTGGTCTGTTTGTGTTAAAAAGCCTTGATTATCAAAGCCGACCTCTTGCAAAACCTTAACCAATTCTTGAGCAATAAAACCCACTTCACGACCTTTTTTAGGGGAATTTTTGCGCAAATAATCCACTGGGCGTAATTTAGAAATAAGGTTTAAACCATAGGTTAAATCCCTAACTTTTTCTTTCCAATGTAAATCCGAAGAAGTACTCCATGGCACTTGAATAGCTGCTGAATTAATACTTGTATTGCCCACACGCACTTGATTACTTAAACCTGCATTTCCTACTTGAGCATCAGAGCCGATTCCAATATTATTAGAGCCTGTGGATAATATCAAAGCTGAAGCTCCTATTGCACAATTATCATTGCCATATGAATTATTTCGTAGTGCTAAATAGCCAACAGCTACATTAAAAGCTCCTGATGTGTTAGACAAAGAAGAAGGACTACCAAAAGCACAATTATAATCTCCACTAGTATTTTGTAATAAAGCACTGCTGCCAAAAGCACAATTAGAGCTTCCGTCAGTATTAGCATGTAATGACCTAACACCAAAAGCAGAGTTATTAGCTCCTGTTGTGTTATTTCTTAAAGCGAAATAAGCAAAAGCAGAATTATTATCAGCAGAAGTATTATTCAACAAAGACTGATAACCTACAGATGTATTTCGATGACCATTAATGTTTGACCTTAATGCATCGCTGCCAACAGCCGAATTTTCCTCTCCTGTAGTATTTGAAAACAAAGCGTCTTTTCCAAAAGCAGAATTATTATTAGCCTTGTTTGATGATAAAGAACGATCCCCACAGGCCGAATTATTAGTCCCGTCTTCATTTTTCCATAAAGACCTATATCCTATTGCCGTATTATTACTTCCAATATTACTTTCAAGACTTTGCGAACCTATTGCTACACTTCTAAAAGAAGGTAAAGAGCCTCCATCTTCGCGTAGGGCCTTATATCCTACAGCTACATTGTCGTTACCTCCGTAAGAAGACCAAGAATCATAACCAACAGCAACATTTCTAACACCAGAATTAGTTGAGAGATCTCCTATATTGAACATTCCTGTTTTTTCACCAATAAAAACAGATTCTCCACTATTCAATACTTCTAGACGATCCTCGTCCATTCTAAAATGATGAGTTCCTTGATTAAAAAAATCAATCACATCATTATCATTCCCATTATCTACTCTCACCCATGTATCTCTATCTTGGTCGATAATAATTGATAACGTATCATTTCCTCCTAAAGGAATCCACGCTGTTCCATCATATTGATAGCTTGTATTCTCGGCAATAACAAAGGCCAATTGCCCAGCTAATGGATTAGTTAAATTATTCAAATCAACAACAAAAGGTACATTATGTAAACGAATAAGCTGACCTGAAACTAATTGAGAATAGGAGTGAAAACTTAAAGAAAGGTAAAAGATTGTATATAATAATTTTTTCATGCTAATAGGACTTAAGGTTAGTACGTTAGTACGTTAGTACGTTAGTACGTTAGTACGTTAGTACGTTAGTACGTTAGTACGTTAGTAC
>MDSX01005464.1_pt1 | contig 10033 bp, 6 predicted proteins | sample 811141 | NCBI WGS metagenome assembly MDSX01 (sample SAMN05326642, study PRJNA326480) | marine metagenome | isolation source: seawater | place: Atlantic Ocean: South East | collected 2010
GGGTGCCGGTCTGTATTTGACGCTGATGCGGGACACGAGTAAGGCGGCGGCGGGGAAAGGCAAAGGCGAGGAGACTCTGTACACATTCTGAACAGTCGCCTCAAAAACAGACGACCGGAAAAAAGGGTGCCGTTGGAAGTGCCCTCGGATATCTTTTAGAATTCATGATAAAGTCACATATATTTAGTCTGAACATTTTGTAAAGTCGCTAAAATCTGTGGCGCACTTTCTTGAAAGTTGGCTTGTTTGGGACAGTTTGGCGGCGCGTTTCACAAAACCCCGGCACACGCCACCCGATCCCCGATCCCGACGATGCCCATCTCCCGTGCCTTCCGAGCGTTCGCGCTCCCCGCCGCCCTCGCCCTCGCATGCACCACCGTACCCACCGCCTATGCATCCGGGGACGACCACGCGTGGGAGTACGAGGCTGCCTTTCACATCCAGGAGTCCGCGGACACGTACTCGCTAAACATGGCCAACAACGCGGACGCGACGATGAAGTTCTGCTTCGCCGCCACCGACACGCACGACGCGCACGGCGTCCACGAGGTTGAAGATACGTGCCACGCGGACGCATCATCCCCGACCGCCGTCACCGCGAACGCCCCGGCGATCACTATCGTGACCGGCACCACCTACCAGGTCACCATGGACCCCGATTCGTGGCTCTCGGTTTTCAACGTCAAGTTCCCCGCGAACGGCGCGTACGCGTTCTTCGCCGAGCACATGCCGTCCGAGTTTTACTTCGACGGCGGCACCGAGATGGAGCTGCTGAAAGATGGCGACTCGCACGACGTCGCCGCCGCCTGGGCGTCCACGGACGTCGCGCCCGCGTCGAGGAAAACCCCGTGGGGGAACACGATGCTGGGTTGCCTCTCCGTATGGGTCGTCACCCTCAGCGGTCTCGTTTTGGTCATCAACACCAAGATATGGGAGCTCGTCAAGCCCTTCGCGCTGATGTTCGCGTCCGGCACGTTGCTCTCCACCGCCTTCGCCTTGGTTCTTTACGAATCCACGCACCTGATCCCCATCGGCAACGATGAAGGTCTCGCCGCGGGCCGATGGACCGCGATGATCCTCTGCGGCTTCATCACCTCCCCCGTCATCGCCATCGTCCTCAAGGCCTTCCTCCCTCAACTGAAGGAAGATGACGAGTTTCCCGAGCCGGTAAAGCCCGGAGACACCATGAACGGAACGGGTGACGCCCAGAAGGCGCTCGACTCCGCCGAGATGGGCAGAGCCATCGACAACTGCTGCGACCATGACCACGCCGCGGTGGAAGATTGCGAGAAGAGCATCACCAACCCCAACGTCCGCGCGCGGTTCCTCATGTCCCTCATCGCGGGCGACTTCTTCCACAACTTCACCGACGGTATCTTCATCGGAGCCGCGTTCCAGTGCAACACCACCCTCGCGTGGCAGATCGTCGGCGTCACCGTCGCGCACGAGGTTCCCCAGGAGCTCGCCGACTTCGCCGTGCTGACCAACTCCCTCGGATTCTCCGTGCCGACGGCGCTCGCGTACAACGTCGTCTCGGGCGCCTCGGTCATGCTCGGCGGTATCGTCATCATGGCCGCGGAGGTGTCAAACCTGGACACCGGTATGCTGCTCGCGTACGGCGCCGGTAACTACATCTATTGCGCCACCGTGCACATGTTCTCGCAGGGATCTAAAAATATCCTTCACGATGCCAAGAGGCTCCTCGCGTTCGCGGTGGGCGCCGTCGCCATCGGGCTGATCCTTCTGGACCACGAGCACTGCGATGCGAGCGCCGACGCGGGCGGCGGTGACGCCCACGCCGCGCACGACCACAGGCGGTTATTCTACTAAATGAAGGTAACCCCCAACTTTCCACATCCCTCCGCCTCTCCTCTCGTCGGGGTTGAGTTCCGGCGAGTGGAAAACAATTTCAATTCAGACGACCGAGCCGACGAAAGAACTTTTCGCGTTCCGTCGCCCGGGCGTCGCGAGTGAGAGGAAAGATTAATATCCGACCGCCTCGCCTCGACGCCTCGTGCATTATCATCTTCTAAATAAGAGGTCCACGACGGTTGGACTTCATCCTGGAAATGTTTGACATAAAACCGCTTCTGCTACGTAAAACTCAGAAACCGCGACAATCGTCACTTATTACGCGATGCACGCCTTGAATCCGGACTCGAGATCATCCCTGTCCAAGTTCCGCCCGATGAAGATCACTCTCGAGACCCGCTTCGCGTCCTTCCCCCAACCCTCGAACTCACCCTCCGCGGACGACGACATCTCCATCATCATATGCACGCCCTGGAATACGTACCGTTCATCCGTGCCCGACACGTTGAGAATACCCTTGCTTCGGAAGATATCCTCGCCTCTGGTGCTCAGAAGTTTGCGCAGCCAAGCTTCCAGCTTTACGATGTCCATCGCGGCATCCACCACCTCGATCCCGACGCTGGTCACGGATTCATCGTGCTGATGCTCGGCGTCGGTATCGAGGAACTCGGCGTCCTGCTCCAACGTCGCGTCCAGGCTGAACGCGTTGATTCCAAGGATAGAATTGACGTCCACCGCGGAGTTTTGGGATTCAATTATGGCGGCCCTGGCGTTGATCGATCGGATCTTCTTCACCAGCGACGCTTTATCGTCGTCGGACTTGAGAAGGTCCGTCTTGTTTAGTAGGATTTTATCGGCGAATGCGATCTGCTCAACCGATTCGTTCTCCACCCCGTCCGGCTTGACTTCGTCCAGGTGGGCGGATAGATGCGCGACGTCGACGACGGTGAGGATGGCGTCTAGGTACAGTTTCTCCTTGAGGTCCTCGTCCACGAAGAAGGTCTGCGCGACTGGGGCCGGGTCCGCCAGACCGGTGGTTTCGATGATGATGTGGTCGAACGCGTCTTTTCGGCGCATGAGTTTGTTGAGGATCCGGATGAGGTCCTGGCGGACGGTGCAGCAGATGCAGCCGTTGTTCATCTCGAAGATCTCTTCTTTGGTCTCCACGACCAGGCCATCGTCGACGCCGACTTCGCCGAATTCGTTCTCGATGATGGCGATGCGCTTGCCGTGCTTGGCGGTGAGGATGTGGTTGACTGCGCGTACGACGTTGAAGGGGGGGGGGCGATCTCGCGGAGGTCAGTACGGCGAACTCGTGGAACGGGGGTTGAACCCGTGGGTGGTCGGAGGGTCGGCGGGACAAAGACGGGTCTCACCGAGTGTCGTCTTCCCGGCACCAAGGAAACCGGTGATGATCGTCACCGGGGTTTTATCGTTGAGCGTCATTCTCTCTCAGACGGTGGCGGGCGGCGCGTGGGACAATTGGGGCGACGACTCATAAAAAGCGCCCCTTGGAGGAAGCGAGCGAAAGGGTTTTTAATCGAGCGACGCCGCCATTTATAAGGGTAACTAGTTACGTAATCGTATGGGCATTTATCAGTGAGAAGCACTTCCGTGATAACTCATAAAACGCTTGTGTGTTCGTTTTGAAAGAACCCTACGCGAGAAGATCGAGGTCGGCGCGTCACTGCGTTCGTGCGACGTCGACGCATCGAGGCTCGGGTTCTGCGTGATTCTGTCGAGGGTTTAGATGTCACAGACTGTGGCGCCTCCCGCGAGGCATCCCGGGCGGGCGCGGGTGCTGACGGAGGCTGACCTCGACCTGGAGCTCGCAGAGGAGGCGGGTTACGTCGGCCTCAACGGAGATTCCCACGGCCACGGACACGGCCACGGCCACGGCCACGGTGACCTCGGCCACGGCCACGGCGACCTCGGCCACGGCCACTCGCACTCGCGAGTCTTTCGCGCGTACGGCCGATGCCACGGCTTCGACGTTGACGTGTCCACCGGCGGGTGGTTCAACGCGGGGCACGCGGACAACCTCTTCGGCGGCACGGGATTCGGCCGGCGCATCGTGCCCGTCGCGCGCGCCGCGAGGCTACGCAGGTACGCGCACACCCTCGAAACGTGTACCCTCATCACCCATTAGAATTACCCAATCACACGACTGACCTGGACGACGGACACGCCACGCAGACGGCTCTACGGCGCGGTCTGCGTCAGCGGCTTGTACGCCGTCGCGGAGTTCATCGCCGCGGGTGAGTTTATTTTAATTCTCGTATTGGCAATTAATATGACGTCGTGTTTTGTTTACAGCCATCTCCGGATCCATCGCGCTGCTCGCCGACGCGCTGCACATGACGTCGGACTTTGTGTCCTACGCCCTCTCCATCGGCATCTTGGAACTGACGCTCCGGCAGCAACGAAGAAACGGGCGACTCAAATCGTCGGGTTCGACGACCGAGGCTGGAGTGACGCGCGGCGATGACTACGCCGGCTGGCTGACGTTCGGCTTCGCGCGGCTCGAAGTCCTCGGAGCGCTGGGGATCATCGCGGTGGTTTGGGGCGCGACGCTCGTAATCGTGGTCCAGGCGATTAAACGAATGAGTGCGCCACCCGAGGTGGATGGTGCGACGGTGGTTTTCACCGCGTGCGGCGGCTTGGTCGTCGACGTCGTGCTCCTCCGGATGCTCGACAGCGAGCCCGGCGGCGGGAATTCGAGCGGCGGTCACGGCCACTCGCACGGAACCGGCGAACTGGGCGCTCGAGCGATGTTCCTGCACGTCCTCGGCGATCTCTTCGGCACGATCCTGGTCTGCGTCGGCGGCGCCATCATCTGGGGCAGCGGCGGCCGGGACAGCGACCTCGCGGTCGTTGACCCGGTGTGCACCCTGTGTTTCGCGTGCATCGTCGTTTTCACGATGTACCCGTTCGCGGTACGGATGCTGAGGGTGCTGATGGAGGCGGCGCCGCCGGGAACGAACACGCGTAAAATTGCGGAGGCGCTCGAATCTGAGGTGCCCGGGGTCATGGGCGTGCACTGCCTGCACCTGTGGGAGATATCCCCCGATAAGGCTGCGCTCATGGCTCACGTTCACGTGCAAACGCAAACACGCGGGGAAGCGGGTACGGAAAACGCGGGGGCGGCGCTGGAGCGAGCGCTGAGCCGCGCCACGCGTCTGCTGCAGACGAAATTCGGGATCAATCACACGACGCTGCAGATGACGGCGATGCCGGAGCAGGGCGGGTGGGCGGCGTGCGGGGCGGTGGGAAAGCCGCCTGTGAAGTGCGCCAAGTGCGACGAGCTGGTGGACGCGGCATCAAACGTCTCAAACCGCTTCTGCTAACTTACGTAAAACTCAGAAACCGAAAATGTAATTAGAAAGCTAACCGAGCAAACCCACGCGCGCCAACGCCGTCCTCCACGACTCACCCTCCGGATCCAGCCCCCGTCCCTTCGCCCCTGGGTTCGACCCGACGTCCAACGCCCAGGCCAGGTTCACCGCGCGAAGCACCGTTCGAACGCCCACGCCGTTTCGCCAAATAACGTCGGACACCAACGAAGCCGCCTTCGCAGCCGGGTCCATCTCCCCCGCGTCGTGACCGATGACATCTCGCGGTTTCGCACCCGCGAACGCACTGGACGCGCGTAGGACGTTGACCGCCTCGATTTGGGAAAGCGCCGGGACCTCCACCTGGGCGTGAAACGCGGAGGCGAGGCCCAGGGCGTGAAGTGCCTTGGGCGAGGATGTGGTGGCGACGACCGCGAGCCTCCTTCCGGGCGGAGGTGGCCTTCGTAGGAGCGCGAGGAGCGCCCGGGCGGCACCCGACGCCGTCCTCGAGTCCCCCGCGGGAGCTGCGTCACCCGGCGCCACCCCCAAGAGCGTCTCCACCCCGTCCACGACGAGAAGCGAAACCTTGGATTTAACGGCGTCGTCAAAGGCTGTGCGCAGTTGGTGCTCAACGTCGCCGCCCGACGCCGCCGCGACGTCCGCGCGGAACACCCGGACGTGTGGGAAGAGTAAGTCACCCTCCTGGTCCTCGGCGTCGCCCCTCTGCGCCGCGGCGGCGACCGCCGCGGACTTTCCGGATCCCGGCGGACCGTGCACCAAAATCGCCAGATGATCCGGCGACTTATTCCCAACCGCGTTCACTGACCCACTCAACGAACCCACCTCGGAGTCACCACCACCTCTGTGCGCCACCGCGCGAAGTAGCGGACCGATCGCGTCCCTCGCGCGTTTATGCGGTGACACCTCGGACGTGCCGGTGGTACACGAGCACAGGACACCGAGCGGCCGCATCGACGCCAAGGCTTCCGTATCCGCGCCCATCGCCGGCCGGACCTCCCGCATGGCCCGTGTGAAATCGTCCATCGTCACGTTGAGCTTCTCGTTCGGGTCAATAGAAACGGTTCCAGACGTTCCAGACGCGTCACCGGTCACGGCGTCGTCCTCCGCGTCCTGTAGGTACCTGGCCAGCGCGTGCGATTGCGCCGCGCCGACCAGCCCTTTGATCTCAGCTCCGGAATAGTTGCCGGTTACCTCCGCCAACGTCTCGACGTCCACGTCGTCCGCGAGCAGCCCCTCGCTTCGCATGCGGGCGGTGTGTATGTTGAAGATCTGTCGCCGGCCTTTCCGATCGGGCAGACCGACCTCCACCTGAAGCTCCAGTCGACCGGGGCGGAGCACGGCGGGATCTAACAAGTCCCGCCGGTTGGTGATGCCCACGACTAGCACGTTATCCAGTGATTGCATGCCGTCGAGCTTGGTCAGCAGCTGGTTCACGACGTTATCGTGCACCACGGACGCGGTGGCGCCGCCGGACCCGCGGGCTTTCATGATGGCGTCAATCTCGTCGAAGATGATGACGTGGAGCTTTGACTTTTCCGCTTTCCCCTTCCACTCCTTCTCCGCGGGCGCGAAGAGCTCGCGCATGTTCTCCTCGGACTGCCCCACGAACCGCTGGAGGATCTCCGGGCCGTTGACGATCTTCGGCGGGTGCGCGTTGAGGAGCTTGCCGAGCTGCCGCGCGACGAGGGTCTTGCCGGTGCCCGGGGGTCCGTAGAGAAGCATGCCTTTGACGTGACGCATGCCGAGCTTTGCGACCATCTCCGGCGGGACCATCCTGGACGCGAAGACCCTGCGGAAGATCGTGAGGAACTCGGCGTCGAGGCCTCCGACGCCGTACCGCTCGAAGCTGCCGTCCGCGAGCATGTCCTTCAGGTGCAACTGGGACGTGTCCGTCTTCTCGGGAGGCGGCTCAGGCATTAAGTTTCTGTTCCCCGCCGGGCCAGCGCGTCCGTCGGAGTGCATGGCTATGCCGAGCGTGGGCGCCTTGACAACGGTTCGCTTCGGCTGGGGCTTCTCGGCGACGGGTGCTGATGGGGTTCGCGCGACGCCGCCGCCGAGGGGCGCGCCGAACATCGGCGGGGCGGGCTTCGGCTTGGGCTTGGGCTTGGACGGCGACGTCGAGGGTGCCGAGGTGGATGCCGATGTGCCCCGCGCGGAGGCTATCCGCGCAGCCTCCTCGCGCATCTCGGCCTGCGCGCGCTCCATCTCCTCCACCGCGCGTTGCTGCTCGAGCTCCGCCTCGAGCGGGGACTTGGTGGTGATGCCGCGGACGGCGGCGACGGCGAACGACGAACGCGGGTCGGCATCCAGATGGGTCGCCCTCGTGGCCCTCATCGAAAGGGCCGTCGCGGTCGACGCGGTGAGACGCGCGCGCGAGGATGACAAGCGCATCGCGCCGAGCAGCGAGCCGCCGAGTCTCCTCGAGTGCCCCATCGCGTCGACGATACGCACGACGAACCGCGGAGAGGCGTCCGCGAAACGTGGGGCGGCGCGCGTGCGTGTGGGGCCATCTACGCCGTGGATAGATAAAGGTGACTCCACGTCGACAATTTCAAAGGTGGAGAGAGGACACAGCTGTTGAAGGAGTGTTGTTGAAGCGCTTGCGTTACATCTGTTCGTCTGTCTAATGGTGATGGCTTCCCCCCGAGATGCCCAGCATCCGTTTGCCAGCCTCGTATGTCCCCCACGAGATGGCACCCGCGGGGATGTGGAACAACACCCGTGGGCCTAGGCCCCGCATGAGCGCCCACGCCCCTTCTTCCCTCGCGATTGTCCTCAGCAGCACCCAAAAGTTACTGGAGCCGTACGGAGACGGAGCCTTGGGGTTAACGCCCTGGCCACTTCCCTTCAAGCCGCCCGCGCCTTCGATCCCGCCGCTCGCCGCCTGCTTACAGTGCACCGCATCACCCGTGACGGCGCACACCCCTTTGCCACTCCCCGGCTGAATCTCCCCTTTCACCCCCATGGCGCCGATCTCGCACTCCGCGACTTCGCAGTGCGTCTGCATCCGAGTCTTGACGACGTCGAGCGGGGTGGTGATCCCGGCGGCTAGCCCGCCCGCCAGCCCGCCCGCGGTGAACTGCGTGAAGAAGCTCTCTTCCTCCACCTCCGCTCCGCCGTTCACCAAGTCACCAAGCGCGATCTTCGAGGATTCGTACGCGGTGAAGTGGATGGCGGTGAACGGAACGTTCATCGCCAAAGTCGTCGGGTACGATCGATACAGCGCTCGAATCCCTTGGCTCTCGGTGGTCTTCACGATGCAGTCCCACACGCCCTTGTACGGGGAGTTGTGCATCTGCAGACGTTGCTTGACGGTGTCCACGGGGGTCTGCACCGCGTCGCCGACGACTGTGGCGCACGCTCCGGCAAAGGCGTGGTGAAAGGGATGGTGACGCCCGTCGTCTGGTTGCATGAATGTTTTCATGTGTTCGTAGGTGGCAAAGTAGAGGGCGTGCGCGGGCCCGGCGCCGATGCCCACGGCGGTGACGCCGCGGTAGAGGCCCGCGAGGGAGCCGTGTGAGCGCATGACGCCGCTCGCGAGGGAGCGCATGGCGGCCACCGGGTTGTATGAACCGCGTGACGGGGCGCCAGTCGTGAAGCCACCATTTGCCCTGGTACCGGATCCGCCTAGCGTCGCTGTGGATGCGGTGGATGTCGTGGATGTCGCCGCCCCGGTCGTCGCGGTCTGCATGCGTGTCTTGATCGTGTCCAACGGGAACATGGCGCAGTGCTCCGTGGTCCCTGCGAGCGCGCCGCTGAGCATGTGCCCGTAGAAGTGCTCCTCGCCCACGGTGTGCGCCGCAAAGCCCCGACGGTCGGGGGCGCCGGCCTGGGAGGAGGATGCGCTGGCGATCCCGGCGGTTCGCGCCGCCGCGGCGGCGCGGCTCTCCCTCCTGCTCTCGTTGACCGTCATATCGAGGTCGTTTTATCTACGTGCCCTGAACGCGCGCCAAGGAGCTCCTCGATGGCTCCGGGGCTCCGTGGGCAACCCTCTCTCTTTTTAGCCGAGACGCCTTGGCTTGCCAGATCGTGTGTACCCCGCCGGGTGACTGATCCCGAGACCTGACCTCGGTCGGGTGTTCACTCACGCGCGTGTTCCCGCGAACGATGCGACGGTGACGTATCCACGCACGGAACGACGGAGGGTCCGCCGAGACGCGCGTAGGAGTGTGAGATCGAGCGCCGATCGAAAGCCGCAAAAATATCACACACCGCTTTTCGCGCTTTTTTCTTGGTTCGAACCGATTCCTCTGTTTGCTCATACGATGTAAAATCTGAAATACGTCGTTTTTAACGGCAATTGCGCCCTAACCACGACTCCGTACGAACCAAAATATTGGACGTCAGAATGCCCGAACAAACACGTGTAACAATACCGAGGCGACGTCGACACTTGGCGGGGCGCCATGCTGGGGTCGTGCTACTGCCTCGAGTCGTCCGTGGTGGGATGTCTGCTGTGCCACGCGGGATGTTCGACGGACAAGCTGGCGAGTTCGCTCGCGTTCCATCCCCCGTCGCCGCCGTCGTACGTCCTGCGCACCGCCCCCGACGGCACTCGACGCGCGGCATTCGACCCGCTGAGCGACGGCCCGAGGCTGGCGCAGGACTGGGGCGCGTCCCTGCGTTCGTGCGAGGTGGACGAGGTTACGACGCGGCGGGGCAACACCGTGTGCGTCCTGCGCATGCGTCGCCCGGGACGTGACGCGTACGGGACGAAGGCCACGATCGTCGTATCCCACGGCAACGCCCTCGACGCCGCGCTCTTCATCCCGTTCGCCACTCACATCGCCACGCAGCTCGACGCGAACGTCTCCGTCTACGACTACTCAGGCTACGGCGCGAGCAGTGGGAGGCCGCGGGTGGAGGAC
>MDSX01085856.1_pt1 | contig 10033 bp, 9 predicted proteins | sample 811141 | NCBI WGS metagenome assembly MDSX01 (sample SAMN05326642, study PRJNA326480) | marine metagenome | isolation source: seawater | place: Atlantic Ocean: South East | collected 2010
GCACCTGTTCTTGGTGTAAGTCAAGTTTGGGCTAACTATGCAATTGTATCTAACGATGAACGTAAACGTATGGCTTGCGCTCCTCGTGATATTCTAATTGAACAGGTACAAACTGCTCCTCGTCAAACATTTGCTCCCGCAACAAATGCTCAACCATCTTATGACGTACGTTTCTCCCATGCTATTAAGGTTCTATTTTTCGCCGTTCGCAATACCACTTGGAGATCTGAATGGTCCAACTATTTAACTCAATCTCCCGAAGCCAGTGCCGGAGCTGTAGATTTTACTCCTGCAGGATCAGCTGATCCTATCGGACAAACATCTCTAATTTATGAGAATACTAACCGTCTTGCACAAATGGGTTCTGATTACTTCTCACTTGTTAACCCTTGGTATCATGCACCAGTTATTCCCGAAGAAACTGGTTTCCACATGTATTCCTACTCTCTTGATTTCATGTGCTTAGATCCTATGGGTTCTACCAATTACGGTAAACTTACAAATGTTTCCATGGTTCCTGAAGCGTCTGCTGGAGCTGTTACAGCTGCTGAACAAGATGTCAAACAAACCTTTGAATTTATTGTTACAGCTGTAAACAACAACATTGTTCGTATCAGTGGAGGAGCTCTTGGTTTCCCTGTATTATAAATGAATATATATAAGATTTTTATACTTTTTTAAGTATAAAAATTATGTTAACATAATTTTAATCAAGTTATGATCTGATATATTATTAGTTAAAACTTTTACTATTTTATGCTTAATATTTTTATTATCAAATATAATATAATCAATTTGTTTTTTATTCTTATATGTACTACCAAAATAAGGTATAATATATCTTTTTTCTAAAAAACTACATACATTTTTGTATGTTTCATTAAAATCTCCACAAATTATTAAACTACTTTCATTAGGTAATTTTAACAAATAATCCATTATATTTATTTTACAATATCTTTGAGGAATTAAGTGAGTGTTAATAATTCTCAAGTTATTTTTAACTATTGATAAATATCCATTAGCTGTATCGTGTTGTTTTATAAGCTCTTTTTCAAAGATTTCTTTCATTGATATTGTAACTAAAAATTCATTTGATCTAACATTATAACTAAAAATCTGTTTTTCTTGAAAACTATTCATTATTTTTTCTAAAAGATTTTGACTCACTTCTTGTAATAAAATAATACTATTATCATCAGAATTTTCTTTTAAAATTTTTATAATTTTATCTTCTCTTTCTGATTCATTTTTCCATTCTTTTAATATACTAGAATTAGGATTATATGTTTCTTCATATTCCCTAAATAAAACATTCCAAGATAAAATATTCATCTTTATTTTAAAAATGATTTCATATATAAATTTCAAATTTAATTATTAAAATAAAATGATCACAAAAACTACAGAATTTATGAGTGATTTTGAAAATGATCTAAATTGGATTAATATCAATAAATCCAAACCATTAATTTTTAAAGGTAGTTATACAGTGAAAGAATTAGGGGATATATTATCTGATATTGATATTCAAGCAAATGTTAGTTATAATTCTAGACTTTTGTCTATTGTATCTAATATTATCAAAAAAAATAATAGTAATCAAAGTCCATTTACTTTCTTACAACTAATTGTTGGTAAATATGAAGAATTTATCTTTCCTTGGAATATCTACAATGATGGTAATTGTTATTATAATACAGAAAAAACAAGAATATGGTATAATAATTTAATTGGGAAAAAAATACTACCTAAAACATTAGAAACATATGTTTACTCTAAACTTTTTTCTAATAATATTCAAATAAGTAATTTAATTGACGTTGAAAATTCTTTACACTTATATGCAAATATTATTTGGACTGAAAATGATATTATTAAAGGTTATAAATATGTTAGAGGGATCAATTATGACTTAATTAGTATTATTAAAACCGAAATTCCTGTATTAGAATATATTTATACCTATAATAATAACTTTATTAATGTAGATTTTGCTTTGATTGATTATAAATATAAAATTCCTATTAGCGGAAGACTTAATTCTTATTATACAAGTGATTATTATAAAATTATGAAGTCATATAGATGGAAAATAGAAAAAGTATATCAAACAAAATATTTACAAACTATGAAAACTATAGAAACAGATATTTCTAAAATTTATTTAATCAATACTTTTCAAAATATTATTAATATTCAAAAAATTAATAATAATATTAAAATAAAATTTATATCAAAAAAGTTCAAAGAAATATTACAAAAAAATAATATTAATGAAATAAATATCGATAAAGAAAAATCAGATATAGACTTTAATATTAAGCAAAAGCTAAAAAATAGTGTTTTTTCATACACAAATATGCTATCATCAGAAAATAAAGATAAAATTTTACCATTATTACTTCGAATGCGTGAATCTGAACTGCTTATACCACAAGAAACAATTAAAAACAGGGAAGAAAAATATATTTGTCCTTTTTTTCCAATTGATTTAAAATACTATAATCAAATTATAAATTTTGCAAAAAACTTTGAGTTTGATTCGCTAAAGATTCTCTTGTGTTTTATTAATATTTTTGAAAGAGACACTTTTTCTGTAGATAAAATATTACAAGAAGTTATTCCAAAACATCAATATACTATAGAAATACTTGATAATATTATTTTTTTAAAAAAAGAAAATAAAACTATTCATAAGTATAATATACAGTATTTAAAAAAAATACAATTATTGTTGCTTTGTACTAAAACATAACCTTAGTAATACTAACAGTAAAATGGATTTTTAAACCAATATGTTTTGTACAAATATCATAGTAAGGAAAATTCGGATTACTAGTAGATGCTACCCATAAATTCGCTATATTCCAAGGATGAGTTGTATATTGAAAATTAAAATTTGTATTTTGATCTTGTTTCTCAAAATTTGCAGGGATACTTGAAAAAAAATAGTCTGAATTAGCTATTATTGGATTTGAAAAAGATATAGTTGTTCCTCCAGAATTATTAATATTTTTAATTGTTTGTCCTCCAATTATTGTAAAATCCGTAACATTTTGTATTAGTCTAAATGAAAATTGTTTTGTAAGAAAATCCCATTTAATAGAAATAAATTCATCTTCATAAGCATCGATAATACTTCTAAAGTTTAAGGTCTTTTTGAAATCTAGTTTATTCTCTAATTCTAAAATTCTACTAGTATTACTTACAATATTATTTTGATTAATTTGAATATTATCTTCATTAAATTCTATATTCTCTTCATGATTATCAATATGATTTTTTAAACGTCCTGTAATAGTACTTTCATCATTATTATGTATTACGAATACCATTATAATTTATATTAATTAAATATTAAAATATATTTAATTAATATAAATTATGACAGATATATGGTTAATTTTTAACGATACAGGACAATTTTTATTTGAAGTAACAGATGAAAAATATAGCATTCTTTCTGATGTTCCTCTAGAATATAAAGCAACATATGTTATTAAAAATCCTGCTTTATATGATTATACTAAATGCTTAGAATATATCTATGATATTGGAACAGGAGAAATTTCTACAGCAGAAATCAATAATTATCACGAAATTATAGAAGAAGATCCTTTAGAACAGGATATAGAACATGAAACGAACAACATAGATGAAATAAATAATAATTTAGAATTTGCAATAGAAGATATTATTACTTTGAAAAGTGATTTAGAAAATTTAACAGATGTTGTTAATAATGCATTAAGAAATTTATAATTTTTTTTTTCTTGTATTATAATAAATATAAATAATGACGACTTCTTATAGAAAAACACTTTATTTACGTGATGGAGATGATAATCACTTTGTTACCAGTGTTACAAGTACTACGGGTGTTCTATTGAAACATACACAACCTACAAGTACTACTACTCCCGCCGCTTTGGTTCCATTCAAATTGGAAACAGCTGGTACTGCAGAAGTAAATGCTAAAAATATTATTCTTAAAACAACCGGTTCTAATGCTAATACCTATCAGGTAAAACTTACCAATTCTGGTGATGTAGCGATCCAAGATGCTACTTTTCCAGCAGAGTATAAACTCGGACCAAAATTAAGCGAGATGATATCGACCACACAGTCTGTTAAAGATACCGCCGATGCTGCACAAAGCGTTGCGTCAACAGCAAACGGCAGAACCGTTACCCATCAAACTAATTGGAAGCACTTCACGAGATATGATGAGGATGGTGGTGATACAAACGACGCACTAGATCTAATTAGCGATTGGAATCTTCGCAGTATTAGTTCCAAATTTAGTACTGTAACCACAAACCATAGTACTTTAAGTACACATGTAACGAATTATTTGACTATACCAACGGATGAAGATGATGCTGTCCAGACTTTACAGACTTATGTCGAAAGTCAAGTAACCGCCGAAAAAGACAGAATCAATAAGATCCTTCTTAATGCTCCTGAATCATTAGATACTCTTAATGAACTAAAGATTGCTTTAGAAACAACTGATTATAGCCTTGTAGATGTACAAATTAACATAGTTAATAAATTAAATGCTCTTGCAAATGTTGTAGCATACCTCACATCTGACAATCCTACACTTGAGTTCAATACGAATCCACCTACTTGGTATGCCAGTATTACCGAACCTGTTCGGAATAGTGTTGATCAACCAGAACTTGCTAATCAGGTAGCTAATGAACCACCTACTTCACTATCATCGAATTAAATTGTATCATAATTTATTTATAAAAGTGATATTTTAATATAATTTAATATTAAAATATATAGACTTCATATAAAATGACTACAACAGAAAAATTTCAAGTTATTTCAGATTTTTTTTTATCAAAAGAAGAATATAATAATTCAGAGAAAAAAGATATTCAAACTAATAGTAGATATGTTTATTTTACTCAAAAACATTTTACTGCAGGGGATGAAGATCAATTTGAAGAATTTCGAGATAGTAAAAATTATAATGTTTGTTCTTCTGAAAAAATAAATATTAAAGATAATATTTTTAATTTAAAAAAAGAAGCTGAAATTTGGTCTAAATATAAAAATGTGGATGCTACAGCCGTTATTAATACATTTAGATATATGTTTCATAAATTTAAAAAAGGAATTTTTGTAAAAATAGCTGATAATGAATTAAAAGTATTTTTACCTTTTTCTAAAGTTGGTTATAAAAATGAATGGTCGAAACAAGTTTCTATAGATCCAAAATTTAAAGATTTATTTTCATTTTTAAGCCATGTTTCTGCTTTGGGAGGATATAAATTTCATAGTGCTTCTGTAAATACTGATATTGAACAATGGTATGGTAATAATTGTATTCTACGGTATGATATGAAAAAAGTTGGTAAATATTACTATCCGGCGGAAGGAGATACAAATATTGGAACTATTAAAAACATGTTAGAAACTTTATGTAAATCGCGAAAAATACCAGATATTGAATTTTTTATTAATAGAAGAGATTTTCCAGTATTAACAAAAGATGGGACAGAACCATATAATAATATATGGGATACAAAAGATAAACCTTTAATTTCTCATAATTATTCTAAATATGTACCAATATTATCTATGGCAACGAGTAATAGATATGCTGATATTGCCATGCCAACATATGAAGATTGGGCGAGAGTACAACAACCAAGTATAATTTTCTCAGAATATGCTAAAAATAACTGGTATGATTTCAATAAAAACTGGGAAAATAAAAAACCGATAGCAGTTTTTCGTGGAAGCAGTACTGGTTGTGGAGTTACAATAGAAACAAATCCAAGATTAAAACTAGCTTATATGTCTCATCTTGGAGAAGTTGATGAAAATGGAATTCCATATTTAGATGCAGGTATAACAAAATGGAATTTAAGACCTAGAAAAGTTGAAGGAGAAAAATATTTACAAACAATTGAAATTGATAAATTACCATTTGGGAAAATAGGATTTTTATCACCAGAAGAACAAACTAATTATAAATATATTATCAATGTTGATGGACATGTATCAGCTTTTAGATTATCGTTAGAACTTGTTATGGGTTCAGTTATTTTAATGGTAGATTCTGAATGGGAAATATGGTATAAAAATATGTTAAAACCATATGAACATTATGTACCAATTAAAAAAGATTTATCAAATTTAATTGATCAGATTAAATGGTGTAAGAAAAATGATAAAAAATGTAAAGAAATAATAAGGAATGCTGAGAGATTTTATTTTACATATTTACAAAAAGATGGTATTGTAGATTATCTGCAAAAAACACTTGTAGATTTAAAAAATAATATGGGTACATACTTATATAATACTGAAAAACCCTTAGATATTCAAATTAGAGAAGAATTAGAATCTTTTAAATATACTTTTCCTATTACTTATAAAAATACAACTAATATAAATAGGATTCCATATATAGGAAGATGTCATGGTTTATTAAAAGGTATACAATGGATTTTTAATATGACTATGAATGAAAAAGGTTTTGAAAAAACTGCAAATATCGATGAAACATTTGAAATTAAAAATAAACTAAGTTTAGTTAAAAAATGGGATTTAGCTGGATTTAGTTTTATAGTAAAATCAACTACATATGATCAGAAAAAAATGGAACATATTCATGATGCCTATGTGGGAATAAATACAATTAATAATATATGTAATTTAATACCAAATTTTGCATATACATTTGGATTTTATGAAAAAGAGGATAAAGTAAATGTTGTTATGGAATATATTAGAGGACAAACATTATATGATTATATTAAAAGTGTAGATTTTAGTTTTGATGAATATCTTTTAATCTTAATTCAACTTTCATTAGCTTTAGAAGTAGCGCAAAAAAATTGTGGTTTAGTACATTATGATTTAACACCATGGAATATTATTTTACAAAAAATTGAAGGAGACCCAATAAATGTTGATTATGTACTAGCTCATGATAAGATATTAAGAGTTAAAACTAATATAATACCCATCATTATAGATTACGGTAAATCTCATGTTTTAGTAGATGAAATACATCATGGGTTCATTAATATGTTTAATTTCAGTACAATTCAAGATGTAATAACAATATTAATTAAAAGTGTAGATCAAATATTAAATACTGTTAAATTAAATTCTCAAGATTTTTCTTCTTTAATTTATTTAATGAATTTTATAACTGATACAAAATATAGAAAAGAAGAATTTAAAAATGCTTTAAGTATAAAACAGTTTATTAAAAAAGCTGGAAAATATTCTTCATTAACATTAGATGATAAATATGAATTAAATAATTTGAAACCATTAGATTTTGTAAAATATATATATAAACTCAAGTCTAATTATCCATTAATTCTAAATTCTTTTGGTAATGCAAAAGGAAAGATAGAATATATAATGGAAAATGCAAATAGTAGGCAAATATTTGATTATATTTTATCGGAAACAATAGAAGAACAATTAAATAGTTATTTAAATGTTTTTATTAGATTAAAGCATTGTAGTTTACCGTTATCGGACAATTTATTACTAAATTATTATACTGCACAAAGTTTAGAAAATAATTTAAGAATTGTATATAATAATATGATACATTTTTTAGAAAATAATGGGATTAAAACAATTAAATATAAAAAAATATTTATAGATACTATGAATTTTATAAAAAAAGTATATGGTGAAAAAATAAGTAATAATACTAATAAAAGTATAGAATATTCTATTGAAAATATTCCAATTGAAATTCCACAATATTCTGTAGATATATTTTTAGAGCCAGAAAAAGTATTAGAATATATTAATATGGTTAAAAATATAGAAATAAATGTCATGTCTGATTATAAAGATATAATTGAAAGTGTATTAGTAAATAAAGGAGAATTTTCTTTGAGTTCGGAAGATAAGCTATTTTATATTAAAAACTTTAAAAAATTGCTTACAGTTAATACTGTAGAATATATAAATGATATTGCTAATATAAAAACAATCAAAATGTTAGCTCAAAAAATATATAGTAAAGATAAAGAATATTTATCAAAACATGATTTAGATTGTGATTTAGTTAAAAAATATTTAGAATTATATAATGAGATTATAGAAATATCCAATTAAAGGGAAAAATTTTTATTTTTTATCTTTCTCTTGATAAGTAATAAATAAAATGTTTGATGGAAAATTTTTATGTACATTAACCGCATTAATTATTGCTGTATTTGCAATTTGTAATTTTAATACTAAAAAAGACACCGGATTAGTTGAAAATTTTGGATTTGGATTACAAAGTGGTCCTTCTAAAATTAGTTCATTTAATCATCAAGGTCTATCTCATCCTTTAGCAAATCCTTCTGCTAAATTAATGATGCCTGGAACTGCATCTAGTATGAATCAAGCTGTTTCAACACTAACAGGTGGTGTTGCTTCAGTTGCTCCTACACAAGAAAATTTTGGTTTTACTGTACCAGCTAATACACAAAAAATGTTATCTCCAAGAGGCTCTGCAGGATCTTTTGGTGTAGGACCAAACATTCGTTATAACACACCATCTTCTGATCATATGGCATTTCCTACATCTGAAGAATATGGAAACATGGTTCAAGAAAACTATTCAGTTGGTGAAACTAACTGCGGTGTAAGTGGTACTCCTTACCAAGCTTCTCCAGAACCACCAGTTGAAAATTATGCTAGTGGTAATTACAATGAACTAATTTCTGGATTACCTTCTAAAGATTCTAGTACCATTAATGCTCAATTAAATAATTCTCTACCCATTCCTGATATGAGTGTTCAAGATTCTGAAGATACTGAAGTTGTAAATTATCAACGTCTTACATTTGCTAATGTAGAATCTCGACTAAGATCTCAAGGTGATAAAATTAGAGGAGATTTACCAATTGCACCATGCAAACAATCATGGTTCAATCCATCAGCTGCTTCTAATCCTTTAGGACATTTAGAACAAGGAGCAATGAATGTTATGGCAGGATTCAATCCTCATAATGAATTACAAGCATCTATGACAAGATTAGCAAGTGCAACACAAGGTGTTCAGAATGGTGGAGTTGTAGTTGGTGGATCTTTATTAGATACTGATGAATTAGTATCCGTTAATGCTCTTACAGATGTTTCTGTATCATTACATCCTTAAAAAAATTTATTTTAAATTAAACACTAATTTAAAATAAATCAATACATTTTTCTGTAATTCTATAAATATCTTCATCTTTTAGTTCTAAATTTTCTGTAACAATATTTTTTAAATCTTCATAAGAGCTATAATCATTAGATTTTTCCATATACTGTGTTAAATTACCATTTTTATCTTTTCGGTAATGTGCTTTTTCTAGAAGTTCATTAATTGCTTTATTTTTATCTGAATAAACACCTAAAATTTCTGAATATTCAACCTTATCCGTATGTATATACCATAGTATATATATAATGTTAGTCATTTAATACTTATACTAAAGAGACTTTATGTTTAAACTATTAATTTTAATTTAGGAACAAGTACAATTACATTTTTTTGAATTTCTAACAGCTGCGCCTATAGAAAATGCTCCGTAATTTTCTTTTGTTATTTTAGGACAAGTATCTTGAACTTCATTTTTTTTGTAAAAATTTCTATTTGCGTTTGATTCAACATAAGTAGCATGTAATTTAGAATAATTATTTCTATTAGAATACATTTTATTATTAATAAAATATAATAAAATGTAATTTTAAGTTAACTAACTAAAAAGACTTTTCATTGTTTTAAACTTTTGATCCATCGCATCATATTTATTTTTTAATTCTTCAAGTTCTTTATTCTTTTCTGTAAGTTGTTTTTCTAGTTCTTTAGTTTTTGAGGTTAAAGATAAATTGTTTTTACTCATTGTATCAAAAATTGTAAAAAGTTCTTTATTAAAATTATTTGTCAAGTTCCTTACATTGGGTTCTTCGCTTGGTTCTTCGCTTGGTTCTTCGCTTGGTTCTTCGCTTGGTTCTTCGCTTGGTTCTTCGCTTGGTTCCTCACTTGGTTCCTCCC
>MDSX01027518.1_pt1 | contig 10031 bp, 14 predicted proteins | sample 811141 | NCBI WGS metagenome assembly MDSX01 (sample SAMN05326642, study PRJNA326480) | marine metagenome | isolation source: seawater | place: Atlantic Ocean: South East | collected 2010
AAGCCGCTGCCGGATTTTCCGGCATCACCCAGCCAAAAGAGTATGGCGGGCGCGGCGGCACCGTTATCGAGCAGGTCATCTACAATCAGGAAGAATCCGACTACGTGACCCCAATCGGTATCTACGAGATCGGTCTTGGGATGTGCATTCCAACCATGCTCGCCTATGCCACAGAAGAACAGAAACAGCGCTTTGCGCCGCCCGCGTTCCGGGGTGAAGAGATCTGGTGCCAATTGTTTTCGGAACCGCAAGCCGGTTCCGACCTTGCCAATCTCCGTCTGCGCTCGGAGCGGGACGGTGACGATTGGATATTGAATGGCCAGAAAATCTGGACGTCCGGCGCACATTTTTCTGATTTCGGTGTCATCGTGACCCGCAGCGACCCTGAGCAGGCGAAGCACAAGGGTCTGACATACTTCTTCATCGATATGAAATCGCCGGGCATCGAGTGCCGGCGCATCCATCAGATATCAGGAACATCGAACTTCAATGAAGTCTTTTTTACCGATGTCCGGGTGCCGGACAGCCAGCGCCTCGGCGCGGTGGGGGACGGCTGGCGGGTCTCGTTGACCACGTTGATGAACGAACGGCTCGCCATTGGCGAGCGCCCACCTCCCGGATACGAAGAGGCTATGGCCCTCGCGAAACAGATCGAATTGGAGAACGGCCCCGCGATCGAGGACGGCGGTGTCCGTGACAAAATCGCCGACTGGTACGTGAATGCCCGCGGCGTCACCTTGGCACGCTATCGGAGCATGACGGCTCTCTCGCGCGGCCAGGACCCAGGACCCGAAAACTCCATAGGCAAGGCGTTGACCGGCAAGATGCGTCAGGATATCGCGGCCTTCGGCATGGACTTGATGGACCAGTCAGGCGTCATTTCCGACCCCGAACTCGCCACCATGCGGGGTATGTTCCAAGATGCGCTGCTTGCCGGCCCCGGTGGCAGGATAGCCGGAGGAAGCGACGAAATTCTTCGTAATATCATTGCTGAACGGGTACTTGGCCTTCCGCCGGATATCCGGGTTGATAAAGGAATACCCTTCAACGAACTCGCCAAGAAAGAACGCGGATAGAGACTATTCGGCTGCAGATTCGTTCGTTTCCGGGCGGCCATCCACCGTAGCGCCTGTGGCCAGCATTGACGCAACCGCGTCTTCGTCGAAGCCAGCTTCACGAAGCACCTCGACACTGTGTTCCCCGAGCGCGGCCGGCAAATCTCGAATATCCAGCTGTGTGCGCGAAAATGTCGATCCGGGCCCAACCAATCGAATTTTCCCTTCTGTCGGATGATCAAACATCTGGAACAGACCGACCGCGTCTAGGTGCGGATCGTCCGCGAGTTCACCGAGCGGCGTCGCAGGCCCGTTAGGAACATCTGCTGCATCGAGTGCCTGCAATAATTCTTCGGTCTGCCAATCCGCGACGCACTCCGCGACGATGGCGTATAGATCACCGATATGCTCGCTCCGCAGTTTCGCATCATTTACCTTCGGATCATCGACGAGATCCGGCCGGTCCATGAGTTCGAAGAAAGCGCGCCATTGCTTCGTGTTATAGGGTAAAACGCAGACGTGACCGTCACGGGTCGCATAGGGTCGGCGATACTCGACCATGGACCGTTCATACCCGGCATGGCCGAGCGCAGGCTCCCAGGTCTGACCGGCCTGATGTTCGACCATGTTGAATCCGACAAGCGATTCGAGCATTGGGACTTCGACCAATTGACCTTCACCGGTCCGTTCCTTGTGGAAGAGCGCCGCCATCGTCGCGTGCACCACAAATTGAGACCCGATCTTGTCGCAAATCGAAGAATTGACGAAGCGGGGCGGGCCTTCACGTCCACCTTGCATCGCCGCCATACCGGACATGCCTTGAATAATATCGTCATAGGCCGGCCGTTTTGCGTAGGGCCCCGCTTGCCCAAAGCCTACCAATTCCATGTAGACAACTTCCGGATTGACCTTCTGGCAACTCTCATAGCCGAGGCCCAACCGCGCCATTGCTGCCGGGCGGACGGAACAGACGATTGCATCAACGCTCTTGGCGATCTTGAGATAGGCCTTCTTTCCTTCTTCCTTCTTGAGATCGAGCACGATGCAGCGCTTGTTGCGGTTCGACATCAAGAAAAAGCCGCCCATTCCGTCGTTTTTCATGGGTGCTAAGGCCCGCGTTATATCGCCCTCGGGCGATTCGACCTTGATGACATCGGCACCGTAATCCGCGAGAATCTGGGTCGCATAGGGTCCATAGGCAACGGTCGTCAGATCCAAAATCTTGATACCCGAAAGCGGTCCCGGCAACGTTCTATCCTCCGTGGAAAGTCACGAAATCCTCGACTGGCTCGCGATCGGTCGTAAGCGTATTCACGAGCGCATCGGTATCTTCGTATCCCAAAGACATACCGCAATGCACAAGTTGAATTTCCGGCAGATTCAGGTGCCTCTCGACAACGTCGTGATAATTCGCCCAAGCGGCCTGCGGGCAGGTATGGAGACCTTGGCCACGCGCGGCGAGGCAAATGTTCTGGATGAACATGCCGTAATCGAGCCAGCTCATCCAACCCATGTCCCGGTCGATCGTGAAAATGAGACCAACCGGTGCGCCAAAAAAGATGTAATTCTGCGCGTGAAACTTGCGCGTCTTCTCCCGTTCCCCCTTCCCAATACCGAGAAGTCCGTAAAGATCCCAACCGACCTTACGCCGCCGCGCGAGGTACGGGTCACGGCTTTTCTCAAGATAGTGCAGCCGGTCGCTCTCATGCTCTTCCGGCAAATTCCAGAATGCGTCTAAAACCGAATCGCAAAGCGATTTAAGGGCGTCACCGGTGAAAACGTGCACGTGCCACGGTTGCATATTCGTACCGCTCGGCGCCCGGCTCGCAACTTCCAGAATATGCGATAACATCTCCGGCTCGACAGAATCCGATTTAAATGCCCGCACTGATCGGCGGGTCGTAATAGCTTCATCGACGCTCAGCATGCGTCCCTTCCAAAATCAAGTTGTATCCAAATCTTTTGGGAATTTCGCTTGAAACTCTCCACCACCGCGCATGGACGCGGCGCCATGGTTGCAGATAGTACTACTACCGTACTTTGACAGCCCGGCCGGTATGGTCGATCAGTGTTCAGATAGACTGGCTATCTCATCTTTGATCGCCAATTTTTGCCGTTTCAGATCTGCGGTTGCCCCCATATTCGGCATCGGACGGCTGTTCTCGTCTTCGAGTTCCGTATCGAGCTCGGCATGCTTTTTTTGGAGGGTTTCGATCTGCTCCGCAACTGACATATTTGAACTCCCTGTTTGTCTCCGCGCCATTGACCTTCGGAAGTCCTTGCGACTATTTTATACCATCGAATTCCGGGCGACCGTTGGCCCGCAGCGCTACAAGAAAGTTTAGCGCGATCACATCAAGCTGTCACCCATCCGTTACAAAAGATTTTCTTAGAATCGGACTTTAATCGGATTCGCTCATGCCCGCCGTAAGTAAATCGACGAGATTCGATACGTCTCCAGTGACCGTTATACCGCGATAGTGGAAATAGGCCTCCAGCGCTTCACGGGCATATGCTGGGCCACCGGGCCCCACAACGGAAGGCGCCAACGACGCCAAAACGGATTGCATGACTCGCTCCGCATCAAGTTCCAGGCGTTTAATCTCTCCGCGAAGCGGCTCCGAAATCTCAGGAAGAATGCCTCTTACGCCACCCTTCATCTCGCGCCGCAGACTACGTAGAACTTCGATGACCTCCCGCTGCCATTCCCCGAGATTCCGATCGGCCCGTTCGAAGAAGGTCGCGTCGAGCGGCAGTCGCCCCTCCTGCCCACACCAACAACAGAAAAGCACTACATTGACATCCGCACCATAATCGTCCTGCAGCGCGATCAACCGGTCCGAAACACCCGGCAGACGATAGATTTCGAGCGAGAAATCCCAAAAATTATCTGCTGAGGTCCTGTTCATCTGTAACCAAACGAAATACCGAGATCACGAGCCGTAGCGACAACCGACCCGTCGGAATCGACCGAATGATAAGCGGAGATCGCGTCCGCAATGGGCACGTCTATAACCGCTCGACTGCGCCAAGCCGCCATCCGGTTGCGTGCACCTTCGGCCAATAGATCGCCGGCGCGAACGCCGCACGCCGATGTCATCAGCCCGTCTCTTGCCGTGGGTATTCCGCCCCTTTGGACATGCCCCAACACTGTGAGCCGAATGTCCGGCGTCACTATCTTGGAGAGGCGTGCCGTAAGGGTATGGCCTATACCGCCGAGGAGTTTGGTGCCGGTCGCGTTACCTCCAGTTACTTCCCCGCCCTCGAGCGACTTGACGGCCTCGACCACGATGATCAGGGCAAATCTGCGACCACGCTCCTTTGCGGTTTCGAGATGCCTCGCCACACGCGCTATGTCGTATGGAATTTCGAGTATCAGAATCACATCTGCACCAACGACAATGCCGAAAAAGAGTAGAATATGGCCCGCGTCCCACCCCATGACCTTAAGAATGTTCACCCGGCCATGGCTGGCAGCCGTCGGCTGAAGCAGGTCGAGGGCTTCAGTAGCGACATGCACGGCGGTATCGTATCCAACCGCAACCTCGGTCACGCCGACATCGTTGTCGATCGTCTTCGGAATGCAAATCAGTGAAATTCCAACCTTGTCGCCTAGTTTCTTCAGGAGTGCCAGGGAGCCGTCTAAAGATTCTGAGGCAAGGGGATTGCCGGTATTGGTGCTGCCAAGAATTGTACCGCTCTGCCGTATCAGCGTTCCATCAAAGTCGTTGGGCGATAGCGGCCGATTCTCAACTAGTTTCTGAAACAAACCGAGCGTCCCAATCTCGATCCCGATGACTTTCCAGCCATGGCCCAAATCCGCACGAGGAACAACCGCGCGCAGGGCGGCATTCAATCCCGCACATTCGCCACCGCTTGTCATAAGCCCAATCCGCGGCATACTCGCCATTTCCTCAATCCGGTGCTTTCCGTATCCGTTATGGGCATGCTAATTCCCCCACTCTCAAACACCATGGATTTTGTTACACTTCAGAAACCGCTAATGCGACGTGTCAAGGTATGGATCGAAATCAAGAAATAATATACCAGCTCGAAGAGCTGAAATCGGAACACCGCGGCCTTGACGAAGCCATCGCGCGAATTGCAATAACGCCCCCATTCGACCAGCTTCACATTCAACGATTGAAGAAACGCAAACTTATCCTCAAGGATCAGATCGCCATCCTTGAGAATCAACTCCTGCCCGACATCATCGCCTAATCTCCGAAATACCTATTAGCGCCCGCCAACGCCGATTCCGTAATCTGCAACGCAGGGTCGACATCACGACCTACGAACACGATTGCTAATTCAGCGCTGTTTGTTTTCTTCCACTTCCATATAGCCCTTCCTTCCGGACCCGCGAAAAACCGGCGGCGGCGCATTTTTCTCCGAGTCATTAGGCCAGATTAAAGAAACCGACTTGAAGTCTGTCCGGACGACTACTAGTAGGAACCATTGCCATGACACCCGAAGGGGCGTGGATGCGCCGGAGCGGCGATGCATAAAGGGAAGATGACATGTTGGGAAATCCGTTGGTAGGTATCATTATGGACAGCGCAGCCGATTGGCCGACAATGCAAAAATCGACTGAAATCCTTGATGAACTTGGCATCGCCAACGAAGCACGCGTGATTTCTGCACACCAGACACCCGCCCGTTTGCATGAGTATATTTCGACGGCGCGCGATCGTGGAGTAAAAGTCATCATCGCCGGTGCCGGTAAGGCAGCGGTATTGCCGGGCGCCGCCGCTGCGCTGACATCTCTCCCCGTCCTCGGCGTGCCAATGAAGACAGCGGATCTAGGCGGCAGAGACAGCTTGCTATCCATAGTACAGACGCCAGCGGGGAATCCAGTTGGCACCTTGGCGATTGGGACTGCCGGCGCCACAAATGCCGGCCTATTTGCGGCCGCCATCCTGGCGCTTGGCGACGATACCATCATGGGCGCGCTCGAAGATTGGCGCGACAGACTAACAGCAAGCGTGCCGGACACGCCCCACGCGTAACAACTTAAAGACGGGGAGCTTGCGGACGGACCTTACGAGACAATAAACCAAACGGCCGGCGCAGCCGATCGACAACTTTCGGCAAACGCATCACGTCTGCAATTCGGCGATCGACAAACTCAGCCGTGTCTGCGCAATCCGGCGAGCCATCCTGCAACATAAACAGGACTGCGGATGCATAAACACCCGAAAGCAGACCGCGTTTTGAGTAAAAGTTCCAATCGGTCGCCTTATCCCCGGCACATCGCCAAATCATATCAACAGTGCGATATAGGATTCGGACAGACAGCGCGGAATGGCTTGGCATTGCTAAGTAAGTTACCGCCCGGCGGACCGCCTCGCGGTCTTCAGCTGCCAACGCCAATCTCACCTTCACGGCATATCCCACACGATCGCGGACGCGCATTCCCGAGGTTACTTCCGCGACCAGCCGGCGTTCCATCTCATTGTCGAGAAGATGGCTGTGCAATTCGATCATCTCAGCGCCACCATCCGGAAAAAGCGCCCGCGCGGCCTCCTGGGAAATACCCACGTCCGCCGCACCTGATTTCAGTGCGCGGTCACTCCATCCGTCGAACGCGACGTGCGGTAACGTTCCGCGCAACAAATCCGTTCTTGAATCATGGGTCATTCGTCCACGTCCGCCGCGTCTTTATCATCGCCTTCGCCATGATAGCGAAGTTGATCGCTGAACATTAACAAGGAGAGATCCTCCATGCGCTGCGGGTAAAGGAAGCCGTCGAGATGGTCGCATTCATGCTGAACCACTCGGGCATGGAAGCCTTCCGCAATCCGCTCAATACGTTCGCCACCCGGGGTCATCGCCCGATAGCGTATTTCGGTATATCGCGGAACAGCGCCCATCATCCCCGGTACGGACAGGCATCCTTCCCAATCAACACTGCGCTCATCCGTGAGAGGTTCGACGACCGGGTTAATCAGAACAGTCAAAGGGACTACGTCCAAAACGTCCTCGTCACGACCCTCCGGAACATGAAACATCACGACCTGCAACGGCACATGCACTTGCGGCGCTGCAAGACCGGCCCCATCAGCATCGATCATAGTCTCGAGCATGTCATCTATCAGTCGGCGGATTTCCGGTGCTGTCGGATCTGCCACTTCGGCGGACGGCGCGCGCAGCGCCGGATGCCCCATCTTTGCGATTTTCAGAATGGCCATACAGCACTATATGGTCACTAATTCCAAGGTTACAGGGCCCTAGACAACACTTCACAAGGTGAATGCGCTATGATATAAGCCGCGGCCAATCCGTAGCGTCATCGAATTTACTGGCAGGAGAAGTCCCATCGTTCACGTCACAGTCCGCGACAATAATGTCGACCAGGCCCTGAAAGCGCTGAAGAAGAAGATGCAGCGCGAGGGCGTATTCCGCGAAATGAAGCTGCGCCGTTCCTATGAGAAGCCTTCGGAGCGCAAGGCACGAGAAAAGGCGGAAGCTGTCCGCCGTCATCGTAAGCTGCTTCGCAAGCGGTTGGAACGCGAAGGCTTCTAGTCATCGCGACGAAGACGGTTCGAGGGCGCCCGCGGCACTGCCAATCGGGCGCTTTTCATTTGTGGCGAGAATTACGTGAGGGGATGGCCAAATGGCGATAAAGAGAACGGTAGACCCCTAGATGCCAGCGCCGGCATACGGCGCATCGTTGACAGGATTTGGCGGGAATCTGCTGATCGTAGACATCCCCGCCGCTATTGCCTTCGCAGCGACCGTACTGGAGGCGGAAACCATCCATACCGACCCCGATTCGCGGTCTTACGCCGCGGCTCCGCCATAGCGGTGACATATGGCGTCGTCGGTCAAGGAATTCATCTGACAGATAAATGCCTGACCACGTGAAAACGCCGCGTGTTCATCCTGTTTTTCACCGGCAATCATCGGTCTCTGGACATTCAGGACAATATCCGCACCATCAAGAGCGTCCGATGCCGATGACACAATAGTCGCGACCGCATCCTTGAACTCCGAATCGAGGATACTGGATCCTTGTCCCGCGCCCTTCTCGATACAAGCGTCGACACGAAAATCGGCAAATTTCTTGACGGCCTCGGCTGTAGCCCCTTCACGCGTCTCATGAGGCCACCGTTCCTTGAAAATGGCGATTTTCATTGGCTTCCTTCCCTCTACACCCACTACCGTGGGTCGGATTGAGCGCAAAATGCCGACAACACAGAGGTTTGCCAAGCGCCCCGGAAACAAATTTACGCGCGTTTATTAGTCGCGCCGCGATTACGCGTATCGCGTGCGTCATCAAATCGAACGCTACCGCTTGATCTCAACTTCGATGAATACGAACTCGGACTCGTTCGCATTGATTACATTATGCTCCACACCGACTTCCCGTCCGTATGAGACACCCGCTGTCAATTCGGCATATCTTTCGCCCTCCGGTTCCTTCAACAACAACCGTCCGGTCGTCATCGGCACAACCACATAGTCGTGCTCGTGGCGGTGCCAGCCGGTAGCAGCGCCCGGTGCAAACCGCCATTCCGTAACCCGCATCCGTTCGTTGTCCAATTGAACCGTCGGCACGGCCGCCGGCAATTCTTTATCCATCAGTCCTACTCCCTGACGATTTGAAAAGCGTACAGCAAACACCCTTCGTTATTTCCAGCCTTCACGCCGCAGTAAACGTGGCTTGGATAAAGGAGAATCTCGCCGGCCTCGGGGTACAGAGTTCGCGAAATTGGGTCAGCCGCGAAATTCCAGCTAGCCGGTGGCACACCAAGCGTTACCTCAGGCGCACCTTCCGAAGTTGCAAAATAAAGACCGCTCATCCAAGCCTCAGTACGAATGTTGGCGAGGATATGCCCGTCTGGGGAAAGTTCGGTTGAGTAGCCCTTCAATCGCCATTTCCGCGGTTTGCGCGCGAGAAACGGGTGACTGTCCGAGGTATCCAACCCACTCGCAAATTCTCGTACAGCTTCGTCGATACGCTCCATCAGCAGCGCAATGGCAACACCCGGATTGACAAATCTCTCGCCCGATTGGCGCCCTCCTTCGACCACACGAAGCGCCGGATCGTATTCGGGAGTAAACTGCGCCATCGTCTCTCGCGACAATGCCTGATTAAATTCCGCAATCGATCCGAACGCCAACGGCGGCGCGATACCCTGCAACTGCAAATAAGTTTCAAGGCCAAGCAACCGTGCCGTCACGTCGCGCGACCCTGCCTCGTTGAGAACCAAAGCGCGGCACGCCGAAACCGCGACATGAAAGGAATGTGACGCCAAATAGGCGTCGCAAAGGGCTAGTGCACCCCGGCTGTCACCAGTAGCCACCAACACGCGCGCCAAGGCAACTTGATTCTCGGCATCCTCCGGCACCAATGAGACTGCTTTTCTACATGCGGCTTCAGCTGCTCCGATTTTTCCCTCGACGAGCAAAGCCATGCCGAAACTTCGTTGCAAGTCGGCCCATTCGGGCTCGAGTTCGACGGCGCGGCGGTATCCATCGAGTGCCGCGGCATCATCACCCGCCTTCGTGTATGCCTCAGCCAGATTGAAATGCAGGGCGGCCGCATCGGGTACAAGTTCGGTCGCCTCCCGATAGACAGTCAATGCTTCGTCATTCCGGTCGAGAAGCTGCAATGCCGCTCCAAGATTAACCCGGGGGTCGACAAAATCTGGCGCAAGAGTGATGGCGGTCCGATAGGAAGCAGCCGCGGCGTCGAGCTGACCTGAAGACGCCAGCAGATTTCCGAGTTCCGCATGGTACGGCGCCGCATCCGTGCGAATGCGCGTCGCCTGTTCGATCATTTCCCGCGCCTCGTCGAACTTGCCGAGCGACATACACGTCCGGCCGAGGAGGTAGAAGGCCTGATGGCAATCGGGGTTGGCGGTTATCAAGTCGCCACAAATCTCAGCGACCTCGTCCAGGCGTCCCGCAACAAAACTGGCCTCGGCCTCTGAAAGTTGGCGTTCCGCCATCGTCTCACTCCTCTTGCCG
>MDSX01090044.1_pt1 | contig 10031 bp, 8 predicted proteins | sample 811141 | NCBI WGS metagenome assembly MDSX01 (sample SAMN05326642, study PRJNA326480) | marine metagenome | isolation source: seawater | place: Atlantic Ocean: South East | collected 2010
AGGTCCTTCACTGCAGATTTCTTTTCCTTAGTTGCTCGTATCTTCCTAACTGCATTTCGCATAGTTTTAGCATAATATCTGTTTGCCAACCTACGAGTAGCATTCTGTCTGATTCTTTTTTTAGCCGATTTAGTATGTGCCATCTGTTTATTTAATTTTAAAAACGGATTGCAAAGATAAAACTAATTCTGCTTAAATCAAAGTAAATAATTCTTGTTTTTAATATCTCACTAAGTAACAGAAAAACCTTTTGACACCTAAGCAAACTAATTCCTAATAAAGATTGTTTTTCCAATAATATTATTGGAAAAAATATGATATTTACAAGCATAATTTATTAAACGTTCAGCATGAGTAAATTCTCTTATTTAAGTAATGCCCATCCAGAGTACATTGAAACGCTTTATGCATCGTTTAAGGATGATGAAAACTCAGTTGATCCAGAATATAAAAAATTCTTTGAAGGGTTTGATTTTGCTCAACAAAACTACACCCATAATGCCCCCTCCTCTGGCTCAGGACTGTCCATAGACGAATTTAAAGTGTTTCAACTTATAGAAGCCTATAGAAATCAGGGACATTTATTAGCAGATACCAATCCAATCCGTGCAAGAAAAGATAGAAAAGCCAATTTAGATATTGCTTTCTTCGGCTTGACTGAGAAAGACCTCAAGAAGGAATTCTTTGCAGGAGAAATTGCCGGTTTAGGAAAAACAAGTTTAGAAAATATTATTGCCCATTTAAAACAGGGGTATTGCTCTACGATTGGTTGGCAATATAATTATGTAAGAGATTTAGAGGAGTTAAAATGGCTAAGAAATAAAATTGAAAACAACCCGAACTTCAAACAATTTGACATTACGAAGAAAGAATCCATCTTAAGGGAACTTAATCATGCCGTAGTTTTTGAACAGTTTTTGGGTAAAAAATATATAGGAGAAAAGAGATTCTCCTTAGAAGGAGGCGAAACCACAATACCTGCTTTGTTGACCATAATTGAAACTGCTGCGCGCGCTGAAACCCCAGTGGACGAGGTTGTTATAGGGATGGCCCATCGTGGAAGATTGAATGTTCTTACGAATATCTTGGGTAAAACGTACGAAGAAATTTTTAACGAATTTGAAGGAAATGAGCCTTTAAAAACTATGGGGGATGGTGATGTTAAATACCACCTTGGTTTTCGCTCTACCCATATAGCACAGAATGGAAAAGAAGTACATCTTGAACTTATGCCAAATCCCTCTCATTTGGAAGCGGTATATCCTGTACTTGAAGGATTTACTCGAGCAAAAGCAGATATTATATATAATTCAGAGTACAAACGAATCTTACCCATAATTATACATGGAGATGCTGCTATTGCCGGGCAAGGTGTCGTATACGAAACCTTGCAAATGAGTAAGTTGCACGGATATCTAACTGGTGGAACTATTCACTATGTGATTAATAATCAAATTGGCTTTACTACGGATTTTGATGATGCTCGTTCTTCTGATTATTGTGATAGTATCGCTAAAACTATTGAAGCACCTATTATTCAAGTCAATGGAGATGATGTCGAAGCGGTAATATTTGTAGCTGAACTCGCTGCAGAGTACAGACAATTATTTAAGAAAGATATTTTCATTGATATGGTTTGCTATAGAAAGCATGGACACAATGAAAGTGATGATCCAAAGTATACACAACCCCGTTTATACGCCAAAATCAGTAAACATAAAAACACGAGAGACATTTATTCAGCTAAGCTAGCCGAGCAAGGAGATATAGGAAAGGAATTGGCAAAAAAAATGGATAAGGAGTTTTGGGCAGAGTTACAAGATCGTTTAGATCGTGTGAAAGAAAACACTGCTGTTTACAAACCACAACCACCAGAGTTGGCATGGAAAAAACTAAGAGCTTCAACTGTTAAAGATTTTCATATTTCACCAAAAACATCCATCACCAAAACAAAAGCAACTGAAATAATAAAGGCCTTAATTACCTCACCTGGCAATTTCACTCCCTTGCGAAAAGTGGCAAAATACCTAGACAACAGAAGGCGGATTATGCAGGATGAAAAATCTATTGATTGGGCTGCTGCAGAGCTTTTAGCCTATGGATCAATCCTTCAAGAAGGAAATGATGTGCGAATGAGTGGACAAGATGTGAAAAGAGGCACATTCTCTCATCGTCATGCAGTTATTTCTGATGAAAAAACCGGCGAAGAATTTAATCGACTAGGGCTTATTAATAAGAATCAAGGTGAGTTTAGAATTTACAATTCACACCTCTCTGAATATGCTGTACTTGGTTTTGAATATGGATACTCCTTAGCGAGTCCAGATTCTCTAGTCATTTGGGAAGCTCAATTCGGCGATTTTTCAAATACCGCACAATGTATTATTGATCAATTTATTGCCTCTGGAGAGAGCAAATGGAGCAGATGCAGTGGTTTAGTGATGCTTCTCCCCCATGGATATGAAGGACAAGGACCAGAGCATTCTAGCGCGCGTTTAGAACGTTTTCTTCAAATGGCAGCTGAACACAACATAGTAATTACAAATATTACGGACAGTGCCAATTTATTTCATGGTATTCGAAGACAACAAAAATGGGATTTTAGAAAACCCTTAATTAATATGTCGCCGAAATCTTTACTGCGGCATCCTAGGACATCTTCACCTATTGCAGATTTGTTCAAGGGAACATTTAAGGAAATCATAGATGATTCCTCAGTTAAGGATGCTAGTAAGGTCAAACGACTATTACTCTGTTCGGGAAAAGTAGCCTTTGATTTGATTGAAAAAAAGGAGAATGAAAATCGAGATGATATTGCTATCGTTAGATTAGAGCAGTTGTACCCGATTAATGACATGTTTTTAGACCGTGTTTTTAATAAGTACAAACAAGCTGATATAGTTTGGGTCCAAGAAGAACCCGAGAATATGGGCGCATGGCAATATATGCTTAATAGATTCTATAAGACAAGAACTATAGAATGTGTAGCAAGAAAAGTAAGTGCTTCTACAGCTACTGGATACAAGAAACAACACCTCAAAGAACAAGAAGAAATACTAAATAGAGCCTTTAACGGATAAACTAAACACTATGTCAAAAATTATCGAAATGCACGTGCCTAACTTAGCAGAATCAATAACTGAAGTCACCCTTGCTCAATGGTTAGTTGAAGATGGCGACTATGTTGAAATTGATCAAGCTATTGTTGAAATGGAAACAGACAAAGCTTCTCAAGAACTATTTGCTGTTCAGAGTGGGCAAGTTAAGTTTGAAGCTGAAGAAGGAGAAGACCTAGCAATTGGTGCACTTATCTGCAAAATTGATACTTCCATTGAAGCACCAGCAGGCGAGAAAGAAGCTCCTCCTGCCGAGAAAAAAGCGGAAGCTGCGCCTGTCATAAAAGAAGAGAAGAAAGTCTCAGCGACAAAGACATCGCCGCCAAGTCATGCATCTGGTCATACCTCTCCTGCTGCTGCAAAAATGGCTGCTGAACATGATTTAAATACTGGAAACATTATTGGTTCAGGTCCTGGTGGAAGAATTACGAAAGCAGATGTCATAAAAGCTATAGAGAACGGAACAGCAACTATCCAACAAGGCGCTGCTGCTCTACTAGGGTCAGGTAAATCTTTTTCAAGAGAGGAGCGATCCGAAAAAATGTCGCGTTTACGAAAAACTATATCCGAACGATTAGTATTTGCGAAGAATTCAACAGCCATGCTAACCACGTTTAACGAGGTTAACATGGAACCTATTTTAGCAATAAGAAAAAAATATAGAGACCCATTTTATAAGAAATATGGAGTAGGCATTGGCTTTATGTCTTTCTTCAGTAAAGCCGTAGCCTTATCCTTAAATAAGTTTCCAGCAGTAAATGCTCAACTTGATGTTGACAAGGGAAATGTAATCTATCATGACTACGTCGATATTTCAATAGCAGTCTCTACTCCAAAAGGATTAGTTGTTCCAGTTATACGCAATGTAGAATCATTAAGCATGGATGGAATAGAAAAAGAAGTCAAACGATTGGCCGTGCGAGGAAGAGATGGACAATTAACGATGGATGAAATGAGCGGAGGAACATTCACAATTACCAATGGTGGTGTTTTTGGGTCATTACTTTCTACTCCTATTATCAATCCTCCTCAAAGTGCCATCTTAGGTATGCATAAAATTGAAGAAAGACCTGTGGCTGAGAATGGACAAGTAGTCATTAAAAACATGATGTATTTAGCTTTAAGTTATGACCATAGAATCATTGATGGAAAAGAATCAGTAAGCTTTTTAGTTTCGGTAAAAGATTATCTAGAAAATCCAGAAAGTATGTTGTTGGGAGCAGATCCTTTAGATATCTTATTGGGAATGTAAATTATTCCTTCAGCAAAAAAAAGACCTAAGCTAAATTAGCTTAGGTCTTTTTTTTGCCTTATAAACTAAATACACATACTAAATAAAACATACACCTAAATCATTCATAAGTTATAATTAGAATATTCAATAGACATTCGAGTATTGCTAATTTAAACTTATCGAAATGAATCACCCCATCCTCTTCTTGTTCATTGTAATCTTTCTGCTTCAAAGTTGTGATAAAGAAAATGACGATTTTTCACTTTCGCCCAAAGTTAAATACTCCAAAATTATTACTCAAAAATCGCCTTATACGCACCCTACAGCTCCCATTGGCACAACAGTCAATTTCCACCTATTAGACCGCCGAATAATCTTAGAGAATTCGAATGACTTTTCGATTCTAATGTGGTCCTTAGCAGATGAAAAAATATCAAAGTTTGAAAATGATATTGGCTTTACGTCCTTAATGGATACAAAACTCCAAGAGCCAGACATTACTGATATTAAAAAAGTGCTGAGTCCAGACGGACTTATACAAATCAATCCCTGGGTTTTTAAATTGGACTTTGAAGAAGAATTAATCTATGTTCTCCCCATCACGCATATCAGTCAAATTGATGACCTTAAGAAAAAGCGTATAAGCAACTCTAATATTCAAGTTTTTACTTTTATGCATGACGTTTGGCAGCTCTTGGAAGAAGGTGAGGAAAATATTCAGACTAATTCGAATATTAAACGTTGCCGAGAAGCTAAAGCGAAAAATAAACAAGTATACGCAACAACCAGTATATGCAACTGTACAGCTTATTATTGGCAAAAAACTACTATATCTGTTAGATATAATAAATTTGGTATATGGGAAACCGTAAAGGCCTTTTACTATACCAATTTCTACAATGTTTATGGCCAATCAAATAATCAATACACCAACTCTAGCCTCCTTAGTGGAACTATACACTATCATTTTGATGAACGTTGTGGGATAAGCTATTATGGCACACGGATCCTTCCATCTGGGCAATTTAGTCAAACAAGCTATACCCTACGCTCCAATAAAAAACCTTTAGAGCGAAATAAATCTGTGGTTAATATGACTGTAAATACAAGCTACATCGTAAGTCCACCCGAACCTGTGCAATCGATTAATACCCTACTCAACAATTTCTAAACGATGATTTACAGAGCAATACTTTTAATGTTTATTCCATTAATCACTTCAGCACAGCCAGGGAATTGGCAAATAGACATAAATACAGGTTTCAATCTATCCTTTAATCAGATGAAATGCTTACGAGGAAATAAAGAAAATATGTCAAACACCATCCGACCAGGTGGCTGGTGGTCGTTACTTTTTAAATATCCAATCCATGAAAATATAATGATACACACAGGGATAGGTGGCTCAGCATACAAATACCAATACCGATATCGAATTAATCAAGGAAATGGAGGAGGTAGCAAAGGGCAGACTTATATTTGGGAGATTCCTCTTGGAATTGAAAATATATGGAAGAGAGCCTTTATTGAATTTTCATCTGTCTATGGAATAAAGTACAGCCTCAATCGATTAGGCGCTCCTTTTAATTTAGAAAGTACGAGCCAAATATTCAATCCAAATGGCGAATTAGTTTACGAACAACATTTAAGAGAGTTTAGCAATCCTCAAAACAATCATATGGCATCTCTATATGTGACGTCGAAATTGACCTTTAAACTTAGATCAAGATTTACCCTTGCCATAAGTTTAGGCTATAATCAAGGCTTAAACCAACATGAAAGTTTTTTGTTCGAAGCCATCAATATTAAGCCACTTGAAAACAATAGAAAAATTGACCGCTATGCATACTCCACAAAAAGAAGCTACTTACACGCAGGGCTAGTCTTTAACTGTCTGTTCAAAACAAAACAAGAACATATTCCTCAACACAAACAAAAACCAGCGGTTATATCGGACTGAGCATCCCTACTAGTAGAAGTTTGAATGCTAAACAAACTAAAAAAATGCCAAGTCTCAGAAAAGCAAAAGTGAGATAGAATTTTTTTAAAAACATGGAAGAGTAGCATGTATAATGCCAGTCCCCCACTTCCTCAAAATCAAAACCATGAAAAATATATTAATTCTATGTATCAATACCCTAATCACACTGAATCTTAATGCACAGAACGGAATTTTTATTTATCCAGTAAAATATCTGAACTCGAAAGATATATTAATAAAAACTCCATTTTCGTCTGAGCAGCATTACCTAAAGCTTGAAGGAGAGTCGAGTATACTCGAACTTAAAGAAGGTAATGTCCTTATAGAGAATATTAGCGAAGGTGAAACCTTAACAATTCTCATAAAATCGACCGAAAACGACTCCATACTCACCAAAATAAGCATTGATAAAAAACAATCGGAAATGCTTCAATTAGACTTACCTATCTATAGGGCATTATCTCAGTGGGCAATAGAAGAAAACCAAAGCCAATCATTAAGTGATTTGCTAATTAGTATGCAAAACGAAAACAACATACTCAACGAGGAGATTTTATACTTTCTGCAGACTTACCTGGACGATATTCCACAATTTAACCGAGATATTTCTTTATCCAAAAATGTCAAGAATGCTTTTTCGAAATTTAAGCATTCTAAAAAATTACTAAGTGGTTGTCAATGTATTCAGTTAAATCATGATGCAGAAATTGCTCCTTTAAAACCGAACTCAGGCAACTATCTCAATGGATATAATTACCTTGATGCTAACGGACAATTTTCACAAGGCATTAACAATATGACCTACTTTGATAGTAGCTCTCCAAAATGGCACAGATGGTATACCAATGAAAAAGGACCGGCGCATGATAATTTTCTCAGACAATATGATCAAGGAGGAAGATTTAGTTATGAATGGTCTTCCTTCGGTCAAGACAATTCAGGTGGTTATTCACCAAGTTTAAACAATGCGAGTATTCTTTTCAACTTCTTCTGTACTGAAATAGGGGAAGAACTTCCTAATGACTGCGACTGTACCAAAAAGCTTACAATTCTTTATCGATATGATACAAAATTTAGCGTAATTGCTTCTAAGCTAAAGCCACTCTCCAAGGTGCATAGTATTGCACAAGAAATAAGCACGATTAGTTATGCTTCTAGTTCTGGGAACGTTGAACTATTGGATGCTGGTATGGCAAAATATGAAACGGAATGTAATGGAAGTTTTAATTTTGATTTCATTAAAAACTGGTTCGATCTTGGAGAGGCCGTTTTAGGATTAATAATTGATGTTCAAGATAGCACGAACGGATCTATCCCTCAAGATATCTCTAACAATTTAGGTGATATAGTAAATAGTCTAGAGGCAATTGCAACAACCTCTCCCATTGAGGTTTCTGGAGACTGCACGTCCAAGTATGGAGAAGAAAATTTGATGGCAGGAGGAAAAATCATCGAAATGAAAGCAAATGACCCCGTAGTTATAAGCTTAAGTTCTTTTACTTTTCTTGGTACTTATGGGAAAAGGAAATGGGACAACTATGCACGAACAGGAAGTGATTTCTGGTTGCAAGGTTTTATAGATGAAGGAAGTTTTGAAGGCAGAAACCACTGCTGTTCGGATAAAGTTACTCGCTTTGTGCAAGCCTCCGTAAATGGACCTAAAAGTGAAACAGACTTAATTAACTGGATTGAATCTTGGGTTAAATTGTATGCCCCGTGGGATAATTTTGTACAAGTTGGTGACTTCCCACTTATACATCACAGAACTAATCGCGGATACTTTATACATAATGATCCGGAGAGAGATTGTTTTCCAAGCTCACCAGACCTACCTGAATTTACTGCAGCAGAAAGTCTAAAAGCACTTGAGCGTCCGATAGAAGTAAAAGCAAAGGAGATCATCACATCAGAAGATTTATTGAACCACTCAACCCCTCATTCAGCTTTGCTGGTTAATATTTATCCAAACCCTAGCCATGATTTCGTAAACCTAAATATTACCAATTGCAAAAATTCACATCTAGTAATAAGTATTTACAATTCTCTTGGTCAAGAAATAGTCCAAATAATTAACCAAAGAGTAAAACAAGACCAAATCAGCATCCAATGGCTAGATGAACTTGGTCAAATTGACTCAGGTGTGTATTTTGTAGTGATTAAGCAAGACGGAAGAATCATGCATAGTTCACCATTAGAAATTAAAAACTAATTTTTACAAAATCTACTTGACATGAAAAATTTCAGCATTTTTATATTCTTAGCCCTCTTATCATTTAATGCCTGCAAATACCTTCCCGGAGAATATTCATGCGAAGGGCCGCAATGCCCCTTAAGTTCGGGTCAATATTGTACAAATAATATGATAAATAGCAACGGTGTATGTGCTTGTCTCGACGGATTCGTAGAATTCGACAACCATTGTTTTGATCCAAATGACCCCGTACTGAGTCAAATAGATAATATCATGTTTGACAGCTTAAATTGCGGTTGTGTTCAGGACGAGGCTTTAATTTTTAACTTTAGTATTGCCTCATCCACCTTGATTGGATGGTATATTTCTAATGGTGCCGATCAACCACTCTATTTCGATTCAAACATACAAGGCCCGCCTTCCAAATATAATTTTTATGCAAATATTTATCCTTTCGCACGCTGCCTCCCAGAAGACACTGGAACTAATACTAAACCTTTATATATGCATGGATCTGTTATTGAAGATACCTTGTATTATGATTTGTTTTTTTACAACACACTTGATACATGTAAAGGATTTAAACAAGGGGATTTCCGATTGTAATTAAATTAAACTTTTAAGAGGCTGTCTTTTTATAGGCAGCTCTTTTATTTTTAAGGACTGCTCTTACAAGAAATAATAAAAGTATTCTCTAACTTCACGGTATACAAAACAATAACATATGGAAATAGATTGGTTTAGATTGATAGTCGGAATTTTAGCGATTATTTTTGGGCTTTATGCCATATTTATCAGAGCAAACGCTGCAGATTCAACCAAACTTAATGCCATGAAAAAGCAGTGGGGCGAGGATAAAGGGAGAATGATTCACTTTGTTTTCTACGGTTTTCTTCCAATTGTGCTTGGATGTTTAATGTTGCTAAAAGCTTTTAATATACTATAGAATTATGTCCAAATTATATGATGTCATCCTAGTGGGAGCAGGTTTGTCGGGAATAGATGCTGCGTATAGAATTCAGACAGATTGCCCTGATTTATCTTACACCATAATTGAAGCACGGGAAGCTATTGGTGGGACATGGGATTTGTTTAAATATCCTGGTATTCGATCTGACTCAGACATGTATACCTTGGGATTCCCCTTTTATCCATGGAAAAATCCAAAAGCGATTGCCGATGGTCCTTCAATTCTTAAATATATCAAAGAAACGGCTGCTCATTTTGGGATTGATCGCAAGATCCAGTTCAATAAACGCGTCGAAAAGGCCTCGTGGTCTGCTAAGCATAAACTTTGGACAATTAATATTAATACACCAGGAGAAATCATCGAATATCAGTGTAAATTTTTATTTATGACGAGTGGGTATTACAACTATGAGCAAGGCTATGCGCCAAGCTTTCCGGGAAGTGACCTATTCGAAGGACCTATTATACACCCACAAAAATGGGATGAAAATCTTTCCTATGCGGATAAAAATATTATTGTGATTGGTAGTGGTGCAACAG
>MDSX01011492.1_pt1 | contig 10030 bp, 10 predicted proteins | sample 811141 | NCBI WGS metagenome assembly MDSX01 (sample SAMN05326642, study PRJNA326480) | marine metagenome | isolation source: seawater | place: Atlantic Ocean: South East | collected 2010
GATCAGGGAAATGTAAAAACTCTGGAAAAAGAGTTGAAGGCCTTGAGAAAAACTCTCAAAGAATTGGATAATGAACGTAGTGATTTGACAGACACAAAAAACTATTATGTGGTCGCATCTCAGTTTCTAAAAGATTCTGGTGTCAAAACTTCTATCGTGAAATATTACTTGCCGATTATGAATAAACTGATAAACAAATATCTACAGGAAATGGATTTTTACGTTAATTTCACTATGGACGAAAAGTTTTCAGAAAATATCAAGTCCAGAGGCCGCGAAGGATTTACTTATGCCTCATTCTCAGAAGGCGAGAAAATGCGAGTCGATCTTGCATTACTATTCACATGGCGCGAAATTGCAAAAATGAAAAATAGTGTCAATACAAACTTGTTAATTCTTGACGAGGTATTCGATAGTAGTCTGGACGCCTCAGGCACTGATGAGTTCTTGAAACTTTTGAACACATTGGGGGGTAACAATGTTTTTGTCATATCACACAAGGGCGATATTCTTTTTGACAAATTCAAAGAGATTGTAAAATTCGAGAAAATTAAAAATTTCAGTCATGTTATGATCGATGAATAAAAATTTCCATATAGTATTGACATATCGTGGATTTTGTGGTACTATTAATTCTATAAAACTAATTTAGAGGCACTAACAATTGCAATATATCCCGTACAATATGCATGATGTCATTCGCGCATCAGAACAAAATAAATTCAAGGTTATATCGACTTTCGCTGGGGGTGGTGGTTCTTCGACTGGCTACAGACTCGCTGGTGGTAATGTATTATGTGTGAATGAATTTGTTGAGGAGGCATGTAATACATATGCCGAAAACTATCCAAAAACTCCTATTCTGCCGGGCGATATAAAAGAGTTATCAGGTGCCGATTTTTTGAATGCCGCGGGTGTAGATGTTGGTGAAATTGATATACTTGATGGATCTCCGCCATGTTCTGCATTTTCAGTGGCCGGAAAGTTGTCGCACAACAGCATAGAAACAGAATATATGGATTTCGAAGGAAATATTCATATTCGAAAAGAGAGCGGTAAACATTCAGATGGTTGGGGTCAGACTAAAAATTATTCTGACGGAAAAATGGTTGAAAATATTGAAGATTTGTTTTTCGACTTTTTACGCATTGCGGATGATATTAGGCCCAAAGTTATTGTCGCGGAAAATGTCAAAGGTTTGACTATCGGCGAAGCAAAAGAAATGTTGAATCAGATATTGAATCGTTTTGAAGAAATTGGATATAACATTTCATATAAGGTTTTGGATAGTAGGTATTTTGGCGTTTCTCAGACTCGTACTAGGGTTATTTTTATTGGAGTTCGACAAGATATTGCAGATCTGGTTGGATTGAATTTTATGTCTATTCAAAATGTTTTTCCACAGCCCAGTAAAACTATTATTCCGCTAAAAGAAGCATTAGTCGATTTGGTATATGATGATGAAGAAGTATTGCACTTGACTGAGAAATTTACCAACACTGCATATTGGAGAGATACCGGAAGTAAAATGGAACTCGATCCGCCTAAAGTATTGACCGGAATGGATTATCACCCTAAAGGACATCATTTCAATCTTAAACGTGTGTCGCAATACGTTCCCGCCCCCACGCTAACTGCCATGGGAAGCGCTGAGACAACCGCTGGTGCGTTTCATTGGTCGGAACCGAGGAAACTAACCTTGGGGGAGTTAAAGCGCATACAATCGTTGCCAGACGATTTTAAATTAACTGGTAAATGGAATCAGAAGGCCGAAAGAATTGGAAGAATGGTTCCCCCTATTATGATGAAACATATTGCATCGTCTGTTTACGATGTTGTCTTGAAAGGATTAAAATAATGGCTGACTTCACTTTTGCACATCGCAAAGAAGGTTTTGACGAACATATTGATAAGAGTATTCGTGGGTACGCAGATCTTCTCGATGATGTTATTTCGTTATCGCGGTATTTTGTTGAGGAGGGTACAAATGTTTATGACATTGGTTGTTCCACTGGAAAACTAACTCAAAGAATGTTGGAGGCCAATCAGGACTTTTGTGCCGAGGCTAATTATGTTGGAATCGAGATTGCAGATGGGTTTTATGACGATATGTTGCAGCGACAGGAACATATCAATACAATACATCCTTGGGCGTCTGTCGATCTGCGGCATGAAGATGTTAGGGATACCGAATTTGAAAATGCTTCACTTATCACTTCTATTTTTACTTTGCAATTTATGTCAAAAAATGACAGACGCCATACTATTCAGAGAATTTATGATGGCTTGAATGAGGGTGGTGCCTTTATCTTTGCAGAAAAAATAGTCTGTCAGAGTGCAAATTTTCAAGATATGTTGACATTCAATTTTTATGACTACAAAAGAAAGCATTTTGGTACTGAAGATATTATGGATAAAGAGCGAACTCTTAGAAATATGTTGAAACCTAACACATGGAACGAAATTGTTAATATGTTGAAATGTGCAGGGTTTAACGATGTACAATCTTTCTGGCAAAACCATACATTTGTCGGTGCCATGGCAATAAAAAATTAAAAAAACCCGCTCACGCCCTTGACAGAATCATCTGAGCCTGATAGCTTATAGGTAAGTAATAGATGATGATTCTCTGAAAGGGATGTGATGAATAACGTACTATACACCAAACAATCTAAAAGTCTCCTCGCCAAACTAATGGCAGAAGAGAATATTTCTGTTCAACACCAAAAAAATGTGGAAACGGCACATTTTGATGTAGTCAACAGAATTTTGGTTGTTCCTGTCTGGAAGGAAATGTCTAACAATCTTTATGATTTGTTTATGGGACATGAAGTAGGACATGCCATTTGGACTCCTACTGAAATAGAAGTTCTTTCTGATGCAATATCCCGTTCTAACAAAGATTTTGTGAATGTTGTTGAAGATGTTCGTATTGAAAAAAATGCAAAGAAAAAGTTTCCGGGCCTTCGCCCTCCTTTTTATCATGCGTATCAAGAATTGCATGAAAAAAACTTTTTTGGTATCAAAGATAAAGATATACGGAAATTGGGACTGATTGACCGTATCAATATTTACTATAAATCTTCTATGACAGATGTTGATATTCCTGGCTTGTTTGCCACGGATGAGATTGATTTTGTTAAACGTGCCATTCTAACCGAAACTTTTCAAGAGGTTGCGGATTTATCTGCTGATATTTACAATTTTCTGAAACAAAAACAACAATCAACCGAATCTGTCACTGGTGGTCGCCCAATGGAATTTTCTAAACAAGAAGAAAGTGATGACGATCAAGAAGATCAACAGGACTCATATGAAGAATCTGATGGAGAATCTGATGGAGACTCTAGTGGTTCGCCCGTAGAAGAACAGTCTGAATCTCAAGAAGATACAGCACAACAATCTGGTCAAGACGATAACGAAGAAGGCGAAGGTGATAGTCAATCATCTGCTGGCCAAGATGATAAAGGCGATCAACAATCAACTGAACAGTCTAATGAAAAATCAGATAATGAAGGCAAAACAGGTGATACATCTGGTGGAAAGAGTGGTGATGAACCATTCGATGCAGAGAAAGAATTTGGCTCTGAGACTGATAAAACCGCCTCTAGTAATATGAAAGATATGATTGATAAAGATGCCCCAGAAATTAAATATCTTACCCTTCCCGATATCAATCTTTCAGATTATGTCGTTGATATTGATACAATATCAAGCGCCATTGATGGAGTGAAAAACTCATATCGTGGTGGAAATTATGGATCGGGGTTGATGGATGCAACTCAATTGTATCAATCAGTACTGAAACAAAACAATTCTCAAATTTCTTATTTGGTTAAAGAATTTGAAATGAAAAAATCTGCTCAAGAGTATGCGTCGAGTTATGAAACAAAATCTGGAAATATCAATACTAGTAAGATTTGGTCTTATAAGTTGAGTGATGACATTTTTAAACGAAAAAACAACATCCCTACTGGAAAAAATCACGGTATGGTGATGATGATTGATTGGTCTGGTTCGATGCACCAGACAATATATCAAACAGTAGTTCAGACTGTAATTCTTTCGACTTTCTGCAAGCGAGTTGGTATTCCTTTCGATGTATATCTTTTTACTGATCGAGGCCCACAGACTGTTGTAAAGAAAAATGCGTTTCTTACAGAAGGAGAACCGATTGGCAGAGTTAAGATAGATCCAAGCACTGCATTGTACCATGTTCTATCGAGCAATACCGCAAGTTCGCATAGGTTCAAACAGCAATGTAATGATTTTCTGTTTCTCGCATATGCAACCCAAAACTTTTATTATTTGGCCGCGAATAATAAAGATATTGTTGATTTGCAACTTGGTGGCACGCCCCTTAATAATAGTCTTCTAATTTTTGATAAAGTTGTTTCAGAATTTAAAAGGAAAAACAATGTAGAAAAAACAAGTTTCATTGTTTTGTCTGATGGGGATGCCGGAGATGGAATTAGTTATGTAGAACGTGGAGGGTTTATGAATGAAATCCGTGATTATTCTTTCCGCCGCTCGAACAATAAACAATTTGTTTTTACTGATGAGAAAACTGGAAAGATGAGTGTTCTTTCGACAGGTAAAAAAACACACAATCCAGAATCGCAGTACGCCCAAGAATTTTTGTTGACTAATATCAAGAAAAATAATCACGCCGCTTCGATTGGATTTTTCCTATGTAGTGGACGTTATGAAATAGGTAATGCGGTTCGCCAGTATGTTTTCCGAAACGAAGATAATTGGGTAGACAGTCATCGAGTATCCAAAGCCAAAAGGCAAATGACTAAAAATGGTTTCATTACTGCTGATGATTGTGGATATGATGATTATTATCTTTTGGATATGCGTACTCAATATGCAAGAGACGATGATCTTGAAATTGACTCAGACATGACAAACTCAAAAATTGCAAAAAACTTTGCAAAGTTTCAATCTTCTAAAAAGACAAGTCGAGCAATGCTCAATAAATTTGTCGATAATATCAAATAAAATATCATGGGGGGGTTGACTCTCCCCCTAGAATGTGGTAGCTTAAAGTATAGAAAGAATCACTACCGATTCGTAATTGTAATGATGTCACTGAAAGGACATAATATGTGGAATTCAAATAACAAGGCCGAGTTTTTGTCTAAACTGATCGAGACTAATGGTTCAATAATGTCGAAAAAAGACATTCGTGCTGCGGCAAAAGATTTTGGTGAGGCTCGCCCACAGTGGCTAACTCAATCCGAATTTCGTTCCGGCCATGGGAAATACGATCTATCTATGGCACTCTCGCAAATATCTGGAAATGTTGTTCCGTTATCTCAACCTGTTGCACAACAGGTATTTGTTCCGTCTAATCCTCAACCAACTTTCCAACTTCCGACTCTGCCAGAACGGCATACGGAATCCTTAATTCCAGAAAAAGACCCAAATTTTGTAAAGTTTGGTTTTTACAATGATTTGCGGAAAATTCTTGAATCAAAAATGTTCTATCCTGTTTTTATCACCGGCCTATCGGGTAATGGTAAAACTTATGGTTCGCAGCAACTTTGTGCTCAACTAAAACGCGAATGTATTACTGTTCCTATCACTATCGAAACTGATGAGTCTGATCTTTTGGGTGATAAAACCCTGATAGACGGAAATGTAATTTTTAGTCAAGGCCCTGTTGTCGATGCAATGGAACGCGGCGCGGTACTGATTTTGGATGAAGTCGATCTTGCGTCAAACAAAATCATGTGTCTGCAATCTATTATTGACGGTAAAGGCGTTTATCTCAAAAAAGATAATCGTTTTGTAAAACCCGCCGCTGGGTTTACGGTGATTGCCACTGCAAACACCAAAGGTAAAGGATCTGACGATGGACGTTTCATTGGTACTAATGTAATGAATGAGGCGTTTCTTGAGCGTTTCAAAATTACTTTCGAACAAGAATATCCTTCTCCCAATGTAGAGAAAAAAATTCTCAAAAATACCCTGTCCTCTTTGAAAGAGTTTACCTCAGAGGACGAAAAAAATGTTGATGACTTGACCGTATGGGCATCCGCAATTCGGAAAACTTTTGAAGAAGGTGGTATTGATGAAGTCATTTCTACTCGCCGTCTGGTTCACATTGTAGAAACTTTTCACATTTTCGGAAAAATTTCTAAGTCTATTGAATTGTGTACTAATCGTTTTGACGAAGATACAAAGGCTTCTTTTGTAGATCTTTTCGAAAAAATCTCTGGTGGAGAAGAGATCGTACCAGCGGTTGAAGATGGTGAAGAAGTACCGTTTTAATATGATAAAGGTGATACAGTATCAATCTTGGGTTGTACTGTGTCGCCGGTTTCCTTGGCAAAACATATAAAAAGGATGTAAGGATGAGATGGTATGATTTTGTATTGATTGCAATTCTATCTGTAATGATATGGCCATTTGCAATGATGATTTTGATGGCAAATTTCAATGGAATATTGCCATTATGGGTATTCTATGAATTTTGGAACATGTATTGTGATTGGAGAGTACGCAATGGATAGATTCAAACTTTTTGTGCTTTGGTATAAACATTTGCGTTCGCGTAGAAAAGAGTTTGAATTTTCATGGTATTACCATACCAGTTATAATATGTGGAATTGTTTTAGATGGGCCTGGGAAAACTCTGGCACACACAATATAGACGGTAGTTATATAAAGAAAGGAAAAATGAAATGACAACTCTTGCTATTAGTATCATCGCAGTATCTTATGTGGGTGCTCTTGCGGTTGGTTTTATTGTGGGAATCTATTCTTATCAGGCCTGGCAGTCCGACAACAAATATCAAAGAAAGGATTTGTAATTGATAGACTATAAATTTAATGAAGATGTTCTGCTGGACGAAATCAAACAGTATATTGATTCGACATATGCACAACACTATTCAAATAACAAATTACAAGCCACCGAAGTAATTATGGACAATGGCCATGGCGAAGGTTTTTGTTTGGGTAATGTTTCTAAGTACGCTCAGAGATATGGTAAAAAAGGAAACGGTCCAGAAGATTACAGAAAAGACTTGACAAAGATAATACATTATGGTATACTTGCTTTATATAACCATGACTTACAACAATCAAAGGATGAATTATGAAACTCAGTGAAACTACACAGAATATTTTGAAAAACTATTCTACAATTAACCAATCTATATATCTCAAAAAAGGTAGTCGTCTGTCTACTATTTCTGTGATGCGGAATATTCTTGCGGCCGCCGATGTATCCGAAGAATTTCCAATAGATTTTTGTATCTATGATTTGGGAAAATTCCTAAATCTACTATCAATTTATCCAGAATTGACATTTCACGAAAACTATGTTGAAATGTCAAATGGCGCAAAGAAGTACAAATTTATGAAGGCAGAGGCGTCGATTATTGTCTTTACTGAAAATACTTTTGAACTGGATGGTTCTGATAATAATCCAAAAGGTTCGAAACAATCTCCAAAATGGGAGATCAATGTAAAGTTGCCTGACGCCACTTTGTCCGAACAGAATAAAGTTGCACAAATTTCTGGACTGCCAGATTTTTCCCTATCAACTAAAAATGATGGCAAAGTTTATTTCAGTGCGCTGGATAAAAAAGATACTACATCTAATGTTTCAGAGGAACCTGTGGGCGAATCTGATGATACATTTACAATGTATTTTCGCTCAGAAAATTTAAAAATGATCGAGGGCGATTACGATGTTGGCATTTCGAAAAATAAGATTTCGACTTTCCGCCACCAGAAACTACCAATTCAATATTGGATTACATTAGAACAAGACTCAAGTTATGGTGGTTAATAATGGACAATTTTTTATGGGTCGAAAAATATCGTCCAAAAACAATTCAAGAATGTATCCTACCGAATAATATCAAAGAAACTTTCCAAGAGTTTATTGATACCGGAAGTCTACCTAATTTGATCTTGGCAGGAGGCCCGGGCGTTGGTAAAACCACTGTCGCTCGGGCGCTCTGCGAAGAGATGAAAATGGATTATATTATTATCAATGGTTCTGAGGATAATGGTATTGATGTCTTGAGAAACAAGATGCGTAATTATGCATCGACAGTTTCTTTTGATGAGGGTAACAGCAAAGAGTTTGGAAAGGTGATCATCCTTGATGAGGCCGATTATCTACATCCACAATATATGCAACCAGCCCTGCGTGGATTTATCGAGGAGTTCTCTGCGAACTGTCGATTTATTATGACTTGTAACTTTAAAAATCGTATTATTGAACCATTGCACAGTCGGTGTTCGACCATAGAATTTAAGATTGGTAAGAAAGACAAACAAGTTTTGGCAGGACAATTCTGGAAACGTGTTAAAAATATTTTAGATACCGAAAATATCAAATCTACTGATAAGGTGACACAACAGGTTGTAGTCAAATACTTTCCAGATTGGCGCAGAGTATTAAACGAACTACAGCGGTATTCTGTTGGCGGCGTGATTGATGAAGGTATGCTTTCGAATGTTGGTGAGGCAAATATCAATAACTTGGTAAATGCACTACGCGAGAAAAACTTTAAAGAAATTCGAGGCTGGGTTACGCAAAATTTAGACAACGATCCAACAACATTGTATCGAAAAATATATGATGGATTATATACGAATATGGAAAGTGGTTCTATTGCACAGGCCGTAATTACCATTGCAGATTATTCTTATAAATCGGCATTTGTCGCCGATCAAGAGATAAATCTGGTCGCATGTCTTACCGAACTCATGGTCGATTGTGAGTGGAAATGAGTTATAACAAAAGTTTCGATCTGAACCTGCAAGAACTAGATATGATAGAACATTCTATGCATTATAGAACGAAAAGGTTGTCGAGTAGATTATTGACAGTAAAGAAAGAATCTAGTAAGACCGCAATACACGAGGAACTTGCAAGTATCACTGAGTTGCTAGGTAAGATACACAATCAAAAAGAATGGTATCGACCTAGTGGCACATACATAAGTGGATAATATATTATGAGCTATGATCTATTCAAGGACTATGTACCCGCGATTTCCCACAACAAAAAGAAGTTGATGGATACCGCCGACGAGGAATGGGAGAAAAACTACAACGCTTATCTTATAAATCGAAACTTTTCTAACTATCAAGACACCATCTTATATGCAAATGAGATGAATATTCACAACACCGCTGATAAAAAACTACAGTTTGATTATTTACTAAATAGTGTTCGACCAAGGAAAAGATTTACACCTTGGCACAAGAAGGCTGTTCATAATGATTTCGATATAGTGAAAGAATATTATGGATATAATAATAAAAAAACAGAGGAAGCTCTTACTATATTGTCAGATAGTGATTTAGACATTATTAGGAGCAAACTGAACAAAGGTGGATAAAACTGAAAATGTCTATATTAGAATCATTAGTGGAGGTGTCACTTGACGATCAAGAGGACTTTCTAAAAATAAGAGAAACACTTACAAGAATTGGTGTTGCATCAAAAAAAGATAAAAAACTTTATCAGTCGTGTCATATTCTGCACAAACAAGGAAAATATTATATTGTGCATTTTAAAGAACTCTTTAAGTTGGACGGAAAATCTTCTGATTTTTCGGAAAATGACAGGGCAAGAAGAAATACGATTGTAAATCTATTAAAAGAATGGGGATTGGTTGGCGTTGTGAAGGAAGATGTTTTTGAAGATGCTCCCATATCACAAATCAAAATCATATCACATAAAGAAAAAGAAGAATGGGATTTAGTTCCTAAATATAACATAGGAAGAAAAAGGTAAAAAATGCAGACGTTCCAAGAATATCAAGAACAACAGGCGTATGACGCACTAACTCCGGCAGAATTGCAAGAGGCGTCACTCTCAAGAGTTATGAGACATACAGAAAATCGTCCGATTTCTATTATTACTGCGTGGCGTAGTAAAACCTCGCGTAAAGATAATGACTCACAAAATCGTAAGTTGATGAAAGATATTCGTGCAATGGGATTTGGTGCAATAAAATTGCAGGGTAAATATATTCAAGACTTTGGCACACCA
>MDSX01026464.1_pt1 | contig 10029 bp, 6 predicted proteins | sample 811141 | NCBI WGS metagenome assembly MDSX01 (sample SAMN05326642, study PRJNA326480) | marine metagenome | isolation source: seawater | place: Atlantic Ocean: South East | collected 2010
GCCTTGTTCCCCTTGTCGTGCTTGACTGCGTCACCCACGGCGTCTTCTAGCATCTCTATCATATCATGCATCATCTTCTCGACGGACATAACGCAGGCCGGGTGATGGGCCGCTCTTAGCCGTTTTCACGTTACACATCGTAATTTTGACTACTATTGGGAGAATAAATCGGCACCGAGGACCGGCAAAATGAGGCTGGCATCGCCCTCTACGACCACCTGAGGGGCCTCTGGCCTAACTTTACCCCATGAGATCGCTTCACGAAGTCGAGCCCCCGAGAGGGATCCGTCATACTCTGGTGCTGTTGTAATCGATACAGCAGAGTCAAGCCCCCCTCTGTATTGGTTCCACCAGATAACATGATGCTTGGAAATCCCACCTCCGACCATCAGTGCATGGCTCTCCTTCGCTGGCCAAGTCAAGTCAGACAAAATCTGTTCATCCGCCATCAAATCCACAAAGAACTGGGGATTCTTTTGTCTGTGCATGAATAGCTGTGCGCCGATTGATCCATCAGTAATCCCTGGTATCACCATGGGGATTCTATGCTTTGCAATCCAGTACAGTAACGATGACTCGTCATCTATCCTGTCGCCCAACGCCCAACATAACTCGACCGACCCGAATCCAAGCCATGGATTGTCAGCATCTTTCTCCTTACGTTCTATCTCTATTTCCTCAAGCCACGGGATAACCACATTCTCCAGGATTTCCCCATAGCATTCGTTCGGAACGATCACGTTGCCCAGCCTATTGAGCCCCTCCTCGCCGAGGGCTATGTCATCGAGTTCGAAGTCTCCATGGAAATACTCCTGGTAAGTCCTCGCTATATCGTGGTCAAGCGTCCCGCAAGTAGTAACTACCACATTGAACGACTTTCTTTTCAGGCCCTCCAAGAAGAATCCACGAGTGCCTGTCGCACAGAGACACGCAGGGAATGAAATCCAATTCAGTACCCCCTCATCTCCGACGTTCTCCATCGACTCTCGGAGTATGTCGCGTGCGTTTGCCAATTTCGTCGCTGTGAAACCTCCAGCCCTCGACATCTGATCGATTAGGGAACCAACACTGTCAACCGTTCCGAAATCGTAGTCCTCGACCGGCACATCAAAGTCGTCGCGCGAGTACCCGTCCACGTCACCTCGAATCTCTCATTCCCCTTCAATTGGTCGTACTCTGAAGCTGTATAATTCGATCCCTGATTGACGCAGCCCTCTCAAAATCTAGACGTGCCGCAGCAGCGCGCATCTCCTTTTCCAACTTCTCGACAATCCTCGACACATCATCTCCGCTCTCGATTCGAATATCCTCGGAATCCTCAACCCAATCCGGCTGACTCACATTATCCAATACCGAATCGGACGTATTCCACATCCCGGCTCCCAGAGCGAACTTCTGGGCTAGCCCCTCGAGCCCCTTCTTGCCCGGTGCCTTGCCTACCAGTCTTCTACCACCACCACTAGCCCTCCCAGCCGCACCAGCTAGAAGATCAGCAACTTCTTGGCCCATCACAGGTAATGGTTTTTGTATGGTTCTGGGGGTTATTCCATGCTCATCGTTATGCCGTTTCTGCCTGCTCCTCCTCTGTGTGGTCTGCCTCATCGCCGCCTCCATTGAGGGAGAAATCGAGTCAGCATAAAGGATGACAACTCCGTTCTCGTTCCTTGATGCCCTGCCTATTGTTTGGAGGAGGGATCTCTCATTCCTGAGGAAGCCCTGTTTATCAGCGTCAAAGATTGCAACTAGTGAAACCTCTGGTATGTCCAAACCCTCTCTGAGGAGGTTTATTCCGACAATGACATCAATATGACCAATTCTGAGCGCCTTGATTATCTCAGTTCTCTCCAAAGTGTCAATCTCAGAGTGTAGGTAATGCGCCTTGATCCCATTCCGTTCGAGATAACCAGCTACTTCCTCAGCGAACTTGATCGTCATCACTGTCACTAGGACTCTCTCGTCCCTCTCCACTCTGGAATTAATCTCAGACATCAGATCCTGTACTTGCCCCTCCACGCCTCTGACAATTATCTTCGGATCGAGAAGTCCCGTTGGCCTAATTTCCATATTTACGACCCCCTCTATTTGCGAAAGTGTGCCCTCTAAGGTTGTCGAACCAACTTTCTTGCTAAGCTGCGGTTCGGACGCACCACCGCCACCCGGTACATGCATAAGCTCGGTCGGCACCTCTTGTTCAGTAATCTCCGCCAGATGTCGTAACTCCCGCTCTCCGGGTGTAGCACTAACGTAGACCATCTGTGGTACAATAGACTGGAATTCGTCAATCCTCAGGGGTCTGTTATCGTATGCGGATGGCAGCCTGAATCCATGGTCGATCAGATTCTTCTTCCTGGAGAAGTCCCCTCCATGCATTCCTCCAACCTGCGGCAAAGTAACATGGCTTTCGTCCATAATCACCAGATATCTTTCGCTGCCACCGTGAAACTTCTCTGCATTGGTAGAGAAGAAATCCAGTAGGCAGTATGCCCGCTCCCCCCTCTTTCGCCTATCGAAGTGTCTGGAATAGTTCTCAACTCCTTTGCAGGAGCCAATCTCAGTCAGCATTTCTAGATCAAATCTAGTCCTTCCCTCTATCCTATGGGCCTCAATGTCCATGCCCTTTGTTTGGAACCAGTCAACCCTGCCGTCCAACTCGTGCTCTATGTCCTGCAGAGCATCATTGAAACTCTCCTCGCTTGTCATATAGAACTCTCTAGGGTGTATCCAAGCCTCCTCGAATTCATCGAGTAACTCCCATGATATCGCCTCACATATCTGTATCTTCTCAATCCCTTCCCAACCGAATATAACTCTCATCGGATCATCCCTGCTTGGCATCCAGATATCCAGAACCTCCCCCCGAAGTCGAATATCGCCACGAGTCATACCACCCGTAGTTCTCCTGTATTGGAGGCCAACAAGCTCCCTTACCACGTCCTGAGGGTCGATCTTCTGACCAACATGCAACCTCATGTGATTCTGCTCGAAGACTTCAGGGGGATTCAGCCCATAAATCGACGAAACGGTCCCGATGGTAATGACGTCAGGTCTGGAGACCAAAGAAGCCACGGTAGAGAAACGCTCCTGCTCAATCCTCTCATTCATCTGCAACTCCTTGTCAATATACAGATCTCTCCCTGGAATGTACGCCTCTGGCTGGTAGTAGTCGTAGTAACTCACGAAGTACTCTACTGCATTTCCTGGAAACAACTCACTCATTTCCTGCCATAACTGTCTGGCCAGCGTCTTGTTGTGGGACAATACTAGGGTCGGAAGCTGCAGCCTCTCGATTATATTCGCCATTGCGAAAGTCTTGCCCGAACCGGTCACACCCAGGAGAACGCACCTTTCCTGCCCCGCCTCTATCTGGTCGACCAGCGAATCAATTGCCTGTTGTTGATCCCCAGCTGGGCCATATTCAGAGCGTAGGACGAACATCACAGCACCTCAGTCAAACATCCCGTCAGACGTTAGCGGATCGACCGCCATAATGGCGGCTAGAAGGACCCACCCTGTAAGCATCGAAACTCGGAACAGAGTGGTTTGGAAGTCCGCCAATCGCTCCCGAGAGAGAATCACTGCTATATTCAGAACGGACATGACTCCTGCTGCAGCAAGAAACCATATCTCATCCATCGGTTCGGAAATGGCGAAGCATGCAAACCAAAGGAGAGTAAGTTGTATCGAGGTTCTGGTTGTTGCCCGCTCACCGAACCTGGAAGGAAATGAATGGATTCCGTTTTCCCTATCGCTCTCAACGTCCATTCTGGCGTAGTTCATATCGAAGGCAGAAATCCACAATGCGACCCCTATCGAGATAAATAGCACCTCGGGATACCAATAGAATTCTGTTGAACCATCATGCATGCCGGTAATTGCAGCCCATCCATGCACATCAGCCGAGACAGCTACCCAAGCAGCTGCCGGTGCAAGCCCCAAGCATAGTCCAAGCCATGAATGGCACAGCCAAGTATAGCGCTTAGTATACGGGTAGATCACGAAAGCCACGACTGGAAGCCATGCCATCATAAGCGCTACTTCGTTAAGTTGCCAAGCCCCGAAAAGAAGCATGCCTAGAAAAATCGCGGACAGCGTCCAAGCCGTTCCAATTGACATTGCTCCTGAAACCAAATGCCGATTCTCAGTTCGAGGATTGGCAGCGTCAATATCCCTGTCTATTATCCGATTCAATGCCATGGCCAGCCCCCGCGCACCCACTGCTGCAATCAGGATCCAAAGAAGATCAATGCCAAACATCGGTGAAGAAAGCTCGTGAACGAACTGGTTGTGAGCTAGAACGTAGCCAATCAGGACGAATGGAAGAGAGAAAAGTGTGTGCTCTACCTTAACGAACTCCAGGATATCCGTGATACCCATCAGAAACCACCCTCTTCCAGCCAGGAGTCAACTCTGCTCAGCACCTCTGGGTCATGCAATGTAACCCCCGGCCATCTGCGAACAGGCAACTTCCCCTCGTTTGACGGAATTGGGGCAGTGGCATCCCATGCAACACGCCTCCTTTCGCCGTCGAAATGGAAATCCCTTCCAACGTCGAATCGACAGAATAGTTGCCAGAGCAGACGCCTCTTCCAGCCTTCCTCGTAAAGGTCTGCATCAGTGTCCGTGATGAAAAGCCACCTCAGGTTCTTCGAGCCTTCCAAATCCCAAATCTCATTGCATATTCTTGCAATCTTCTCCCTCTGCCTCTTTGCACCGAGCTCGTTCACTTCTTCCACACTCTCCTCGGGCTTGGGCCCTCCCTCAATCTCTGTAGTCACCACCAACATGGAAGATCGGAGGAACCTCGCCTGTTCGACCCCGTCTATGCCAGAAGCCGATATTTCTAGTGCCTCAGGGCAACCGGGCGGAGTCGCTGTTCCATGCAGCCTATCCCCGTCTGCTGGCCTGGTAGCATCGATTAGCAGCTTATCATGAACATTCTCCCATGGAGAGGCATGAGCAAGAGAATCGGCCACCATTCCCGGGAGGATAACTAGATCATCGGGAATACTCACCCTGACGTCCAAGACATCGAGAAGACACTCAAGGTCCTTCACTGGATGCCCATCATCGACCGCTATGATCACTTTGAGAAACATCATCTGGCCTGCACCTAGCAGTCCAAGAGCGGTCTTCCTCCCTTGTCTGGGATACCTCTGCTTGGATGAGACTATTGCCAGATTGTGGAAACCAGTCTCAAGTGGCAGGAAAAGATCCACCACATCTCTATGCTGGAATTTCAGAACTGGGAGGAACGCATCTCCAATAGCCTCTCCGAGGTAACCATCTTCCATGGGGGGAACGCCAACAATGGTCATCGGAACCATGGCATTCTTCCTGTGAGTGATGGCCTCCACATGCATTAGTGGATAAAGATCCGGAAGCGAGTAGTGTCCAAAGTGGTCACCGAACGGACCCTCCATTCTCGTTTCACCAGGTATCATGTACCCCTCGATTACCACATCACACTCCGCTGGGACCCAAAGGTCATTCGTCAGACACTTGGTAATCTTCAATCTACCACCTCCCAAAAGACCTGCGAACTCGTACTCTGAAAGATTGTCGGGAAGGGGTGAAATAGCACTGAACATCACTTCCGGTGGCCCTCCAAGGCAAATCGCCACTGGCATCTTCCCAGTCGATGAATCAGCATGCTCAGCTCCGTGTTTGTGCGCCTGCCAGTGAAGCCCGACTTCCTTCGGCCCGAAGACCTGACTCCTGTACATCCCCATATTGTGTACCCCAGTTTCAGGATCCGCAGTGACTACCAGTGGGAGCGTCATGTAGCGACCCCCATCTTCTGGCCACGTCTTCGGTATCGGTAGTCTGGTAACGTCGGGATTCTCCATAACGACCTGTTGACAAGCTCCCCCCCTCGCCTTTCGGGGAGCCATCGATATTCCCTCCATGGCAAGCCCCAGACCGGTCCAAGGGGCCTTCAGAATCCCGCCTATGTCCGGCTTCATGAGCGCCACCATCCTGTTTCCTATCTCATCAGGGGACTCCACACCCAGTGCCAGATTGGTCCTATCCCTCGTTCCGAATAGATTCATCGCGAGGGGGAACTCGCTGATACTGCCATCAGGGAGCCTGGGTTGCTCGAATAGAATCGCCCCTCCTCCTCTCTTAACCAAGCGATCAGCGAAGCAACCAGCTTCGTACTCGACATCGACTGGATCGGCTACCCTGATTAGCTCTCCAGCCCCCTCGAGAGAGTGGATGTAACGCGACAGTTTGCGCCAGCCCATAGCCCTCTGGAGAGCCTCCAAGATGAGAAGGTTTGCTCGCCGCCGTAGGCGGCGTGACCGACGGTTTCATTGGGCAATCCGCACTCGACGTGCCATGAGCGAGGCGGTCACGACATGCGACGTCCTAGTAATAGGGGCTGGACCCGGTGGAGGTAACGCAGCTCTTCAGTCTGCCAGATTGGGACTCAAGACAATACTTATTGAGGATCATGAGGAGATTGGTACGCCGGTTCATTGTGGCGAATGTATCTCTGATATCGCCTGTCAGAACTTGGGACTAAGCCTTCCTGACGAGGTGATTAGCATGAAAGTCAAGGGCATAAGGGTAATTTTCCCCGATGGTACAGAGAAGTGTCTTTCTGAGCATGGTTATGTTCTGGAGAAGCACCTGTTCGAGAGGTGGATAGCCGAGTCTGCTGTGGAGGAGGGCGCAAGGTTGAGCCTCGGACACAAGGTCACTGGGATGACTAAGCAGTACGAGGAAGGAATTTTCTCGGGATGGCTTTGTGAGGGCAAGGGCGACTTGTTTCCAATAAAGACGAAGATAGTCATAGACGCATCAGGAGTCGCGTCGGTAACCTCCAAGATTACTGAACTCAATCCAAGGGGCAAGGTAGTTGCCGGGATGCAATACGAATTAATCGATGTCCCGACAGACGGTTATCTGGATTTCTACATCTGGCCAGAATACGCTGAAAAGGGGTATCTGTGGATGATTCCGAAGTGTGAAGGAAGAGCTAATGTGGGGCTTGTGACAGAGGACAAGCCAAGGACCAAGAAGGCCCTAGACGATTTCATCGAAAATACACACTTCAAGGATTTGGAGCAAGTATTGCCGCCTTGGAAGAAGAAGGGAAACCCTGCGTTCGGAGGCACTATTCCAATTTCAGGTCCTCACGAGAATACTCATGCTGATGGGCTGATGCTTGTGGGAGATGCAGCTGGATTCACCTCACCTCTATTCGAGGGTGGGTCCCACCTGGCACTCAAGTCCGCTGTTTTTGCCGCTGAGACTGCCGCAGCCGCTATCTCCGAGGGAGACCTAAGCGCCTCTAGGCTAGCTGAGTACCCCGCACTTTGGAAGAAAGAGTTCCCTCCCTACGGAAAGATTCTGAAGGGCAAGAACGCACTCTTCGATCTGTCGGATGACGAGATGTCACTGATGGCTAGATGCTTCCCTGACGAGATGTCCGACATGGGTGCCGGTGGAAAGGCAATGGTTGGCTTCAGAATTCTTCTACGCAAGCCGGGATTGTATCTGAAGAAGATAGTCCCAGCTATGTTGGCATTCGGCTACAGTCGGGCCAAATATTATGGTTGGTGAATTATTGCTCTCCCTTCTAGGGCATTTGCTCTTGCTGATCGCCATTTGTGCGTCTCTTCACCACATTATCAGGCCTGAAAAGTCAGCCGACTCATTCGTCCGGATTGTCACTGCTGCTTCCCAATCCTCTCCCTTCCTGTTGCTCGCAGTAGCCTTCATCATCGATGCCGAAAACCTCGATCTCGTAGTTAGGTATGGCGGATCAGAACTCCCCCTGTTGTATCGCATCTCTGCAGTATGGAGTAGCAGGTCAGGGCCACTACTCCTATGGGCAGCAATAATGGGAATAGTCACTTTGAGCATGTCTAGCAAATTACGAGAGACCCCCCTAGAGATCAGGATAATGCACGGATGGACCTCCCTATTGCTAATACTAGCTTCAATGCTAGACCCATTCAAGGCCTCATCAAGCCTGATTGGAGGAGGCCTAAACCCGCTTCTGCAGACCGACCTGATGGTTATCCATCCACCAATAGTTTTCGCCTTCTATTCACTATGCATCGCTACAGCCAGCGTAGCTCTGGCCGGGGTAATGAGGGGCGACGAGCCTCTTGCAATCCATATCTCACAGCTACATTGGGCCAGGGCTGGCTTCCTCGTCGGAACAATCGGGATAGGCCTTGGTGGCCTTTGGGCATACACTGTCCTAGACTGGGGTGGGTATTGGGCATGGGACCCAGTGGAGACCGGCTCTCTTCTCCCCTGGCTCGCACTTCTTATCGTGATGCACGCTAGGGCTAACACGAACAGCCTCGCCACACATTTGTCCCCTGCCGTCGGAATGTTGGCAGGAGCCCTCGCCTTCCATGCAACTCTGGTAACCAGGGCGAATGGCGTCTGGGCCTCAGTTCATGCATTCGTTTCCGATGGGGAGGGCTCCCTTCCGCAGGACCCCTACCTCCGGGTTCTGGAGATTGTAGAACTAGATGCAATTGGAGCGGAGATACTAGGGTACATCTTCTCCATCTTACTCTTCTGCTACTACGCAGTTTCGCACCTAAGGCGTCAACAGGCAGACTCTCTTAGAAAGTCAGGAAGGACAACTCTAGTTGAGTCAAACAGGAACCTGTCTATGATACTAGTAATTTCATTCGTTGCCGTGTCTCTCTGGATCGGCTCAGTAGCCACGTTTCTGGTGGGACTTTCGGCGATAGTCCTCCTAGTAGAGGGAGACGCACAGAAGCCACCAACGCATTGGGTCGCATTGGGAGTCACACTGATGCTTTTCTCGAGCTGGACTTGGAACTCCGAGTGGTACCAGGCCTTCGCAGGGATGATCCCATTCTTCGTCCCATGGATAATGACTGAGGAGGAAGATGGCCAGTCGTGGGCAATTTTCAACAGCATTTCCTCGCGCACGCGCGCGGCAAAGAGCTTCCCATGGTACGGAGGATCTGCATTCCTGCTGCTGACTTGGATGATCCTAACTGTTGAGATCGATGGCACTAGCCTAGAGGCGCACGAGTTCTACGGCGCACCCATCATCGGACTCCTCGCCCTCTCCCTGGCCACATACTCGTGGGGCAATTCCGTAGACACGAGGACCGGCAATACACTTCTCGTGTTAGCGATACTTCTCTCATTGGCCTTTGCATACTTTGCAGACATGTTCAGCCTACCCGGCGACCCTCATCTGCCCATAACATCCTTCGCAACTAGGGGAGCCCTCTCCATCTTCCTGATTACCCTCCTAGCGTTCTCCTTACCACCTGTGGCAAGGCAGGCATGGAAAACCGGCTCATCTGCTTACAAATCCCTCTCGAAAGCAGACAGAAGGAAACTGCCTCCCGCACGCATCAGATTGCTAGCGAGTCATCTGGCCCACCTTGGAATTCTATTGCTCCTAGTCGGCCATGTGATGACCACAACACTTGTTGATCGATCGGACCCTTCTCACTTGGTCACACTCGTGAAAGACGAACCGGTGAAGCATGGGGAATATGACTACACTCTGGTAGAAACCGTAGCTATCGACAATCGAGATGAGGATTTCAGATTCGACGTCGGCGATGCATATCTTGGAGTTGTGGTTGAGATGAGAAAGGATGGGGAATTGGTAGACACACTTGAGCCAGGTATTCTCAGATTCGGAGTCATGGGTAGGTCCGAAGTAGACAGGCATGTTGGCCTGTTCGGAGACACAATCCTCATCCTCGACGGATTCCAAGTTCAGGACCTGATGCCCTCGATTTTTCTGAATGAGACTGGTGACATCGACAGGATACGCGTGACTGTTCACGAACTCCAGGGAAGCCACCTCGTTTGGGGAGGATGGGTAATCACCATTCTTGCGACTGGTCTAGCCTTTTTATCGAGTGAACGAAGTCAATTGGAAGAGGAGTAATCGAACCTAGCTCGACGGTAGTGCCACCGTTTGTATGAAAAAGGGGAAGCGGGTCGGCCGGACGCCTAGGAGGCCCATTCATGGATAGCGGTGCAATAGTCCACATTGACTACGAC